>Ga0314759_1000003_pt1 | contig 22184 bp, 23 predicted proteins | sample G5R1MT_50_FD_207787 | JGI IMG/M metagenome (GOLD analysis project Ga0314759, IMG submission 207787) | Metatranscriptome of switchgrass phyllosphere microbial communities from Michigan, USA - G5R1_NF_28AUG2017_LR1 (Metagenome... | ecosystem: Host-associated > Plants > Phyllosphere >...
CTAAAGCCAAAATCTAGTGCCTTACCACTTGGCTATACCCTAAATTCAGGGTGGCAGGGTTTGAACCTGCGTTAGCTGTTCCCAAGACAACCGTGTTACCGTTTACACTACACCCTCCGGATTTATAAACGTCGACGGCGACGTTTACGTAATCCGTTATGTGGTTTTGATAGTTTTAAAACTGACCTAACAAATATTGGTTGACTAAACCTCCTCCGAATCATAATATCGGTTGATTCAATTGGTCTAACTTGAGTAGGAAGTTTAGTAAAAAATATAGGTCCGCGTCGTCTTTTTGTTATAAATGGGTGAGTCATACAAATTTTTAAATTACGTACCAACTTTTTGTAAAAAAGTCTTTCTTCCTTTCGTTTTCTATACTCAAATTTGTTATTTTTATTGTTAATAAAAATAACAAGAAGTCGACGTTTAAGCTTTAGCTTACGATAAACTCTAGCAACACGTTTTGAATATCGAATTAAACGTAGCGAATTAAAGTTCATATCGATTACTTCATCATCGTTACGGCCAGGATGCCACGTACTTCGAATAATAGCGGATGTTAGAGTTCGCCTATACTCTATACGTTTAAGCTTTCGCATCAAACGTTTATGTTTTTTCACTAGAAAATTGTTTTTTTTCATGTATCTCTTGCTAGCGTCAGCTAAACCTGACCTTCTTTGTCTTTCTATACGGTCAAATTCATCAAAAAAGCTTCTTAACTTTAGCACGTTTAAAATATTTAAATTTTTTCCTCTTCAACTTTGATTTAAATACAAATTTAAAAAACAAAGAACGGGCTCTCTTCTTATCAAAATTAAGTTTTCTTAGATGGACTATAGGATATTTTCTTTTTAATCTTATAAATCTTCGTAGGCTTCTGGTTTTCTTTCGTGTGAAACGATACGGGGTCAACGCGATCATATAAATACTTGTTAAACTTGGAAAATAATTCAAAACTCTAGATACAGACCATTTTGTCTGGATTTTTGTCCTTGGTTTATCTATAGTTAAGTTATTCTTCATTATTTTTGTATATAGGTTTCTATTATGTTGATTTTCTGTGAGTAACCTTAAAAAAGCAGACCTTAAGCCTAATTTTCTATAAATTTGACGTAGGTCAAACCGTAGAAAACGTCGACGTTTTCTACGGTGAAAAAAAGTATTAAATTTAGCAGCCGAGACTTCAGCTAATTGCTCTGAGACATGTTTTATTTTTTGACGTTTAGATGATTTTTTATTGTATCCTATTATATTTCCACACGAAAGTTGGCTAATTAATTTTTTTCTTGAACGAACATACGTATAAAAATTACTTTTACGATGTTTAAACTCGATCGAAGCAAACGACCTTAATTTAGGTTTATTCTTAACAACCTGAATCATCTTTTTTTACCGACTTTTGTCTTATACAGTTTTGATTTAACCTGAATACCTACAGCTTTGTAGGGATCAGGAATTTTTATTCTTTGAATTAAATTAGCAAAAGTTTCCGAACCTATTAACATAATTTTTTGCTTTTTTGCTTTGACAACTAAGTTTTGTGGAATTTTAATTATAACATAATGGGAGTAACCTAGCTGTAAGTACAATAAGCTTTTGTTAACAAAAGCCTTAAACCCGACTCCTTTTAAGACTAATTCTTTTACCATGACGCCTTTTTAATACCACATAGAATTCCTGCTCTAGCAAATACACGGAACTGGTGTCTGCTACTTCGAGTAATCGACAAGATAGCTCTAGATCTTGAAGTATATAAACATTTATTACGTGATCTTTTATTTTCGGTAAGGTAAATATTATTTATATAATTTGTATTTCTAAGAGACTGGAGCTCTGGTACGATAAACGATTTTTTAAATGTATTAAAAACTAGATTATTTCGAAGTTTTCTCATTCTTTTTCGAATACATTGATAAAATAATAAAATCTTTATAACTTAAATCAAGAAGAGCGTTAAATTTAACAGGAAAATTAAAAAAATCATAAAGATTCTCAAGTCTCGCCTGCTTAACAGTCTTCAGTATATCAACAATAACAATACTTATAATAAAAGAACGGCCAAAAGTAACGTTAGTAATCCTTGTAGAATCATTCTGGTTAAGTGACTGCCCTATTCTTTTAAGAAGAACTGAACGAATACCTATTTTACTAGTTGAAGTGCTTACCATGTAAAAATCAGATTGTTGTTTTTCAATCTTTATCGCTGACCCCATCAAACTAATAATTAGTGACGATTTATATAAAAGACTTAATTGACGCCTTATAAGAGTAAATATCTTTAAAGTAGGGCGCATGCTGTTCAAAATTATAATTTTGAATGAGCTCTGTATAATCAGTAAGCGATCAATATAAAGAAAAGATTTCAATAGATAGAACGAGCAATTGAACAAATACGAGATAAACCAAAATACCTAAGCTCAAGAAAAATAGGTCTATAAACACGAGAAGCAAAAGGAGTTTTATCCTTCTTAAGGATTAGAATATCGTTTGAATATGAAGAAATTGTTACACCCGTTTTTCTTTGTTGAGGAAATTTAAAACCTGTTATACACGCTAGATGAACTTGACCTTTTTTAAGTTTTTTAGAAGGATAAACTTGTGTTATTCTAACTAAAGCTTCTAAACTTCTTAAACTTGATTCTATCCTAGATAATCGAATTAGTTTAGCGCGCTTACCTCCTGAATTATCAGCTATTCGTAGTCTACTTTCTTGTTGTAACATTAAAAATAATTAGTAACTAACCTTACACCAGATTTACTGCTTGTTCGGCCTTTCAAGAGCTTATAAAGCTTACTAACACTTAACTCCGAAGCTTCAGCTACCGACACAATAGGTTGGCCTGGTTTAACTACTGCTAGAGACATATCTATTTTTCCTTTTCCTTTACCCATTCGTATACCAATCGGTTTTGATGTTGACTTATAAAATAAACTAAAAGCAGACATTACAAAACTTTTCTTTTTTAGATGTTTTCTTACTAACTTAAAAACTGGTTCTTTCCATTTCTGTTTTAAAATAGATCCTGATCTTGTAACAATTTTAAAACTTGAACCAGCTTGATAAAACCTATGCGCTCGGTCTGAGTAGTGTAATGTATTTTGTATTACACCTTTTATTTTTCTTCTATAGTTTATAAATCCCCTTTTAGCGCGCATATGAAATAATCATTTTTATTGAAGCCTTACCAAATCTAAATATAAAATCTTTTTGAGCGTACGATATACGTGTTTTTAAAGTTGAAACAGAAACACTACCGAAACGCATTTTAACTTTAGGGGCGCGGTCTCGTCTAGTAAACCTACCCCGAGCTTTTAGAATAGCTCCTTTTATACGTAGAGTCTTCTTATTTTTTTTTAAATCACGAATTAATGTCTTAAGAAGACTTTTTGGATTAACTTCGCGTCGCCTAGCTATTTTTTTTGTAAAGTGGTTCAAATAAAGATATATAGTACCTGAGGACAAATTGATTAACCTAGCAAAAAATATAACATTAACCTTAATTATTTTAAAGGAAGTATTTAGTAATTCTAAAAAGAATATAATCCTTTTACGTTGTATAAAACGCTTAACTCGTTTGAAAAAAAAAATTAAATTTATAACATTTAATTTATAATTCAAACGAGTTATCATACTTAGGGTATTAGACTTGACTCGAGGCTTGCGTTTTAATAATTTTTTTCTACGATAAACTACGCTAATTCGTAAATGACGGGATCTTTTCTTTATAACTTTTCTAAAATAATTATATCTTTTAAAATTCTTCTTTTTACGTCTACGTAGGTGAAAAAACCTATTCGGTAAGATCCTAATATCTTTAAGAATTTGGTATGCTGTAAATTTTCTAAATCTAAGTGAGAAAAGGTTAATCCTAATTTTAGGTAAATTTGAAGAAGAAGAAATCTTATATCTTTTACGTCTTATAAATTCTTGACATCTACGCATAAAAAGTATAACGCCAGACCGTGAAAACCTAATTAGATTATACTTATTTTTCATTATATAAAAGTTTTTTATTAAACCCTTTCTAGAAAAAAGGTTAGAATTTGTATGGCGCTTAAGAGCTTTACGATACTTAATTTTTGAAAATTTACGTAATTTTTTAAGCACAGCTAAATCTTTCCTATAAATTTTTAAGCTAGAAAGCCTAGACCTAATCTTTTTTTTTAATGGTCTTTTAAATATGATTTTTTTATACCTAAACCTTTTATATCTTTTAGTATTCTTTGACTTTAATTTAGATGATTTGTCTAAAAGGAAATCCTTTAAATGTTTAACCCAAAAAAAGAGTTCTAAAGAAAAAATCGGCCTATCATAAAAAACTACTGAATAAATTTTTATGACTATATGGCTAAAATTTATAAAATTTCTAAAAGATCTAACCCTCTTGAAAATTCTATGCACTATACGTATAAAGAAATCATTAACTTGTACTATACGGGCATAGTCTGTTCTTAAAGACGAAAAACCTAGGATCGGCCATAATGATCGATAAGGCTTTGATACGCCCCACTTATAAGAGGTAAAACTCATTTTTTTTTTCTTAGTTTAATTTTTGCAAATTTAGTTTTTAGTAAGGAACCCCTAATTCTCGTAGAAATAAAACTTGATAACTTATATAACTTAAACGGGGGCCTTATTCTTATTCTAAAGATTCTTTTACCGGTATAAGCTACTAGTCTTCTGTTCACTAATCGAGAAACAGGTCTAGCAGAATTAAAACGAGTGAAGAACGATCGATTTAAAAATGATTTAAAAAGGAATAGGACAGGTTTATTGACGTTACGCATATCTAGGTTTAAATATATATTTATTCGTTAGAATTTTGCGGACTGTCCTAAACCCTTTTGTTAGTCGAGCAAAAGGAGAGACAGATGGGCGACCACCGGCGGTCTTACCCTGCCCGCCGCCATGTGGATGATCGATAGGGTTCATTGCCACACCCCTTACCGAAGGTCTTCGACCCATCCAACGACGCTGGCCCGCTTTATAAAAATTATAAAACTTACTACTAATATTGCTAACAACGCCTACGGTAGATAAAACATAAGTACTCAACCATTTTATCTCACGAGAAGGCAAACGGCATAGTGTTAAATCTCTTTTATGACGTAGAATTTGGATTGAATTACCGCACGCACGAGCAATGCCACTAACATTAAACACTCGTGAACCTACCGGTATAAATCTCAAAGGCATAGTATTACCTAGTTGAATAGGCAATGGATTTAAACTGTTTAGTACAAAGGCTCCTAACTTTAATCCTAATGCACAAATATTAAGAGTAAAAAAGCCGCCTTCATTAGTAGATAACGCTAGGTCAGGCTTTAAATTACCGCGTTTAAAAATAGCTGAAACTCTTGATAAACAATCAAGTGGAATGTCTTTTAAAGGTTTCTTAACAAAAGAAAACCTAGAACCAGATTCTCTATGATTAACAGTAATGCGGCCAAACGATCTTCCTGTTGAATTTGACTTTAACTCAACTAGCGGAAACGATTTAAACCTTACAAGGTTAAAGAAGAACACGATTAGCGTAAGTTAGCTTAAGCTGTTCTGTTAAGTTTTTATAAGTCGAGGAACGTTTTTCAACTGTTCCTACGATCTCGGCAAGTATTCTTTTATCAATAGAATACTCAGGCCGCTTATTAAATGATTTTATAAATTGTCGATGACCTAATGAAATAGATCTTTTAGATGTTAACAGCATTGGGGTTTGAACTATAGCACTCCCTTTTCTTTTCGGTTTAACACCAAAAATAGGCCTAAACCTATTTAAAAACCAAATAAGTAGATTTTCATGTATTTCTAACCCTTTTTTAAATTTATTTAATCTCTTATTAAATTTAATAGATAATGTCAAATCTCGAATAAGATTTTCTGTTTTGAAAAGTAAACCTCGCTTAGCAAGTAACGACCTAAAATTATGTATGGTAACGTTAGGTTGAATCCAAATATCAGACCTATTTCGTAAAATTGGAGAACGTAACTTCATATACTTATAAAATTGAGTCTTTCTTAAAAAACCTAGCTTTTTAAGGCGAATTTTCAACTTTTTTAGTTTAATTTTACGAATAAATTTTCTTAGCCTGCGGGATCTTACCAATCTTTTGCTTAACATTTTAACCTTCGTAATTCGATATCGTCTGTATAACGAAAATAGACCACCAAAAATCTTGATCTTCAATCGAAAACTAGATAAGATACGAGGAGCTTTAAGTTTAGAAGCACGAATAAAGATATACGACTTCTCTGCTTCCCTATCAAGATTAATTTTTGACAGAGTTTTACTCTCTCGTTCTTTTAACTCAGTTGATAAAAGAATATGCTTAATATAAAAAATAGAAGAGAAAAGCTCTCTAAAAAGATAGTTATATGTAGTTAAAAAGACCGAGTCTTTTATACTCTTATCATATAAAAACAGCATTTTTTGAACCTTAAACTGTAATAAAGTAACCTTTTCTTTAACAAAAGATATCAAGCTTTCCCTCTTAAATAAAGATGGGAAAAACTTCCTTACTTTGGTAGGTAAGACTAATCTTAAATTAAACGAGTCACTATAATTATTATTACTAACTAAACGATTCAAAGGGGTACGAATTTTTCTTATACTAAATAAGTTAGGTAATCTTATCATACTGAAATTATTCGGTGGTAACTCTTTTACAATACGTTTAAAAAAACCTTTCACCTTTCTAAAATAGAACTTATTCAAAGGTGAAAGGTTTTTCGTAGGATTTATAGAAATACTACTTAAAGGATGTCTAGTATTTACTTTTATAGAAAATTTTTTATCTTTATAGGTACGACTTCTTAAAAGTTTTCTGTTATAACGACGAAGGTTTTTTCTTAAAAACCTTCGACCATAATAATGAGAAAAACGTCGACGGCGAAATAGCTTACGGTCAACTTTTGAAAGTGCAACACTTGATCGTGCTAAATTACGAGTTGAAAACTGATAAAATTTAATTCTTCTTTTAAGTCGTCTTCTTTTTTTACCTATCAAAGACATTACCTTAAAAGGAAGATTTTTTTTCGTATACCTTGAAAAAATCTTCTTAAACCTATAGCTTAATCTGGACCTTCTGCCCATAGTTTTTTTTTTATGCTTTTTACGTCTTGAAAAAAACTTAAATCTTCTTTTCCTCTTTATATCTAAATACCTTTTTTTTATCCTTCGAATTTTTCTACGACGTATCTTCTTAGACACGATCCTTAAGCACGGGACTCCATTAAAAACGGGCTGTTTTACACTTAATCGGCTAAAAAATGATAAAAACTTTCTGGTTCTATAACGTTTACGATCTATTCGAAGCTGAATACGACGCGACTTTACGCTCTTCATTTTTAATAATAATCGAGAAACATTTCTAGTAATATAAAATTTTTTTGGAATTTTAAATGTAGAGTTCCCGGTAAGTCTCGCATTAAAATTTTGAGCTCTGTAAAATCCTCCTTTATATAGAATTTTCCTTTTAGAAAATCTCTGGTTATTAACCCTAAGAGATAACTTTTTTTTATAAAAATAATTTTTTATGAGAAATGGATAAAACGAATTACTAAATAGACGTGATCTATGTAAATCATAGAGAAAATAGTTATTGTTAAGTATTCTAGATCGCTTTACGTAGAGTTTAACCCTACGAATTCGTTTACCTAGAATCCTAGAAAAACTTGAAAACAACAAAAATTTCTTAACTGAAAAATTCTGTTTTACTTTCCTTTTAACGGTAGACCTTAAAGCACTTAAAATACTTAATAATTTTGACTCCGAATAAGTTTTCACACGTAAGAGGTTTAACCACATAATATAAGTATAATTTTTAGATAAATGATTTAATTTTAAATTAAGAAGATTTAATGGGTTACTTACAATAAAAGACCTACTAATCCTTTTATAAGTTGAAAACCTCAACTTTTTGCTTATTTTTTTTATTAGTTTAAAAGACAGCTTATTAAGACGTTTTAATTTTGAGGTATAAACTAAGGTGGTTAAACTGTTCACGTTATAATTTTTATTACTATGACGATAAACTACAATGCGATTTTTTAGTAGGTTCCTTAACTTTAATAGTTTTAAAAATCTAGGCTTATACAATTCTTCACCTATAACTCGACTGTAAAAAGAAGATCTTCTAACAATTGTGGGGCGCTTACGACGTATACTTAAAATAGAATTTCTTATAACTAACCTAAAATAGGTGACAGCGCTTAAGTATGCATTTAGATTAACTTTACCAGCTAACCTTGTTCTACGTATGAAATAAGATGAGAATAGCTTTTTGTACTTTTGAGATACTACTTTATTATACTGCAATTCTTACATTAAAGTCCCAACTATTATACATCTGATACTTACCTACGTAAATACGGCTATCATCTTGAACCCTATACCCCATACTAAGTAATCGGGCTCTATCCGCAACACTTACAATTTTTCGTTTGACGTATTTCTTAGGACGTTTAACCCCATACTTAGAACGGCCTTTTTTTCGATCTATTGATTCAGGTAGAATAAAATTTAATGCGCCTCTAATTAATTTGTAATGCATACCCGGAATATCTCTTGAACGGCCAGCGCGAAAGAGGACGTTGTCAAACTCTTTAACGCTATGACCAATGCCAGGAATGACAGCTCGAACCATTCCAACACCACGTTTACAAACCTTTAATTTAACAATTTTTCGAACAGCTGAGTTGGGTTTTTTAGGTTTAGTTGTTCCAACAAACTGAACAATCGCTTTTCGCTGTGGGTTGCCTCCCATTTTAGGTGATCTTGTATAGTTAGAGATATTACCTTTCGATAAACGCCTTTTCTTTCGTATAAGCTGTTGAAAAGTCGACAACTTTATACGAAATCGTTATTAATTAATGCTAAAAAAAAGAAACAGCACTTAAGTGCTGTTTCTTTAGCCGTCCGGTCACTGTTGAAGGAGTGACAACACCTTATCTATTACTTCAAGTTTAGCCTCGAAGGTTAGATTGGCTATTTCTTGCGTAGGAATAGGGGCTCTTAACTCTACTGCTGCAGCACGCACCTCCTGTGGTGCGTGCTGCATAAGAATGTGTAGGTTCGTTTCAACATCTTCTAATCTTTTAGCGGATGTCAGATGAACAGGATTCTTACTATTTGATATGTATTCAAGCATCCTATTTATTAAAGATTTGTAATAGTTCATACGATCATTCATTACAGTTAAGGAAACCTCATGTGCCCTTACTCTGTCAGCTAAAGTAATTATCAAGTCCGTACGACCAGTAGTAGAGGTTGTTGGCAATGCTGCAAGGTCCTGAAGCCTACCTACTGCATCAACTAAAGCATTTACTCTAGGAGATATCTTTTCGTTTACATGCTTCTCGAGAGCAGTAAGAGAGACATCCCACTCATCCATCTCAATTCGAATTTCCTCAAAATTGGTTGAGGCTTGTTTAAGCTGTTTAAAAATATTATTATGAGACTCCTTCTCGCCGGCATCAATTGCTGCTAAAAGCTCTTCCTTCAAATTTGTAGTTTTTAACTCCGCTCCTCCAAGGCCAGTATTGATATCAATACTGGCTTGCGAGAGTCTTTTTTGTAAATCCTCAAGAACTTCATTAATTTTATTATCTAAAGTAGTAAAATTCTCTGTAATCTTTTTTGTGTTATATTTTAATGCACCATCCATGTTGGTAACTGTTGTTTTTAATGTAGGTAAATCAACTACGCTTTCATTAATTTTATTATCTAAAGTAGTAAAATTCTCTGCGATACTAGTTTTATTTAAGTCTAACCCAGTCTCAACATTAGTAATTGTTGTTTTTAATTCAGTTAAGTTTGTATTAATAGAAGAAATATCATCATCTATATTTTTACTTAACTCGGTAATATCTGAAGATGATGGTACCTTACTAAAGTATATAAACGCGGCAGCTATTGCTACAACTGCAACAATAGCTACAACCCCTAATACTAAGCTAGAGTTAAAAAATGTAGTAGGTTTAGCATGAGATTTTAGGAGCTGATCTAACAGAGTTAAAATATCTGAGTTTGCAGCTTTAACCGCTGACTCTTTTATCTTAGTTAAAGTAGTGTGTTTAAAAAAGTCATCAGTTAAAAATATAAGTGTTTCAGTAACTTTATTTTGGGTAAATAAGTTAAACTCGTTCAAAGGACCAAAGACCTCGTATGAGTAAAGATTCTTAGCAGTTAAACTATAAACATCGCTCCAAAGAATCTTTCGATTCTCAATTATTTTTACATCATTAGCGATAATATCAAACCATGTGGGATCTAACGTTCTCAATAATATTATCGTTATGCATATCAAGCTTAGTATATTAGCGAATATTCTAAAGGGAATAAACCTAATAATTTTAAAACAATCCATAAAAAGCGAAATTGATACAATAGAAAAAAGAAAATAAATAAAGTCCATTGAAGAAAAAAACAAAAAATAGGATGAACTTTCATCTAAGGGGTATGCTGTTTTTATCTCGACTAAATCTAGATTAAACTTAAAACCTAAACAACATAGTAAACAAAGGTATATAGCTGATATTAATTTTAAAATTATAAATATATTCATTATTAAAGTTTATTACAAATTTATTATTACATATAAAACGAACAGTTCTAGAATACAAAATCAAAGTTACTTGTCCTCGGACTTGAACCGAGAAAAAAACGGATTTTGAATCCGGTGCGTCTACCATTTCGCCAGACAAAAATTTTCAAAAAACCATACTTGTCCTCGGACTTGAACCGAGACCGAATTATCTCCGACGGGATTTTAAGTCCAGCGCGTCTACCTTTTCCGCCAGACAAAATCTTTGACTACCAAAACCATAATACACATCAAAATCGTTTTCTTTAGGAATCATTCTTATTAAAGCTTCCTCTGATAAAGGGGCGCTATCAAGGTAAATAGCACCAATAAAAAGAAAAAGAAAAAACGTATAAATAGATACAACAATATCGTCTGCTGTTAAAAGTATAGGAAATACTCTATACTTTTGTATCAAAAAAGATAAAAGAGAAAGTATTTTATACATGTGATTTGAAAGATTTGAAATTATAAACCTTGTTTATATACATTAAGTATAGTTGTTTAACTCTTAATGGGCCAAAAATTAGTATAGAAAATAGATCAAAACTTGAAAACGAAGACAGAATATTTCCATAAGCAATCAAAATAGTTCCTGGCTCAACTTTCGATAAAACAGTAGTAATCTTTGTGATCGAAGCACCATGTAGGTACCATCTTGCCAGTAACCATTTTGTAGAAGTAAAAACTGAATCAATTGATCCTGAACCCTGCTCTATTGAATAAGACAAACCGTATTTACGAGCTCTAAAGAAAGAAATCATGGCTTTATCAATATATTTAAAGAATAAAGAAAACCAAAAAGCTCTTTTGCTACTTTCTGCTTACGCTCTGTTGTAATACCTAATTTCTCTAAGTTTATAAGCCTAATTACTAATATATCGTATAACTGACCATAAGAGAGAAATTTTTGCTTGTTTGTATATAAGCAAAAATTCATAACCAGACTATAAAAAGTTAATGGTTTATAAATATATTGTAGTGATCCTTTTCCTTTAATTACTCTAAGTCTAACCGGAGTACCTTGAGAATATAACTCAAGAGACTTAGAATTAAATAATTTACAAAACTCCATCAAATTAATTTGGTGTTGGCCTAGTATAGGAGCTAACGGAGGTCCCGATTTCGCTTCACCGGCTGGCACTTTTAGTTTAACTTTAATCATTTGTGATGTTTAGTATACAAATAAATAATATATCACAACGGGCGAGACTTGAACTCGCACTGTTGATTTTGGAAATCAATGTGCTAACCATTAACACTACCGTAAAACAAAATAAGTTTAAAATATTTATTAACTTTTACTTAACATATTGAGGATGCTCAGATAAAAACTCACCGATTATATAATGAAGAATCTCAACATCATAATGGTAATCAAATAAGCTTAGATAAAAACTATATAACGCGTTTGAATCTACAAACTTAATCAAATCTTTTTCATAAGCCGAAATTAACGATAAAGGAACTTTATCTAAGTAACCGTGGGTACCAGAAAAAATAACTAAAACTTGATGTTTAACATCAAGCGGATTGAACTGAGGTTGCTTTAAAATCTCAACTAAGTGCTCACCCCTATTTAATTGTTGACGAGTAGCCTCATCTAAATCAGAACCAAAAGCTGCAAAAGCAGCAATTTCTCTGTATTGAGCTAGCTCAAGTTTTAACGAACCTGCAACTTTTTTCATAGCTAACAGTTGAGCAGCTGAACCAACTCTCGATACAGATAGTCCTGGATTAATAGCAGGACGAATACCTCTGTAAAATAGCTCAGTCTCTAGAAAAATCTGACCATCAGTAATAGATATAACGTTAGTTGGAATATAAGCACTTACATCACCAGCTTGAGTCTCAACAACAGGTAGCGCTGTTAATGAACCAGCTCCTACCTTATCAGATAGTTTTGCAGATCTTTCAAGCAGTCTACTATGTAAGTAAAAAACGTCACCTGGGTACGCTTCACGTCCCGGAGGTCGTCTCAAAAGAAGAGACATCTGTCGATAAGCTACTGCTTGTTTTGAAAGATCGTCATAAACGATTAAAGCGTGTCGTCCCGAATCTCTAAAATATTCAGCTATCGCACAACCTGTATAAGGAGCAAGATACTGCAAAGCAGCAGCATCAGAAGCTGTTGCTGCGACAATAGTAGTATAAGCTAAAGCATTATTTTTTTTTAGGGCTTCTGCAACCTGTACAACAGTCGATCTTTTCTGACCAACAGCAACATAAACACAATATAAAGCGTTTGATGGGTCTTTTTCGTATAGTTCACGTTGATTTATAATGGTATCAAGCGCGATAGCAGTCTTACCTGTTTGTCTATCACCAATAATTAACTCACGCTGACCTCTGCCAATAGGTGTTAAACTATCAATCGCTTTAACACCAGTTTGCACAGGTTCATGAATTGATTTACGTAATAAAATACCAGGAGCTTTAACCTCGATAAGTCGTTTTGTTTTTGTCTTAATATTTTTCGAATTTGAATCAATTCTCTCACCTAATGCATTAACAACTTTACCTAAAAGTTCTTCACCTACAGGAACAGAGAATAAGTTATAACTTCTCTTTACCTTTTGGCCCTGCTTAATAGCTCTATCTTCGCCAAAAACAACAACTCCAACTAAATCATTTTCTAGATTTAAAGCCATACCAACTGAGGTTTTATACCCTTTTTTATTATAGAAGGTTACTAACTCACCTGCCTGAACTTTTTGACATCCTTGAATTCTAGCGATACCATCACCGACTGAAACAACTGTACCTATGTGTGATTCTTGTGCTTTTTTAAATTGTGAAACAACTTTTTTTAAAAGTGTGTTTTTAGTCTTTTTAGGCTTTAACTCTTTTTTTTTATCTTTTTTTTTTGGCTTAGGTTTAGTTTTTGGAACTTTAGGCTTAGCGCGTTCAATTAAATCAAATGAAATATGCATAGAGTTAAGTTCTCTTTCAGCTTTTAAAATACTTTGTTTTTTTAATCTTTCCATGTTTTATATAAATTTTATATATTTTATAAATTAAATATGTTACTTTAATAGTAAATCTACTTTTGAGATTTTATTTTAATGTTATAATTGGTTTATTTTCTAGAGTAATCTTTTGATTCTGAAGAATAGATTCAATGTATTCAACAGCAGGCGATAATACTAAAAAGTAGAAAAAATAGAAAAAAGCAGCAAACTGGCCTATCTGAACGTAAGGGTAAGAAGCAACTTTACCTCCTACCCAACCTAACAAAGCTGCATCACAAGCTATAAAATAAAAAAGAATTTTTGATAACGGTCTAAATCTAATAGATCTTGTTACAGCCAAGCTTATAAAAGGTAAAAATGCTAAAACTATAATAGCTAGCAATAAAGCTATGACACCAAAAAGTTTATCAGGAACAGCTCTTAAAATAGCATAAAACGGTAAAAAATACCATTCCGGTACTATATGAGCCGGTGTAACAAGAGGGTTAGCTTTTATATAGTTATCCGGATGATTAAGAAGATTAGGTGCGTAAAACAAAAAAAATCCATAAAAAGCCAAAAACAATAATATACCCCAAACATCTTTAATTAAGTAATAAGGGCTAAAAGGTATCATATCTGACTGAAATACTACACCACAAGGATTATTAGAACTATGATGTTGTAAAAGTATAATATGTATAGCACTAACAGCAAAAATAACAAAAGGTAAAAGAAAGTGAAGGCTAAAAAACCTGTTTAAAGTTGCATTACCAATACTGTAACCACCCCATAACCAAAGAACAATGTCATTTCCAAATAGAGGGACAGCTGTAACTAAATTAGTAATAACAGTTGCTCCCCAAAAAGACATTTGACCCCAAGGCAAAACATAACCTAAAAAGGCTGTAATAATCATTAGTAATAAAAGTATAACACCAAAAACCCAAACGAATTGTCTAGGCCATATATAGCTAGTATAGTAAAGACCACGAAATATATGAAGAAAGACGACAACGAAAAACATGCTAGCTCCATTCGCGTGGATATAACGAACTAACCAACCACCTTGAACATCCCTCATTATATGCTCAACACTTAGAAAAGCTAAATCCGCGTGTGGGGTATAATGCATAGCTAGAAAAACACCTGAGAGAATCTGAATAACTAAACATAACACAGCTAGAGAACCAAAGTTCCAAGCATAAGTCAAATTACTAGGGGTAACGTGATTTATAGCAGCATAATAAGAAAGCTTCGATAAGAAACTTTGTTTAATTAGCCTCATAAAAAACGTGAAACAACCAAGTAAAAAATTATTTAAACATAATTAAGAACGCCATCATAAGAGCTAAAAGACCAACAGCCTCAGTTAAAGCAAAACCTAAAATAGCTAAACGAAATAGTTCATTTCTTAAAGAAGGGTTACGTGCAGTTCCCATAATTAAACAACCAAAAACAACACCAACACCAGTACCCGCACCTACTAAACCGATTGTCGCTAAACCAGAACCAACAAGTTTACCTAATTCTTCCATTTTACAGATAAAATTTATAGAAAATGTAATTTTATAATACAAATGACCTCTTCAATAACAAGCTAGCCTTCGACATAAAGAAGAGATTCCTTATTATAGGCTCAATTTGAGATAGAGACCTTATCCTATCGTTTATCAAAATATTATACAATGTACTTAAGGGTGTCGCTTCTCCTGAACTAAAATAAACGCTTATAACGCCTACTACTCTAGACTCATTCAACACTGAAGATGTTAACCTAGTTAAACGACTAACAAATATTATTGATGGGTAGATTATATACGGTGTTGCATTAATTTTAATTTTACCTTTCAATTTAAAAAAATTTTTATTTGAAAATATAATCTTTTTTAAGGCCTTTTTTCTTAAAAAGTAAGGTAATTTAGTAGACTGTACAGGCTTAAAACGTTTTGATTTCCTTAAAGCTGGTAAAAAAAACTTATAAGATGATAACCCGGTAAACTTCCTGTTAGAAACATTAGGTAATACAGGAAAAATACTTTTAACTACAATTCTTGCTTCTGGTGACTTTTTAATTTTATAGAACTTTCTGAAATTAAAATATTTACCTGATATAAGACGTTTTTGGCGAAGCGGTAACAATAAAGTTGAATTAAAATTAAAATTTAAAGATTTATTTTTGAATATTTTGTCCTTTGGTAAAAAAAAACTTATAAGAGTCCTTCGTTTAAGACTTAAACCTCTAGTACTCAACTTCTTAAAAAGCTTTTTGCTGTTAACAGCAAAAAGCTTTTCTCCTACAACAATCGAACCTAACGGTGCTTTCGGTTTAGTTAACTTAAACTTCCGAAGCTTTAGGGTCCTTTTAAAAAATAAACGAAACTCTAAATTATAAAAATCTTTATTAAACTTTAGGGTCTCATGCTTAAAATTTTTTTTATTAAGTTTGTAAAAATCAGAGAGCTTTAACCTATATTTACGACGCGATGAGTAGCTAAACGGTTGCAAAAATCTTTTATCAGAAAGTTCAGTAAAAAAATTTCTAAAGGTTAGGGCAGGGGCTCCTTTTCTCAATCTCAAAAATTTAGATGATAAAGTTACGACTTTATCAAGCCATTTAAACAATTTTGATTGACTTCTATACCTTCGTTTGTAGTTTCTAACTTTGGTACGTCGAAGGGCATACCTAAGCTTTCTATATTTAAACTTATGACCAAACATAAAACGACTTAACTTTCTAGTATATCTTTTTAAAAGAACCTTCGTAGTAGCCATATAAGGCCGTAAAAGAAGAAGTTTATAAAATCTAGCTGTTGGAAAAAATAGAGCACCTTTAAAATTTAAATAAAGTTTAGATTTTGAAGATAAATCCGAGTTATGATCTTTAATTAAAAACCTAAAGTCATCACCCTGAGCATTATTAAAATTCTTGAATTGAAGTTTAAAAATCTTCTTTTTCTTTTTTTCCTTTCTTCTAATACTAGTAGTAGGCATATTAGTTATAGGAAGATCAGTCGGATTGTCAGGTGTTCCAGGTACTATTTTTGATAGCTCAATCTTTGAATACTTAACCGGCACAAACTTTGAATATAGGCGAAAAGACCTACCAAGACTAGGCTTGTAAAAAAACGAACTAAAATTAGAAGAAAAATAAATCCAAGAAATAAACTTGCGCCTTCTAATGTATCTTTTCTTTTTAAATGCTATACGCCGTTTCTTTACAAACTTCTTTTTTTTTCTATAACGGTAAGGCCTATACTTAAAACGTCTATATCTGCGTTTTCGCATAAAAGTTTTAAAATATAAAGCTAATCTTTTAGAGCTAACGCCTCTTCGGCGTGATCTACTTCGTGGGCGCCAATATCTATCTAGACGGGCCCACCTCGGTACTGAATACCTACGTCTACGTCGTTGGATAAAAAGTCGCGAACCGCCAGTTTTATAAAATCTAAGGGACTTGCGCAAAGCTGAAAACTTATGAAAAAAGAGTTTTTTTTTCATAAGTTTAGTTCTAAGAGTAACAAACCTATGATTACTTAACCTACCAGGAAACCAATTAGGGAGTATTAAGCCATATGCTGTATAAAAAGGTCTCGAAGATTGGTTATATACCATTGTTTTTAAATTAATATCATAACGCTTTCGACGATGAAAAACATTATAAAACCAGGCACGTCCTCCTCGAGAGAAGATATTAGAAAGAAGACTTAAAACAGTGTCTAACTGTTTTAAAATAAGCTTAATATTTAGAGTTGATGTACGACCAACGCTTGTTAGCTCTGCTAAGTTATAGGAATCCCAGTGACGGACGTTTGAACTAATAATCGCGGACTTCCAAAGTAAAAGGTCTTTTAGCTGTGACTTGATAAACATACGATATTTAAAAAATTGATTAAAGTCGGGAAGAAGGGGATTCGAACCCCTGTATAGATTAATTCTATAATCAGTTTAGCAAACTAACGCTTTAAGCCACTCAGCCACCTCCCTAAAAGAAATACGACATAAGAACTATAACGGTATCAAAATTTATAAACCATAAAAAAAACATAAAACCAAGATTTAAATAACTTATAGGAAAAAAGAATAGATTTAAAAAGTATTTTTTATCACTAAACGAATACTCAACTGGAGCAAAAAATTCATGTTCTCTTGTATAAAAAAAGATTGTTCCGCTAATTCGCATATAGTAAAACATTGTAAGAACACTTGCTATCATAATAAGAATACATATAAAAACGTTATCGCCAACGGTATACAGCAATAAAAATTTTGCAAAGAACCCGGCTGTTGGAGGCACTCCACTTAAACTAACCATTAAAGCTAGAACACAAAACCGTGTAACAAAATTCGAATATGTTAGAGAAAGAAGGCTGTCGAATTCCGATCCAGATGAAATTGATTGTAAAAACCCTGAAATAGCAACAAAACTAACAACATATACACTCATCTGAAACCATACAGCAACTGAGAATATATCAAAAGAAATATTATTATAAAAAACATTAGAAGACCCTTCTTTCATGGAAAACAAAATTAAAAGGTAACCTGTATTTGTTATAGTACTATAAGCTAAAAGCTTTTTCAGGCTATCCTGAAAAAGTCCGCTAACACTACCTATTACGAGACTAGCAATTCCAGTAGTTAAAACAATTTCACGAAAAAACTCAGAAATAAAAGAAGCTTGACCAGTTAACAACGCTAAAATAGAAAGTTTTGGTAATGTCGAAAAATATGCGAGAGTAAGGTATTCAATATTCTCATAAACTTCAGGGGTCCAAAAGTGAAGTGGAACACCAGACAATTTAAATAAAAAACCTATAAAAATACAAGCTAGACCTAATATTTTTAAACCCGAATCATTATTAGACGAGATCTCTAATAAGCCCATAAAAGTTAAGGTTTCCAAATTGAAATTTATAAAAAAGAAATTTATAAAGCTAGACGATAAATCTGTTAAATGAAAGGAGCCTAACGAACTATAAAGCAGAGCAATACCAAAAATAAGTAGTGAACTAGAAACGCTACCAAGTAAAAAATATTTCATACCTGCTTCTGTAGCAGTTTGAGACTTTCGTCTATAAACTACAAGAGTATAACCTATTAAAGCTTGTACTTCGATCAATATGAATATTAAAATAAGATGGTCGGTTGATAATATAAATAAGCCAGCTGCTTGACTAAAGAGAACTAACATTATATACTCAAAGGTAAAGATATTCGATGAAAAGCTTAAACCAGCCAAACACAAACCTATAACTACAACGAATGAGAGGGCTTTAATAGTCTGGTTTAAAGTAGTGAAATAAATTCCATTATCTACAAAATCAATATTTAAGATCGTGTTCAACATAATAAACAGAAAAAAAGCTACTGATACTAATAAACCAAACATCCATGTAAATCGAGAAGAGGGTGTAACAGGTGAAAGAAGTAAAAATAAAAAAAAGAATAAAAAGGTAAAAGCAAAAAAACCAAGCTCAGCAATTACTAAAGAGAATCCTGTAGATGTTACAAAAAAATTATCGATTTGAGTGTTATTAAAAAAATTCATTTATTTAAGAAACAAGAAAGATTATTGGAGATGACGAGAATCGAACTCGTTTCGGCTGAGTGCAAATCAGCTATTTTACCATTTAAACTACATCCCCCTCTATATTTTAGCTTGGGTCAGAGTTGAACTGACACAACAGCCATTATGAGCGGCTTGCTCTACCTATTGAGCTACCAATTTCTAATTTTACTTATAAGTAAAATTACTATGATTTAGTGACCAGGATGTATACTGTCATTCAAGTATATCGCTAAAAGAACAGTAAAAACATATGCTTGTAATATACTTATACCTACCTCTAGTATACCTACAAAAAATACAAGTAAATAAGGTATTAGTGCAACAAATAATGAAAATGAAGCAGCAACAACAACAAAACCCGATAATATGTGTAATAAAGTATGTCCGGCCATAAGATTAGCAAAAAGACGTAACGCTAGACTGAAAGACCTTATTAGGTAACTTACAATCTCAATAACTACAATTAACGGTAAAAGAGGTGCTGGAGCACCGCTCGGAACAAATAATTTCAAGAATCGTAAACCGTTTAAGGCAAACCCTAAAAAGAAGAAACCAATATTGAAAGATAACGATAGGGCTAAAGTAACAACTATGTGTGCAGTAGTTGTAAATGAAAAAGGAAAGAGTCCAATAAAGTTGTTAACAGCTATAAAGCAGAATACCCATAAAAATAAGGGGTAGAATAAAAAGCCTGAACGGCCTGCTTGCTGCTTAACTATGTCTAGGACAAACTCAGCCAATCCTTGGGCAGCGTTCTGGTAGTTGTTACCGTCTAGATCAGCTTTAAAAATTGATATAAAATAAACAAATATTATAACAATTGAAGAAATTAACAAAAAAACGGCCATATTCGTCAGATTAAAAACACCATTCAAGACCGAACACGGACTTAAAACTTCAACTTCAAATTGCTCTAGAGGAGAATACATTTCTTATTATTAGGTCTTTTAAATAAGTATTTTACTGAAAGAGTGTTAAAAAATACCGCATCATGGTTTATTATTAAATAATTTCAATTTAGTATCTTTTATATCTTTATATAAATAATATGCTAAAAATATAATCGGCATAGTCTTAATTAAAGCTAATTTGGATCTAAATTTAAATCCACGTAGCTGCCCTCTCATGCCTATTGAGTCATCATCAGCCATCCCATCATAGAAGACGTCATAGAAATGAGGACCTTCCTCATAGGTAGGTTTTCCATCCCATATCCATTTGTATACTCCATAGTACCTATGATTGTCAACAAATTCTCTCCAATTATCTGGCCTTACTTTATCCATTAACCAAATAGCCTCAACAAACGCACCGTCTAGAGTAAACCAAATACAAAATAGATTATGCATAACATTGAGTATAAAAAATATAACAAGCAGTACTAAAATAATTCTTTTTAAATTTAATACTACTCTTGTCTTTAAGTTTAAACTTATTCCTGCTGTTTTTTCAGTTCCACCAACAGGTTTAAATGCACCCCAAACTAGAATACTAAAAAATACGGCTATCAAAAAAGAAGAAAAAGAGTTTAAATCTAATGTACCATAAACATCAACAACAGAAGAATTCGACATAGCTAACTGAGGTTGAGTAAATATACTACAAACAAGATCTGTATTAAAGCCCATCAATGTAAAGGAATACAAGTAAATAAGCAAAACACCAAGCTCTACTTTCTCTAGATCCTGAGTATGCTTTAAAAAACGAATATTGCCAAAACTTATACGAGAAAAACACCAAACACTATATATAAGTGATAATATTATTGAGACACCGGCAAGAATTGAAGCTAAAGGATACTTTCTAGTAAACCCCGCAAAGCTAAAAAATTCAGCAAAAAATCCAGGAGTAAAAGGAAATCCGGCATTACCTAAAGTCATAACAAAAAATATAGTTATAAGCAAAGGCATTACTAATACTAAACCGTTGTATGCTCTTATAATTCTAACATGGCCGCGGTCGTATAAAACGCCTACTATAGAAAATAAGGCCGCAGAATTTATACCGTGAGCTAACATAAACAAATAACCTCCTTTGAAACCTAATTCAGTTAAAGTAAATAAAGCTACTAAAACCAAACTCATATGGCTTACAGACGAGTACGCAATTAATTTCTTAATATCAGTTTGAACTAAAGCATAAAAAGCAGATGCAACTACTGAAAAAATACCTAAAAACAGAGCTATAGGAATAATTAGCTGACCTCCCTGATAAAAAGTATAAATAACCACTAAATAGAAGGCAAAACTTCCGGTTTTAAGCAAAAGACCAGCTAGTAAAACTGAAATTGATGTCGGAGCCTCTACATGAGCTTCCGGTAACCAAAGATGAAACGGCATAATAGGCATTTTAATTGAAAATGGTACAAAAAATGCTAAAGCTAAAACCATTTGCTCAATCGATAATTCATGAGAAAAGTTAGTAATACAGCCTAAGCTCAAATCTCCAAAAACTCTATGTAAATAAACTAGAGCAGGTAGCAAAGTTGTTGAACCTACCAAAGAATAAAGAATAAATTTATAAGCAGCTTTATGACGAGTTGAGCCAGCGCCAAATAATCCAATTAATATAAACATTGGTGCAGCAGAAGCTTCAAAAAAAATATAAAAAGCTAATATATTATCACTCATAAAAAAAGCATTAAGGCACAAAAAAATAATATTTAAAAATACATAGAATGTTTTATGAGCTGTTAAAACTGCTCTTGTACTAAGTACCATTATTAGGGCACCTACAGCATTTGTAAGAATTAAGAAATGAACATTTACAGTATTTATATAAAATAAGGTTGAAACAGGTAAAAACGTTTCACCACTAAAGTAGTAATCAAGTGATACGAATGTTGACAAAGATAATGCTACAATACTAACTATTGAAAATACTTCTACTCGAACAAAGTTTAAAGCAAAACAAATTAAAGATGCTATAAATAGTGTTAATAATAGTATTAGAGTCATCTTTTTCTACTAAAAAAAATAATAAAAAATTTAATTTAATTGTAAATGTAACCACAGTACACCTAATTTAATTAAATTTTAACCAATTTAGACCTAACTGGAATCGAACCAATGCAACTC
>Ga0314759_1000006_pt1 | contig 18162 bp, 30 predicted proteins | sample G5R1MT_50_FD_207787 | JGI IMG/M metagenome (GOLD analysis project Ga0314759, IMG submission 207787) | Metatranscriptome of switchgrass phyllosphere microbial communities from Michigan, USA - G5R1_NF_28AUG2017_LR1 (Metagenome... | ecosystem: Host-associated > Plants > Phyllosphere >...
CCCTTTTCCATATATTCTTAATGATTATCCAAGATTATTCCTTTACTGGGGATTCTGGTGAATCATTGTTTTCAGCAGCTTCGTCGTTGGTTGCAGCTGGTTCGTCAGCAACAGGTTCCGCCTCAGCAACAACTGGATGATCTTCTTTTTTCACAGGAGCGGCAGCAGCCACTTCTGATCCTTCTTTTTTACCACCTCTTCTGCTACGTCTAGTTTTTGCAGGCTTGTCAGCATTTGCAAGAAGCAATGCGTCGTTGAAGTCTACAAGTTCGATAAGCGCAGTTTCAGCAGCATCACCAAGTCTGTTTCCAAGTTTGATGATACGTGTGTAACCTCCTGGACGAGATGCAATTTTATCAGAAACAACACCAAAAAGTTCTTTTGTAGACTCTTTGTCGTTCAAATAAGAAAATACAATTCTCCTGTTGTGAGTAGAATCTTCTTTTGCGCGGGTTAGCAAAGGCTCAACATACTTGCGTAGTTCTTTCGCTTTCGCTAATGTTGTTTCAATTCTTTTGTGGATAATCAATGAAGAAGCCATGTTTGAAAGCATCGCCTTGCGGTGAGATGCTGTTCTTCCCAAATGATTATCTTTCTTACCGTGTCTCATTGTTTTGTTGTTTAGTTGCTTCGAGCGGCGGCTAGCGCGCTACAGAATACATACTTATTATGGAATATTAAATCAATCCTCTTCCAGACGGTATTTCGCTACATCCATTCCGAATGTCAATTGTTTGTCAGCTACAAGCTGCTCCAATTCAGTCAGCGATTTTTTACCAAAATTGCGGAATTTCATCATGTCAGAAATCTCTAATCTAACAAGATCGCCAAGCGATTTTACGTCAGCAGATTTCAAACAGTTATAAGCACGCACAGAAAGGTCCAGTTCAGACAATGAAGTCTTCAACAGCTTTCTCATACGCAACATTTCCTCATCAACTTGATTGTCTTCCTCAGCTTTCTGTTTCTCAAACGTCATTGTTTGATCAGAGAACAGCATAAAGTGTTGAATCAAAATATTTGCAGCACCTTTCAATGCATCCTCAGGGTGGATAGAACCATCTGTTTGGATATCAATTAAAAGACGTTCGTAGTCAGTACGTTGTTCAACACGTGTATTTTCAACACTGTATTTTACATTTTTAATCGGCGTATAGATGGAGTCAACTGCAATGTAGCCGAAAGGCAACTCATTAGCACGAGGCTCATCAGCCGGAACGTAACCTCTTCCTTTGTCCAAAAGCAGTTCCATTTCGAACTCTTTTTGGTCATCAATATGGCAGATAACCTGCTCTGGGTTCAAAACTTCAAATGCATTGGTAAACTTGCCAATGTCACCTGCTGTTATGACAGATACATTTTTAAGATTAACGACGATCCTGCTTTCATTCAAATCAGAAACTTTTTTAAAACGAACCATTTTAAGGTTCAGGATGATTTCTGTTACATCCTCAACGATACCTTCGATAGAAGAAAATTCATGAAGCACACCAGGGAACTTCACGCTCGTAATGGCATAACCTTCCAAAGATGAAAGAAGTATTCTACGTAATGCATTACCAATGGTTACGCCGTATCCTTTCTCTAAAGGCTTAAACTCAAACAACCCGTGAAAGTCGTCTGCTTTTTCCATGACGACCTTATCAGGCATTTGGAAAGCTAATATTGACATAGTCCTTGCTCCTTTTATAGTAGTAAATGATAGTTGATCACGCTACCGTTACCTTTGCGATCGCAAAATTGCCGTTACCGGCTAAAAGCACGTCTGGTAAACCAAACGTGCCGTAATGTGAAGATTATTTAGAATACAATTCAACGATAAGTTGCTCGTTGATGTTTTCCGGGATTTGTTCGCGTTCTGGGAAAGTAACAAACTTTCCGGTTAATTGCTGACCATCCCATTCAAGCCAATTGAATCCTTTTGAGCTGTGACCAGCCAAGCTGTCAGAAACTGTTTCAAGAGATTTTGATTTCTCACGAACTGTAACAATCTGGCCTGGACGAAGAGAATAAGAAGGAATGTTAACGATCTCACCATCAACAAGGATGTGTTTGTGAGAAACGAGCTGACGAGCAGCACGTCTTGTTGGAGCAATGCCCAAGCGATAAACTGTGTTATCCAAACGAGCTTCGCAGAATTTTAACAGGTTCTCACCAGTAATTCCTTCTTTAACAGAAGCTTTTTCGAATAAGTTACGGAATTGTCTTTCAAGAATACCGTAAATGAATTTCACCTTTTGCTTCTCCATCAACTGTAAAGCATACTCTGATTTTTTAGAGCGGCGACCCTTTCCGTGAACTCCTGGAGGGTAATTTTTCTTTGCTAGCGCTTTGCTTGGACCCATGATGGGTTCTCCGTAACGTCTTGCAATCTTAGATTTGGGACCTGTATAACGTGCCATTAAAAACTTTTTATTTTACTTAAATTATTTGAAAACCATTCTGTAACCCCAGTGTCCAAATTACGAATGGGCATTATATTGAAATACTAGACTCTCCGACGTTTTGGAGGACGGCAACCATTGTGTGGAAGCGGAGTAATATCTCTGATTGTAGTTACTTCGATTCCAGCATTCTGGATTGTACGAATCGCTGATTCACGACCAGATCCTGGTCCTTTTACAAAAACCTCAGCCTTGCGCATTCCAAGATCGAAAGCTACCTGAGCACAGCTCTGTGCAGCAGTTTGTGCTGCGTATGGAGTGTTCTTTTTCGATCCACGGAATCCCATCTTACCGGCAGAACCCCAGGAAATTACCTGACCGTTGTTATTTGTAATAGAGATGATAATGTTGTTGAATGAAGCTTTGATGTGTACTTGACCCACTGACTCCACTACTACAACTCTCTTTTTTGCTTTATCTTTTCTTTTATTTTGTGCCATTGCTTATGGATAGAAATGTGGTTTTACCCACCGCTCACTGATTATTTAGTAGCCTTTTTCTTGTTCGCGATTGTTTTGCGTTTACCCTTACGAGTACGAGAGTTGTTTTTTGTTCTTTGTCCACGTAATGGTAAACCTTTACGGTGACGAAGACCTCTGTAACAAGCGATATCCATTAAGCGCTTAATGCTCAGTTGAACTTCTGACTTAAGTGCACCTTCTACTTTATATTCACCTGCTATAACCGCACGAACTGCACCAGACTCTTCATCATTCCAGTCAACAACTTTTTTATTGATGTCAACTCCTGCTTTTTCCAGAATTTTTTTCGCTGAACTGCGACCAATTCCGAAGATATAAGTTAGTGAGATTTCGCCCCTTTTACGGTCGGGAATATCAACTCCTGAAATACGTGCCATATGATTAACCTTGTCTTTGTTTATACCGTGGGTTTTTCTTGTTGATTACATAGACTTTACCCTTTCGGCGTATAACCTTGCAGTCTTCACTGCGTTTCTTTACTGATGCTTTGACTTTCATCTCGAATGTTACTTGTTGTTAATAATGAGGTGATCTTCTCCTTATTTGTACCGGTAAGTAATTCTTGCCTTTGATAAGTCGTAAGGAGACATTTCCAACTTAACACGGTCGCCCGGTAATATCTTTATATAGTGCATTCTCATTTTTCCTGAAATGTGTGCAATTACTTCATGCTTGTTCTCTAAAATCACACGAAACATTGCATTGGAAAGCGCTTCTAAAATTACTCCGTCTTGTTCGATTGATGCTTGTTTTGCCATTCGTAGCGTTAATTACATTACTTCAACCATAAGGCTGGTGTTGGCCGTCACTTTTTCTATATAATCGAATGTGGTCAGAATCTCGGCTCTTCCTTTACGGACAACGACTGTGTGTTCAAAATGTGCTGAATACTTTCTATCGCTCGTTCTGATCGTCCATCCATCCCGTTCCTGCATCACTGACTTAACACCTAAGTTAATCATGGGCTCAATCGCAAGAACCATTCCTTCTTTCAGTCGAATTCCTTTTCCTCTTCTACCGTAATTGGGAACCTCCGGACTTTCGTGAAGATCTCTTCCAACGCCATGTCCTACTAGTTCCCTTACAACTGTATATCCTCTTTCCTCGACATAATTCTGAACTGCAAAGCCAATGTCTCCAATTCTCATCCCATCCGTCGCCTGCTCGATTCCTTTATACAAAGATCGTTTAGTTGCAGTCAAAAGGTTCATCACCTCAGGCGTAACTTCACCAACTGGATAAGTATAAGCACTGTCGCTATGAAATCCATTCAATTTAACACCACAGTCAATCGAGACAATGTCTCCTTCTGTTAAGGCGTAGTTGCCAGGAATCCCATGAACAACAACTTCATTGACTGAAATACACAAGGAAGCTGGAAATTTGTTGAATCCTTTAAAGGAAGGGATACCACCGTTATCTCTGATATATTCTTCTGCAACAGAATCCAACTTATGAGTTGTAACACCTGGTTTCACCCAAAGAGCTACTTCTGCATGAGCTTTTCCCAAAATCTGGGCACTTACCTTGATAAGCTCAATCTCCTCTTCTGTCTTAAGATAAATCATGCTTTTATATCAGATCGCTACGCTCTCTGTTCTTCCTTTAACTCGTCCCGATTTCATCAAACCTTCATATCTGCGCATCAGTAAGTAGCTTTCAACTTGCTGTAAAGTATCCAACACCACACCAACCATAATCAAGAGAGAAGTTCCTCCAAAAAAATGCGCAAAGTCAGTTGAAACTCCCAAAAGGCTTGCAAATGCAGGCAACGTCGCAACAATAGCCAACATTATAGACCCAGGGAATGTAATACGATCCAATATTGAACTGATATATTCAGAAGTCTGCTGACCAGGTTTAACTCCTGGAATAAACCCTCCGCCTCTTTTCATATCATCCGCGATCTGCTGTGGATTAACTGAGATTGCAGTATAAAAGAAAGTAAAAACAATAATCAAAAACGCAAAAAGCAAATTATACTGCCATGTGGTATAGTTTGCAAAAATCGTTGCAACATTGCTCGCAAAATCACTTTTTTCGGCAAAATATGATGCACCCAATGAAGGAATGAACATTAATGCCTGCGCGAAAATAATAGGCATAACACCGGCTGCATTCAGCTTCAAAGGAAGATATTGACGCTGACCTCCCATTACCCGATTTCCCACAACCTGCTTAGCATATTGAATAGGAATTCTGCGCACGGCCTGAGTCAACATAACCGCACCCATTATAACAAAATATAAGGCTACGATTTCAAGAACAAATAAAAGAATCTGTCCACTTCCACGAGACACAAATTCCTTATAGATAGCACCTGGGAATCTGGAAACAATACCAATCATAATCAGCATTGAAATCCCATTACCAATCCCTTTATCTGTAATTCTCTCTCCTAACCACATACAGAACATCGTTCCAGCGGCCAAAACGAAAACAGATGATATGGAAAAAAGGCTTCTAGATACTAGGAGAGCCTCATTAGGTACAGTTGTATTTAAATAAGCAGTTCCTTGAACCAGTGTAACAACAATCGTTAGTACACGAGTAATTTGATTCAATTTCTTCCTTCCGGACTCCCCTTCCTTTTGCATCTTCTGGAAATATGGCAAAGCCATTGTTAACAGCTGAATTGCAATGGATGCAGAGATGTAAGGCATAATGCCCAAGGCAAATATAGATGCCTTGCTAAACGCTCCTCCTAAAAAAGTATCAAGAAGACCCAAAAGTCCCTGAGTGGAAACGTTCATTTGGTCTGGTTCAACACCAGGCAAAGCCACGTAAGACCCCAAACGGAAAATCGTTATAAACAAAAGAGTGTTGAGAATTCGCGTTCTCAACTCTTCAATTGCAAATATGTGTTTTATAGTCTCAAAAAATCTGTTCATGTCGTGGGCTTACATTAGCTATTTGTATAAACAACTTGTGCTTAACGCAAACAGCAATATTATAGTTTAACCGCTTTGCCTCCTGCCTTCTCGATCGACTCAATTGCAGCCGCTGAAAAACCATTTGCTTGAACTTCAACAGCAGCAGAAATTTCTCCTCTGTTCAAAATCTTAACAAGATCTTTCTTCGCACACAAACCATTTTCACGGATCAAATCAAGCGTAATAACTGAAGCACTTGTCTTTTCTGCAAGCGCCTGAATTGCATCCAGATTAAGAGCTTTAAATTCAACTCTGTTAATATTGTTGAATCCAAATTTTGGAAGACGGCGTTGAAGAGGCATCTGACCACCTTCAAATCCAACTTTCCGGCTATAACCTGAACGAGATTGTGCTCCTTTATGTCCACGTGCAGATGTTCCTCCTTTACCAGAGCCCTGACCACGTCCAACCCTCTTTCCTGTTTTAACAGAACCAGCAGCTGGTTTTAATGAACTAAGATTCATATTTACTATATGTTAAATTTCTTCTACTTTAACCAAATGACTTACCTTGCGGATCATACCAGCAATGGCATCACTATTTTCTTTCTCAACTGATCTGTTCAACTTACCCAAGCCTAGCGCTTTAATAGTAAGTTTTTGTCTCTCCGGACGATCAATTGTGCTTTTAACTTGGGTAATACGTACTTTTGACATGATCACTTCAGGTAAAGGGACAATCCAAAGGATTATCCGTTAAATACTTTATCTAATTTAACGCCTCTCTGGAAAGCCACCTGATGGGGAGCTCTCATTTTCAAAAGAGCATCGATCGTAGCCTTAATTACGTTGTGTGGATTAGATGAACCTTTTGATTTCGCAAGGACATCCTTAATTCCAGCACTTTCCAGTACGGCACGCATAGGTCCACCAGCAAGAACTCCTGTTCCAGGTGCAGCAGGTTTGATAAGAACAAAGCCTCCGCTAAACTTACCCTCCATTTGATGAGGAACAGTATGCTTCAACATTGGAATCTGAATTAGATTCTTCTTAGCGTCGTCAATGCCTTTGGCAATAGCGTCAGTTACTTCGTTAGCTTTACCAAGACCGTATCCAACAACACCATTTCCATCTCCTACCACAACGATAGCCGAAAAGCTAAAACGACGACCACCCTTTACTACTTTTGCTACCCGATTGATCGCTACAACGCGTTCTTTCAAGTCAGATTCGTTAACCTTTGAAGGTTTTGTATTTGTAGACATAGTCTTTGTTATACTTAGAATTTCAGGCCACCCTCACGAGCTCCTTCGGCCAATGCTTTTACTTTACCGTGGTACAAATATCCATTTCTATCAAAAACGACAGTCTGGATACCTGCTTCTTGCGCTTTTTCAGCTATTTTCTTACCAACCTGAAGAGCTGACTCAACGTTAGAATTTTCTTTTCTTCCGCCAAGATCAACCGATGATGCACTTACAAGTGTAACACCATTGATATCATCTATAATTTGCGCATAAATACTGGTGTTAGAACGAAAAACCGATAATCTCGGACGTTCTGAACTACCTTTCACCTTCTTACGAATGTGATATTTAAGGCGTTGTCTTCTATCTGCTTTTGCGGTAGCCATTTTCAAACTTGTCTTACTTGTTATAAACTAATTCCGTGACTTACTACTTTTTAGAAGCAGACTTGCCAGCCTTACGACGAACAACCTCACCAACAAAACGAATACCTTTTCCTTTGTATGGTTCAACCTTACGCAGTGATTTGATTTTCGCAGCTACTGAACCGATCAGTTCTTTGTCAATGCCTTCTAAAATAACCTTAGGATTTTGTCCTTTTTCCGAAGTTGTTGTAAGCTTAATTTCTTCCGGAATAGCCATAAAAATATTGTGAGAATAACCCAATTGCAATTCCAACACATTGTTTGCTGCACTTGCTTTGTAACCCACACCAATAATCTCTAACTCTTTCTTATATCCGGCATCCACTCCGATCACCATATTGTTGATCAAAGATCTGTACAATCCGTGAAGTGCTTTGTGGCGCTTCTGCTCAGTAGGACGACTTACTCTTAGTTCACTACCTTCAACTTCAACGCTGATATCGCTATCAACAGCCTGATGTAATGTTCCCTTAGGTCCTTTTACTGACACAACATTGTCTTCTGCAACTGATACAGAAACACTTGCCGGCAAAACGATAATTTTATTTCCTATACGTGACATTTCCTGAATAACTTTTAAATATTAATACACGAAACATAACACTTCCCCGCCAACATTAAGCGTTTTAGCTTCCTTGTCAGTCATTACACCCTTAGAGGTAGAAATGATAACAGTTCCTAAACCACCCAACACACGTGGTAATGTTGATGAACCTGAATATTTACGAAGTCCAGGCTTACTAACCCTCTCCAATTTCACAATTGCAGATTGCTTTGTCACAGGATTGTATTTCAAAGCTATTTTGATTACACCCTGAGGACCTACTTCGTCAAATTTATAACTCTGAATATACCCTTTATCAAAAAGTACTTTAGTTATTTCTTTTTTTATGTTGGATGCAGGTATCTCAACAACCCTGTGCTTCGCTTTGATAGCGTTTCTGAGTCTCGTCAGATAATCTGCTATGGGATCCGTTAACATTTTTATGCCTAGTTTAAACACCCCTTTGAAACGGGAGTGCAAAGTTAAGTAATTGAAATCAGAATTGAAAGTATTCTTACCAACTTGATTTTGTAACACCCGGAATCTTGCCGTCAGACGCCATATCCCGGAACATAACTCTGGAAATTCCGAATTTCCGCATGTAACCCCGAGGCCTTCCCGTGATTTTGCACCTGTTATGCAAACGAACAGGAGAAGAGTTACGTGGTAATTTATCTAAACCTACCCAATCACCCGCAGCTTTTAGTTTAGTACGCTTTTCAGCAAACTTAGCTACTAAGGCTTCTCTCTTTCTCTCCCGTGCTTTAACTGATTCTTTTGCCATTGTCGGTAAATATCTTATATTAAGAATTATCCTTGTTTGTTCGCATTTGTAAATGGCATACCCAGTGCCTTCAACAACTCATAACTTTCTTCGTCAGAATTAGTTGAAGTAACAAATGTGATATCCATACCGGTAATTTTATTTACCTTTTCTATACTAATCTCAGGGAAAATGATTTGCTCTTTAACACCGAACGTATAATTTCCGCGTCCGTCAAATCCTTTGTCACTGATACCTTTGAAGTCCCTTACACGAGGCATTGCAATTGCAGTCAAGCGATCAAGAAACTCATACATACGATCGCCGCGAAGTGTAACCTTTGCTCCAATAGGCATGTTTTCACGCAACTTGAAGTTAGAAACCGCTTTCTTAGAAATTGTTGCGATTGCCTTTTGACCGGTGATCTGGCTCAATTCTTCAACACCAGTATCAACCAATTTTTTGTCTGCCACTGCTGCACCAATTCCTTTATTGATAACTATCTTAGTCAAACGAGGAACCTGCATTACTGACTTGTACTGAAACTTGTCTTTCAGCTGCGAAACAACTTCGCTTACATACTTTTCTTTTAATCTCGGCTGTGCCATCTTTTTGAAGATATTATTGTGGATTACCGACCCACCGTTTATATTCAATTCCAGGTTCTAAGCGAACAAAGAATTATAAAATATTTCCTGTCTTTTTCGAAAAACGCTGAAGCTTTCCTTTGTCATCTGCCTTGCGACCAGTTTTGGTAGCTTCGCCAGTTTTAGGATCAACCACCATTAGGTTACTAATGTGAATTGCACCTTCACGCTTCTCAATGCTTCCTTGTGGAGTTTGTGCATTAGGCTTAACGTGTTTGGTAATCATGTTAACGCCTTCAACAACAGCTCTAAGCTTCTCAATATCCACTTTCTTGATAACACCAGTCTCGCCTTTTGCATTGCCTGAGATTACCTTAACAGTATCTCCAGTGCGAATGTGCAACTTAGCCGGTGCCTTTTTATTTTTGCTTTCCATTTTAGATATTCTCTTATCAGTTCAAAGAAATACTAGTGTTTCGATTTCTTACAACACCTCAGGTGCCAATGAAACGATCTTCATGAATTGCTTTTCGCGCAATTCCCTTGCAACCGGTCCAAAGATACGAGTACCACGAGGCTCGTCATTGTTGTTTAACAAAACAGCTGCGTTATCTTCAAATCTGATGTAGGTTCCATCCTTACGGCGTACTTCTTTTTTTGTACGAACCACAACGGCTTTTGAAACCGTTCCTTTTTTCATATTGCTCGAAGAAAGAGCTGATTTTACTGTTACGACGATTTTATCGCCTACTGAGGCATAGCGTTTGCCAGTTCCACCAAGTACACGAATTACGAGTACTTCCTTCGCTCCACTGTTGTCTGCTACCGACAGTCTTGATTCTTGCTGTACCATTGTTACTTAGCTCTTTCAAGGATTTCTACTAATCTCCAACGCTTATTCTTACTAAGCGGACGTGTTTCCATCACGCGGATCGTATCACCGATTCCAACCTGATTGGTTTCGTCATGCACCATAAGCTTGGTAGTTTTAGTCATAAACTTACCATACTTGGCATGCTTCACTTTACGCTCCACAGTGATCACGCAGGATTTCTCCATTTTGTTGCTCACTACTTTGCCAACTCTTTCTTTACGTAAATTTCTTTCTGTTGCCTCCATAATTTCTAAACTGATTTACTGTTGGTTACTTTTAGCCGACAGCTCGGTTAAGAGTTTTGCAATTTCCTTACGCGAGGTACGAATACGCAAAGGGTTTTCAATTGGTGAAATCGCATGAGCGAATTTCAATCGCAATAAGCGCTCACGCTCCTGAGCAATCTGCTCTTTAAGCTGATCTTGCGACAGATCTTTTATTTCTTTACTAGTCATTGCTTTAAATAATTAGCGTTCTTAATAACATTCGGGTTAATTCGCTTCCTGATAATCCCGACGTACAACGAACTTGGTTTTAATTGGCAACTTTTGTGCAGCCAAACGCAATGCTTCGTTAGCGGTATCTAAAGTAACACCAGTTGCCTCGAAGATAATTGTTCCTGGCTTAACCGGTGCAACCCAATATTCAGGAGCTCCTTTACCTTTACCCATACGAACTTCCGCTGGCTTCTTAGTAATTGGCTTGTCAGGGAAAACACGAATCCATACCTGGCCTTCACGTTTCATAGCACGTGTTACTGAAATACGTGCAGCTTCGATTTGACGAGCAGTCAACCAACCCGGTTCAAGCGCCTTAATAGCAAAAGAACCAAATGCGATTTCATGTCCGCGTGTAGCCAAACCATTGTATGAGCCCTTGCCTTTTTGTTGCTTGCGAAATTTTGTCCTTTTCGGCTGTAACATGATCTTAATCTATTTGAACCGGTGCATTACCGGAAAATGTCGGATTACTTCTTCTTATTCCTATTATTGTTGTTGCCACCACCGCTGTTGTTGCGTTTGCGACGATCTGCTTCGCTTCCGCCACCACCGCCTTCTCCGCGAGGTGCTCCGCCATCACGTCCACCGCCTCTGCGATCTCTTCCGCCACGGTCATTTCCACCACGGTCATTTCCGCCTGATGCACTTCTTTCAGCACGATCAGATGCAGCTGTTGCAGCACTTGGTGTCAAATCTCTTTTACCGTAAAGCTCTCCTTTAAAGATCCAAACTTTAATACCGATTTTACCGTAGATTGTTTGTGCTTCTGAGATTGCGTAATCGATATCAGCTCTCAAAGTGTGAAGTGGAATTCTTCCTTCTTTGTATTCCTCAGTACGAGCCATTTCAGCTCCACCAAGACGACCAGCAAGACGAATCTTGATTCCTTGTGTTCCAACCCGCATTGCAGAAGCGATTGATTGCTTCATTGCTCTACGATATGAAATACGAGCTTGAAGTTGTTGAGCGATTGCTTCACCTACCAATTTCGCATCGATCTCAGGACGTTTGATCTCGTAAATGTTGATCTGAACGTCTTTCCCTGTGATCTTTTTAAGCTCTTCTTTGATTTTATCAACTTCGCTACCACCTTTTCCAATTACAATACCCGGACGAGCAGTGTGAATCGTCAATGTGATACGTTTCAATGTTCTTTCAATAACTACTTTTGAGATCGATCCTTTTGGGATACGTGCTTTGATGTAGTTACGGATTTTCTCGTCTTCAACTAATTTATCAGAGAAGTCTTTTCCTCCATACCAACTTGACTCCCATCCTCTAACAATTCCTAGTCTCAGACCTATAGGATTAACCTTTTGTCCCATTCGATATAGATCGTTTTACTTATGATTCGGTGATTACTGATTCTTTGTCTGCGCTTGCGATAGAAGCAGAAGCATCGTCAATCACAATTGTGATGTGGTTCGAACGCTTACGGATTCTGTGTGCTCTTCCTTGCGGTGCAGGGCGCAAACGCTTTAACATACGTCCACCGTCAATAAATACGGTTTTGACAATAAGATCAGCGTCTTCCAGCTTCGCATCTTCATTCAGTTGTTGCCAGTTAGCAACTGCAGAAAGCAAAACTTTATGCAAAACCGGTGAAGAAGCTCTCGGTTGAAACTTTAATAGTGCCAACGCCTTGCTGACCTTTTGTCCGCGAATCATGTCGGCTACTAACCTCATTTTGCGAGGAGAAGTAGGCACATCTTTTAATATAGCTCTTGCTTCCATGTTCTTTCAGATATAGGCTCGTTCCTGTGACAGAACCAGCTATCGTCGACTAATTATTTTCTACCTTTATCTTTTTTTGCTGTGTGGCCACGGAAGTTACGTGTAGGAGAAAATTCTCCCAGTTTGTGACCAACCATATTTTCAGTTACATATACAGGAATGAACTTGTTTCCGTTATGCACTGCGAATGTATGCCCGATAAAATCCGGCGATATCATTGAGCGTCGTGACCAGGTTTTGATTACTGATTTCCGAGAGGCGCTGTTCATCACAGTCACTTTGTTCTCAAGACGAAAATCGATATATGGTCCTTTTTTTAATGAGCGTGCCATGTTATACTATTATTTTTTACGACGGCTGATAATCAATTTCTCAGAATGCTTGTTGCGATCACGAGTCTTAAGTCCCTTAGAGAACTGTCCATTTCTTGATCTAGGCTGGCCCCCTGATGAGCGACCTTCACCACCACCCATTGGGTGGTCGACTGGGTTCATTGCAACACCACGTACACGTGGACGGCGACCTAGCCAACGACGACGACCTGCTTTCCCTAATGCAACATTCATATGACTTGCATTAGAAACTGTTCCAACTGTTGCGATACAAGTAGAAAGTATCATACGCATTTCGCCAGATGGCATCTTCAATACCGCGTATTTTCCTTCTCTCGCAACAAGCTGAGCATAAGCTCCGGCGCTACGTGCAAACTGACCACCTTTACCAGGAGTCAACTCGATATTGTGAACGATTGTACCAATTGGCATAGAACCTAATGGAAGCGCATTACCAACTTCCGGTGCTACTGAACTACCTGAAACAATTACTTGTCCCACCTTAAGTCCGTTTGGAGCAATCACATATCTTTTTTCTTCATCTTCAAACTGCACCAACGCAATACGCGCTGAACGGTTTGGATCGTATTCGATTGAAATTACTGTGGCCGGTGCATCGAAACGATTTCTTTTGAAATCAATTACACGATACTTTCTTTTATGCCCGCCACCTATATGTCGCATGGTCCTGTGTCCCTGGCTATTACGACCACCTGTTCTCTTGATGGTTTCCAGAAGACTCTTTTCAGGTTTCGCCGTTGTGATCTCCTCGAATGTAGGAGCGGAGCGGAAACGCTGACCAGCACTTGTCGGTTTTAATTTTTTAACTGCCATTTGCTATTAACTCGTCAAAGATTTGAATCGCTCAACTATTCTTATGCTTCACCGTAGATATCGATGATTTCACCTTCAGCTACTGTTACGATAGCCTTTTTGATAGTTGAAGTTTTTCCACTTACAAACTTACCACCCGATGTACGGGATTTGCTTTTTCCAATGCTGCGCATTGTATGAACGCTTTCTACGGTAACCCCGAACAGTTTCTCAATAGCCTTTTTGATCTCTACTTTATTAGAAGTAAGGGACACTTCAAAGGCATATTTTCCTTGACCACCCTGAGCCGTTACCTTTTCGGTTATAATCGGACGTTTCAGTACACTCATGATTATTTGTTCAATTGGGTTTCCAAAATAGACAGAGCAGATTCACTTATCAAAAGACGGTCTGCATACATCAGGTCATACGTGTTGACCGCGTCCACTGTCGTAACTTTTGCTTTTGGAATGTTACGGCTTGACAGATATACATTGCTGTCAACAGATGGAAGAATTAGAAGTGTTTTGGTATTCACCAATGCAAGTGAATTCAAAACGTTCAAATAAGACTTAGTTTTTGGGGCATCAAATGAGAATGCTTCAAGAACTGAAATCGAATCAGACTGAGCTTTTGCAGAGAAAGCCGACTTACGAGCCAAAACTTTCACTTTCTTATTGATTTTAAAACCGTAGTCACGAGGACGTGGACCGAAAATACGACCACCACCTACGAACACCGGAGATTTAATGCTACCAGCACGAGCTCCACCAGTTCCTTTTTGTTTTTTAATCTTACGTGTAGAGTGATTAATCTCTGCACGTTCTTTTGATTTGTGTGTACCCTGACGTTGGTTAGCCAAGTATAACTTCACATCGAGATAGATCGCGTGCGTATTAGGTTCGATGCCAAAAATTTCTTCAGACACACTTACCTTCTTGCCGGTATCTTCTCCTTTTATATTTAATACGGACAGTTCCATCGGTGCTATTTCTCAATGATTAGAAATGAATTCTTTGAACCAGGTACTGAGCCACTAACAACCAGAAGGTTCTGCTCAGGGATCACTTTCAGAATACGTAAATTCTGAATTTTTACACGATTGTTACCCATGCGTCCACCCATACGAATGCCTTTAAATACACGTGATGGGAATGAACAAGCACCAATCGAACCTGGGTGACGCGCTCTGTTGTGCTGACCGTGTGTCTGACCACCTACCCCTGCAAATCCATGGCGTTTTACAACACCTTGAAAACCGCGGCCTTTGGCAGAGCCAACAACGTCAACAAACTCGCCTTCTTCAAAGATATCCGTTACAGATAATGAAGTTCCAAGTTCATGTTCCACCTCAAATTCCTTGAACTCAACCACTTTTTGTTTGGGAGTTGTACCGGCTTTCTTGAAGTGGCCAATCATAGGCTGGGAAGAACTTTTCTCTTTCTTTTCACCAAAACCTAACTGAATAGCTTTGTAGCCATCCTTTTCTTCGGACCTAACTTGTGTAACAACACAAGGACCAGCTTGAATCACAGTACATGCCAGAGCCTGCCCGTCAGCATTGTACAAACTAGTCATTCCGATTTTCTTACCAATTAAACCAGACATGTTTTGAAATTAAAATTAGCAGGTAAAGACCCTTATTCTTTAAAACGGACTGCAAAGGTAGGAAATCAAATTCCCTTATCCAACAGTGAAAAAATATTTCTCGCTGATAATCAGCAAAAAAGGTCAGATGATTTGAACCATCTGACCTCGAATTCTGAGAACTGCCGAATTGTGCATGCGTGCACCAACATTCAACTGCTTTCCTGAGCTCAGATGTGGTTTCCGTAAACGGACCTTCATCCAATTTATATTTTTGGCTTAATCTAATAAGCCCTTAGATACTATACTTTAATCTCAACGTCAACACCGCTTGGCAATTCAAGCTTCATCAGTGCGTCAACAGTTTTTGCGCTTGTAGAGAAGATATCTACCAGACGTTTGTAAGTACAAAGCTGGAATTGTTCGCGTGATTTCTTGTTAACGTGAGGAGAACGAAGAACTGTGAACTTTTCAGTTTTTGTTGGCAAAGGAATTGGACCGCTAACGATAGCACCAGTTGCCTTAACAGCCTTTACAATTTTCTCCGCTGATTTGTCAACCAAATTGTGGTCGAATGAGCGAAGTTTGATACGGATTTTTTGATTCATTTTCTTTTATTATTTCCGGTTCTGAGAATATTTGAACGAAACAAGTTTCGACAATCCACTAGCGAAAGAACCATTTACTTCGCAAGCTTCTATATAAAAATGGTCCGTTACCTGCTCAGCAGATAGCGGACCATTTCATTTATGCTTTAACTAAACCTTTTGCTTTTTCAATTACGCTTTCTGCGATGTTGTTAGGAACGATCTCGTAGTAAGCGAATGTCAGAGATGCAGTTGCACGTCCGGATGACATTGTACGAAGATCAGTAACATAACCGAACAATTCAGAAAGAGGCACATCACATTTGATAACCTGAGCACCGTTACGTGAATCCATTCCTCTCATCACACCACGACGACGGTTAAGGTCACCAGTGATTGGTCCTGTGTATTCATCAGGTGTAAGAACTTCAACGTGCATAATCGGCTCCATCAATTTCGAACCTGCGTGACGTGCAGCTTCTTTGAAACCAATTTTTGCTGCAAGTTCAAATGATAGCGCATCTGAATCGACATCGTGGAAAGATCCGTGGAAAATACGCACTTTCATCGAATCCAAAGGATATCCTGCAAGTGCACCATTTGACATGGATGCTTCAAAACCTTTTTGGATCGGAGCGATAAATTCACGAGGAATAGTACCACCCACAATCTGATTCACAAACTGCAAACCTGTTTTTGGTTCTTTGCCTTCTTCGTTATCATCACGTGGTCCGATTTCAAATACGATATCGGCAAATTTACCACGACCACCCGTTTGTTTCTTATAAACTTCACGGTGCTCGTAGTTCTTAGTAAGAATCTCTTTGTAAGCAACCTGTGGAGCTCCTTGGTTTACTTCTACTTTGAATTCACGACGCATACGGTCGATAATGATTTCAAGGTGAAGCTCACCCATTCCTTTAATGATCGTTTGACCAGTTTCTTCGTTACTTTCAACTTGCAACGTAGGATCTTCTTCGATCAATTTGGTAATTGCTTTTGAGAAGTTATCGCTGTCAGCAGCTTTCTTAGGCTCGATAGCATAACCAATTACCGGCTCAGGGAACACCATGGATTCAAGAACGATTGGGTTCTTTTCGTCAGATAATGTATCTCCTGTTTTGATATCCTTGAAACCTACAACTGCACCAATATCACCTGCTTCAAGACGATCAATTTGATTTTGCTTGTTAGCGTGCATTTGGAAGATACGAGAGATACGCTCTTTGTTTCCTGAACGGTTGTTCAAAACATAAGAACCTGAATCAAGATATCCTGAGTAAGAACGGATAAAGCAAAGACGTCCTACATAAGGGTCAGTTGCAATTTTAAAAGCTAGTGCGCAGAAAGGATCTGCATCCGTTGGCTGGCGAGAAATCTCATTTCCAGTGCGAGGATCAGTTCCGATGATGCTTTCACGATCTTGTGGTGAAGGCAAGATAGCCATCACGTAATCAAGCATCGTTTGAACACCTTTGTTTTTGAATGAAGAACCGCAAACCATAGGAACGATTTTCATGCTGATCGTTGCTGCACGCAAAGCTGCAAGAATTTCGTCTTCTGAGATTGAAGTAGGATCTTCAAAATATTTTTCCATCAAAGTGTCGTCGAATTCGGCAACAGCTTCAAGCAATTTTTCTCTCCACTCAGTTGCTTCTTCAAGCATATCGTCAGGAATAGGAACTTCTCTGAAAGTCATTCCTTTATCTTCTTCATTCCATTCGATACCACGGAAGTTAACCAAGTCTACTACGCCGCGGAAAGTATCTTCAGCACCGATAGGCAATTGAAGAGGAACTGCGTAGCTTCCAAGCATTTCTTTAACCTGCGTACAAACTTTCAAGAAGTCAGCACCTGAACGGTCCATTTTATTTACAAAACCGATACGGGCTACATTATAATTGTTAGCCAGACGCCAGTTTGTTTCAGATTGAGGCTCAACACCGTCAACTGCACTAAAAAGGAATACAAGACCATCCAATACACGAAGAGAACGGTTTACTTCAACTGTGAAGTCAACGTGTCCCGGTGTATCGATAATGTTGATATGATATTTTTCACCACGGTAATTCCAGTCAACAGTTGTTGCTGCTGATGTAATAGTGATACCACGCTCCTGCTCCTGCTCCATCCAGTCCATTGTAGCTGCACCATCATGCACTTCTCCAATTTTGTGGCTTACCCCTGCGTAATAAAGGATACGCTCCGTTGTGGTTGTCTTACCCGCATCAATGTGCGCAGCAATACCAATGTTTCTTGTTAATCTTAGATCACGTGCCATGACAGATGGTGATGTGTTATTTTATATTCGATGTGCAATTCACTCAGAAGCAATTTGAACTTAAAGAATGTCGTAAAAACGCACTACTTC
>Ga0314759_1000007_pt1 | contig 16124 bp, 14 predicted proteins | sample G5R1MT_50_FD_207787 | JGI IMG/M metagenome (GOLD analysis project Ga0314759, IMG submission 207787) | Metatranscriptome of switchgrass phyllosphere microbial communities from Michigan, USA - G5R1_NF_28AUG2017_LR1 (Metagenome... | ecosystem: Host-associated > Plants > Phyllosphere >...
CCCAAGCAAAAACGCCCCTGTCATAGACCGCCGATGCGCTGCAACATTCTTTTGTTTAATAAAATAAAATCCTGTGATCAAAAACAATGCTGTCAATGTGTTAATTACGCCAATCACATGCGGCAAAACCTTTGTCCAGGTTCCTAAGTCAATTTTCTGACGTATGCCCAGCAGGGCTGCCACTGCAACTGGAATCGCAATGGCGAGAATGTTAATAATACGTTCGTACCGGGGCTTTTTTTCTAGAACTAATGTTGCCATAATTATGGATTAGCACTTGCTTTATCTTCGTAATTTAAAATCTTGATTTCTGCCATTAAACGATCCACTTCCTCAGGATCTGCACCGTTGTAATAGCCTCTTGTGTAACCTCTTCTATCTACCAACATTAACCCGCTTCCATTTGAATAAAGTTCAAGCATTTTCTTAAATGCAGCTGATTGTGAGTTCAAGACATCAGCAATGTTGGCGTCTTTGGTTGTTACAACGTTCCATCCTGGATTTCCAAGATCACGAAACTCTGTCGAGGCGCTCAAACTATCTTTGGAAAGTGTTACAATATTGAGTTTTTCGATTCCGCTTCGCAGGTCGTATATGCGTTGTAAATTGGATAAGACTAGCTTACAAGTCTCACCGCAATCCTCTTGCATTACGCTGATTACTGAAAGCTGATCTTCTAGCTTCACGTTAACTGTGGAAAGACGTATTTCTGAGATCTTTTGAAAAACAGTATCACCATTGACAATTTCCACATTCTGATCAGCGCCTAGTTTCGGATTGAAATATGGGAGATCGTAATGGTTTGTTGCGAATAGTTTCAGGAGTACAAAAATCAAAGCCGGTATTACTAATGTGATAATCAGTAATCCGGCTTTGGGAAATTTTTTCATGCGTATTATTTAATCGAATACTGCTCTAAAAATCGCGTTTCCTTCTAACATTAGTGCTAAAATCAACCAGGCTACGAAAATGATCGGAACGAGGATTGACCAGATCAGCGACTTTGTCTCATGCTTTAAGTGCATAAATTCGCCAACGATATAGAATGCTTTTACAATTGTCATCACGATGAAAATGGTGATTTTCAAAATTCCGTGGGGAACTGTAAAAGCGATTAAAAATTCAACCGCCGTTAGGATTAACAGAATCCAAAAGGTTTTCCAGATCGCCTTGCGCTGCTCAGCTCCTGCATTTGGATCTTGATTATGGATATGGTGTACTTCCGCCATTTGATTAGGGATTTATATTTTTCGGATAATTTTAAACCAGGTAAAAGAATGTAAATACGAATACCCACACCAAGTCTACAAAGTGCCAGTAAAGTCCAACTTTCTCCACCATTTCGTAGCTTCCCCGCTTATCATAAAAACCTGTCGCTGACCGGAAGAAAATCAAGATATTCAATATAACACCGCTGAAAACGTGTGTTCCGTGGAAGCCTGTGATGAAGAAGAAAAAATCTGCAAACGCAGGAGGTCCATACTGGTTTTCCGTAAGATTTGCTCCAAAGACCGTCTTGTTGACCCACGTTCCGTCTTGAATAACTTTCATCACTGAACCTGTATCCGTTCCGTGGATAAAGTGAGCCCATTCCCAAGCCTGGCAACCCAAGAATGTAAATCCACCCAAAATTGTCCAAAGCATATATTTTTCAACATTGGCACGGTCCATACGATGTCCCGCTTCTACTGCAAGCACCATTGTAACACTACTCGCAATTAGAATGAAGGTCATTATACCAACAAAAACCAATGGCAACGACATTCCATGAAGAAACGGTACGGCTTCATACACCTTTTCAGGGATAGGCCAGTACATATTCGAGAATGTAAAGTCGGCTACTTCGCCGGAAAATGCTGGAAAACTGAACCTTGCTGTGCCGTACGCAACCAGAAGGGCTGAAAAAGTAAAGGTATCAGAGATGAGGAAAAACCACATCATCAGTTTACCATAACTTGCTCTCATAGGCTCAATTCCCCCCATCCACATTTTGGGTTCTACAGCGCCTGGTGTTGTTACATGTGCAGCCATTGAAAAAAATATTAATTAAAAGTCAATAAAAAAACAAAAAGGTATAGCCAAAGAATGTCTAAAAAATGCCAGTAAGTCGCACAGATCTGAATGCGTCTCAGGTTTTTACCATGCACTTTCAGGCGAAACGATGCCGAAAGTGAATAAAGCAATACAATCAAACCGCTGATAATGTGAAACCCGTGTAATCCTGTGAAGACGTAAAAAAACGAACCAGAAGGATTTCCTACGAAATACACATTCATCGCAACCAGCTGTTTCCAGCCTTCAAACTGCATCCAAAGGAAGGCAAGACCTAATACAAAAGTAATAGAAATTGCTATTTTCAATTGTTTGAACAAATCTTTTTTTGCCGAATAATAAGCCCACTGCATTGCTGCACTGCTTACTACAAGCACCGCTGTGCTATACCAGAAGATTTTTGGCATTTCAAATTCCAGCCAGTTTCCTTCCGCTCTTCTCACAAGATAAGCACTTGTCTGAGAAGCAAATAACATGATTATGCTTACCAAAAACAGCCAAAGGATGAATTTCATTGGGTCCATTGCCAATGTTTCCTTTGCTTCTTTATCTATTTTGTACTGCTGAACGCTTTCCATTTCTCTCAATTTTCAATTTCACAACTTATCCAACAAAAATGCAATCTGAACGATTGGTAAATATATAAACGACCCAAACATTAACTGGCGTGCTGTCTTGTCCGTACATTTCCGCATTAAGTGGAAAGTTTGAGCCAGGAACAAGACCCCGAACACTGTGGCAACGAACGCAGAGTTAATGCCTGTCATTCCCAACTCGTAAGGCAACCAGCCAATCGGCAAAAGAAAGACCGTGTAAATCATAATCTGCAATGTTGTGTCCAAATCTTTCAGACCATTAGCAGGCAATAATTTGAATCCAGCCCTCTTGTAGTCCTCATCCAAAACCCACGCAATAGCCCAGAAATGCGGGAATTGCCAGAAAAACTGAATCGCAAACAAAATTCCAGGTTCCAAACCAAAATGATTCGTAGCAGCCACCCACCCAATCATCGGAGGAAATGCACCAGGAAACGCACCTACAAAAACTGCGATCGGTCCTACTCTCTTTAACGGTGTGTAAACAAACCCGTAGAGAACCAGAGACAACAATGAAATCAATCCAGTACTAAGATTGAAAACAGAAATGAAGATCGCCAGTGAAACAACGCCTAAAAACACAGCCCAAACAATCGCCATGTCAACAGTAATTCGTCCACTAGGCAATGGTCGGTTCGCCGTTCTTTTCATTAGTTTATCAAAGTCTTTTTCAAGAATCTGATTGATAATGTTAGCTGCTCCGGTAATCCCGATTGATGCAATAATAAAAAGCACCAATTTACTTGTTTCAACCTCTTTCGCTCCCAGGCAATAACCCATCGCGCCTGAAAACGCGATCAGTGAAGCCAGTCTGAATTTCAATAACTCAAATAATACGCCTACTCTCTCTCTTATTTTTCCAACAACACTTAAGCTATTCTCTGCTGCTATCATTACACTTAATATTTATTACAAAACTCCATTGTGTTCCAAACGAAGATCTTTTGAAAAACTTAAAAACCGCCGTCCGTTAACCAACAACCAGATCACGAATTGCAAACCGATCAATAATATCGCAAAGGTAAGGTGTAAAGGCTGAGCAAATGGTGGAATCCCAAAATAAGCCATTAAAATTCCTGTCCCAATTTCAGCACCTAATATGACAAGGCAGGCAGTTGCAATTTTCCCCGCCATAGAAGCCTTTCCTTCTGCTTTCCAAATACGGTTGATCCAATATAGATTAACCCCTAATAAAATAATGGAAAACGATCTGTGTATATAAAATTCAATTCCTAAGTGATCGATCCATTCGCTTCTGGCACCATAACCCAATTGTACGATCACCTCGTCGATTGTTTCCCTTACCTGTGTGCCAATTAAGATCTGCACAAGTGATAACGTCATCACTACAACACCAACGCCACTTAACACATTTTTGGTAGCTTCCTTTAATCGCAAAATGTTTCCTGCAAATGCTGACCAGGTGTACAAGTACAACAGCATGAATACAATCACAATTGCTACCAGCATGTGAAGTGTTACAATGATTGGCATCAGTTCGAAAGAAACAACTTTTGCTCCCAGCCAACCTTGAAATCCAACCAAAATAAATGCAGACAAGCTGATGAAAAAAATGCGCTTGTTTGGTCCTTTAAGGAATGGAATTGAAGCGAGCAGTGTCAAAAAGATCATTACGCCGGTAAAAGCGCCTAAGAGTCTATTGACGTATTCAGTCCAGGTTTTCACAGGATTGAATTCTACTTCACCCTTTAACTTCGAACCGTAGAGCTCTTTATAGTGAGCTGGTAATTGAGAAACTTCTGTTGGTGGCACCCAGGTTCCAAAGCACTTGGGCCAATCCGGGCATCCCATTCCAGCACCAGTACTTCTTACGACTCCACCTGCTATAATTAGAAAATAGAGAACAATGACAGTATTCAAAGCCAATCGCCGGAACCGGCGATTGGCTTTGTTATCAATGTGCGTTGAATTGGTCATTATAGTTTTGTGACTCAATCGCCTTTTCGTTGGCTATCTGCTCATTTTCATGAGGGAAATTCGATTCGAGCGTCTGAGAATATGGAATATTTTGTGGAATAAAATCTTCCTTCGCACCTGGCTTGCTGTAATCGTAAGACCAACGATAAACTGCTGGAAGTTCTCCAACCCAGTTACCGTGACCTGGATTAACCGGTGCAGTCCATTCCAATGTATTTGATCTCCATGGATTCTGCGGTGCTCTTCTCCCTTTAAAAATGCTGTAGAAAAAATTCCAAAGGAAGATAAATTGAGCCAAGAACGAGAATATCGCAGCAACCGAGATGAACATATTCATGTCCATAAACTTATGCGTAAAGTCGTAGCTCGTGAACTGGTAGTATCTTCTTGGGAAACCAGCAATACCCACATAGTGCATTGGAATAAATACAAGATAAATACCAATGAATGTCATCCAGAAGTGAATTTGACCCAAAGTCGTGTTCATCATTCTGCCAAACATTTTCGGGAACCAGTGGTAAACACCCGCAAACAATCCGAATGCTGATGCTGCACCCATTACAAGGTGAAAGTGAGCAACTACGAAATATGTATCGTGAAGTTGAATGTCAAGTGCACTGTTTCCAAGGATAATACCAGTCAAACCACCCGATACAAACAATGAAACCAGACCAATTGAGAACAACATTCCAGGTGTGAAAACAATGTTTCCTTTCCAAAGTGTTGTAATGTAGTTAAACCCTTTTACAGCAGAAGGAACCGCAATAATCAATGTTAGGAACATAAATACAGATCCAAGGAATGGATTCATACCTGTTACGAACATATGGTGAGCCCATACAATAAATGCAAGGAATGCAATACCCAACATAGAAGCGATCATCGCACGGTAACCGAAGATAGGCTTGCGTGAGTTAGTTGCGATAACCTCAGACGTGATTCCAAGTCCTGGCAAAAGAACAATGTAAACCTCTGGGTGACCCAGGAACCAGAACAAATGTTGGAACAAGATCGGGCTACCACCTACGTTTGGCAAAGCTTCACCATTAATATAAATATCAGACAGGTAGAAACTCGTCCCGAAGTGACGGTCAAAAATAAGCAGCAATACAGATGACAGAAGCACAGGGAATGAGATCAAGCCCAAAACTGCTGTAATTAAGAATGACCAGATAGTCAATGGAAGACGATCAAACGACATTCCTCTCGTACGCAAGTTGATAACCGTAGTAATGTAGTTAATACCGCCCAAAAGCTGGGAAACGATAAAGAACGCCATACTCGCTAACCAAAGCGTCATACCCATTCCTGATCCTGGGTGCGCTTGTGGAAGTGCACTCAATGGCGGATAAATAACCCACCCACCAGCAGCAGGTCCGCTTTGTAAGAACAAAGAAGCGAACATGATCACACTTGCTAGGAAGAAGAACCAATATGACAACATGTTCATGAAACCTGATGCCATATCACGCGCTCCAATTTGAAGTGGGATAAGAAAGTTACTAAATGTACCGCTTAGTCCAGCTGTAAGTACAAAGAACACCATGATTGTACCGTGCATTGTTACCAACGCCAGGTAGAAATTAGGATCCAGTTTACCAGCATCGCTGATCCAGTTACCCAATACAGGCTTTAACCAAGACAGATTAGAGTCTGGCAAACCCAATTGAATACGGAAAATCACGGACATGGAAATTCCAATAACCGCCCATAAGATCCCGGTGATCAAATATTGTTTCGCTATAACTTTGTGATCTTCACAAAATATATATTTCTGCCAAAAGTTTTGTGCTTCGTGGTGGTGTTCATGCTCAGTTTCGTGGTGGTGAGCTGTTTCCAATCCTTCAATAGCTGACATATACTCTTAATAATTTAGAATTAATAATTAGCGTAGACTTGAACTTGATCCAGCACCTCCGGCAGATGTAGCGGAACTATCAGCAGGCGCAGCAGCCTCAGCAGGCACATATTTCATTGCCTTTGCTTTTAGATTTTCCGGCACTTTTGCAAGATATTCAGGATACGTCTGCAAGAAAGTTGCTTGCTCTGCACACCATTTTTTATACGATGCTTCATCTTCTACGATCAAACGCATTTTCATTGAGAAGTGACCTTGACCACAAACCTCCGTACAAGCAATCTCATAATCGAAATTCGCATTGCCTGTTTCTGCACGCATGTCAGCAGTTGTTTTATCGGCAACAAACCAAAATTTGGTTGGCATACCAGGAACCGCATCCATTTTCACTCTCATGTGTGGGATAAATACACTGTGCAAAACGTCCCTTGCACGAATTTTGAGCAGCACAGGACGATTTACCGGAATGTGCATTTCGCTTGGGTTGGTAAAGTCATCAAATGAATTCTCATCAGATAAGTCAATACCAACTTCATTTTGAGAATCAATCAACTTGTAATTGTAATCACCCAACTTGTTATCGGCCACACCTGAATAACGAGCAATCCAGTTAAATTGTTTACCAGTAATCTCAATTACTTCCGCATCTCTTGGTGCATCCGAAGTGATATCAGACCATGCTTTCCAGCCTGTAAAAACCAAAAGCGCCATTACGATAGCTGGAACGATCGTCCAGATAAGCTCTAAGCGGTGGTTATCAGGATAAAATGAAGCACGGTGGTTTTTCTTGTGCTGATATTTCCAGGCAAAAAAGAAAATAAGGAAATTGACAATGATAAAAGGAATTGTCAGAATACCCATTGAAAACCAGAACAGATCATCCGTTCTGCGACCGTGGATCGACGATGCTTCTGGTAAGAAAAATTCACGTGCATGCAGGTATGACCACGTAATGGATACTGCTCCGAGGATCAATATCACAATAAACATTGCGCCATTCCACTTGTTTCCCGATGGCTCTGCATCAGCCGCATCGGAATTATTTACATTTTTAAGTACATTCTGAAGCCTCGATATCACAACGCCTGTGATAACCAGAAAGACAAGAGCAACTAACGCGATAATGATATACATAATGATAAACTGGTTTTGCAATTAGGCGATATCGTGATGCAATGATTCCTCCAACATTGGATGGTTTCTTGGTATCAAATTCGCTTTCTCTAACTGGCTTGCAACTGAATAACCGAACGCACAAATAAACAAAAGGAAGAAACCCCATTCCAACGGACCAAACCCTGCATTTGCCCCCAATGTCCCAGGCATTATATTGGTATAAAAATCCATATAATGACCAATGATCACACTCCAGCAAGCTACTTTAAGAATTGAATGTGTAAACTTCGCATCCCTTGTCATTAATACAAGGAAAGGAAAGAAGAAATTCAAAAACAATGTTATAAAGAACGGAGCCTTGAAGAATCCATCATGTCCTCTGAATCTTTCGAGATAGTAAATCGTCTCTTCTGGTAAGTTAGCGTAATAAATAAGCAGGAATTGCGCAAACCAAACATATGTCCAGAAAATACTAAATGCGAAGACAAACTTTCCAAGGTCACGCAAATGGCTAGCATTCACAGCTCTTAAATAACCCCTCTCTCTCAACATTACAATGGTAAGCGTGATCACCGCCAAACCAGCTACGTGCCAGCTAGCAAGTGTATACCAACCAAACATTGTGCTGAACCAGTGCGTGTCAATTGACATTACAAAGTCCCAGGCTGATGTCGAAGATGTAACACCAAATACTACAAGAAATGCAGTTCCAAAACGAATTGACTTTTCATAGAACTCAGTTCCTCCAATCTCATCTTCTTGCAAAGAAAGATTGCGAATTACTCTCCACATCCCGTACCAAACCACAAAATAGAACACCAACCGAAAAACGAAAAATGGTGTATTCAAAAATCCTCTCTTACCCGCAATGATTGGGTCATATTCTGGCCCACCTACTTCATACAATCCTTCATGTGTCCAGTGAAAAAGGTCATGACCACCGAAGAAAAAAGTAATCAGCATGATAACTCCTGTAATCGGCAAAAATGCTGGCAAAGCCTCAGGAACTCTTTTGAATACAGCTGACCATCCTGCTTGTGCCAAATAATTATAGGAAATAAAGAACATTCCAATTACCGCAATCCCAGTAAAATATACAGAGTTAACCCAAAGATTTACCCAGATACGCTTCACCCAACTCGCTCCTCCATGTCCGCCCGCAGCTTCATGCCCAGCAGCTGCCCCGTGTCCGGCCGCAGCTCCATGTTCCGCTGCACCATGTCCCACTGCCGCCGCTGCTTGTTCTGCACCGTGTGCTGCAACTTCATGTCCTCCACCGCCATTTGCAGCAAGGTAAGCGCCTAATAATATCAGGGCAACGCCCACTCCACCGCCAATGAGTAAATTTCTTTTAGCCCCCGATGTAAATTCAAACCGTTCTTCAATAGAAGGAATCGAATGTGCTGATGCCATTATTTAATTTATTTCTCTGTTATCAAAAAGTAATTAAGCTCCCTTCTGTAATTTTTGTACATAATGTACAATCTTCCAGCGCTCCTCAGGATTTATTTGAGATCCGTGTGGCCACATACGGTTTTTGCCATGTGTGATCACGTGAAAAATGTGACCTTCATTTAAATTCTTGTAAGCGTCGCTTGCATAGTTAGGAACCCCTTTATACATAGCACCAACTTTACCGTCACCGGCACCCGTTGCGCCATGGCAATGCTGGCAATATCTTTCGTACAACACCTTGCCTTCTGCCAATGTATTATCGTTCAAAGGAATCGGGTTTTTAAGAACACGCTCAGCAATTGAAATGCTGTCCGCTGGAATGTTATAAACCATCAAATCTCTGTTTGCTGAATCTGCGTCACCAAATGATGTCTGATAATTTCTTCTTGCAACAGTTCCTTCAACCGGAAGTCTCATTGTCAATCCCATTGGGTTAATTGGATTGGCTTTTTCCTGTTTGTATGGCTCATATCCCACGGGTAGATACATGTTTGGAGCATACTCTTTTCCCGGATCATTTGCATCGCGTTTACAACCGGCAATGGCTGTAAGCATTACGGCAGAAACCAACAGATATTTATATAAATCTTTAAATTTCATTTTTTCAAACTCCATTAAAATTGCTTAATGTTGACTTCCTCAGCTCCACTATCTCTCAACGCTCTTGAAATTTCATCTTCTGACATTGAATTACGCCCTAGTTCAATGGCCATTACAAATTTATTATCAGTAGAACGAAGATCAAATCTTGGATGAAAATGCGCTCCGGGCGCTAGTCCATTTGAGATAAAGAATGTGGTTACCATACCAAATGCAGTAAACAACACGGTAAGCTCAAACGTGATCGGAATGTAGTTAGGAATTGAAATCGGATCCCTACCACCGACAATCATCGGCCAGTCTATACCCATTGTCCAGATCATTAATGTTAACGCAACGCAGCATCCGGTTACACCGAACATAAATGCAGCAATCCCGATTCTTGTTCTTGGGTGACCTAGCGCTTCATCCAAACCGTGAATTGGAAAAGGAGAATACACTTCTTTAATCTTTACTCCTGCTTTTCTCAACTTGGGAACAGCGTGAAGCACAGTATCGTCATCGTCATAAACTCCGACCAAATATTTACCAGATAATTCTGCCATATGAATACTTATATTAAATACCTGTCAGTCTAATTACTCTTTATCCTTATCAAAAGCCGGCTCAGCAGTTCCACGTTGTCTGACTTTTGCAACACCAGCAATTTTTGTTGGCAGCTGCGCAGATGTAGAACGAATCACCGCCTTCACCTCAGCCATATTCACAACTGGCAAATATTTAGAGAAAAGAAGGAAAAGCGTAAAGAATAAACCAAAAGAGAAAATGTAGTCACCAATGTCATATCGCGTTGGCGAGAACATAGCCCAGCTGGATGGAATGTAGTCACGGTGAAGTGAAGTCACGATAATTACAAAGCGCTCAAACCACATACCAATGTTCACAACTACTGAGATAAAGAATGTAAATGTGATGCTTCTACGTAGTTTTCTCGACCAGAACAACTGAGGAGAAATTACATTACATGTCATCATCGCCCAGTATGCCCACCAGTAAGGACCAGTCATACGGTTGAAGAATGCATAATATTCATATTCAACCCCTGAATACCAAGCAATAAAGAACTCAGTAATGTAAGCAACCCCAACCACAGAACCGGTTAGTGTAATAACCTTATTCATGGTTTCAATGTGCTCCAATGTAATGTAGTCTTCGAGTTTATAAACAACCCTCGTGATCAACATCAGGTTTTGAACCATTGCAAATCCTGAGAAAATCGCACCTGCAACGAAATATGGAGGGAAAATTGTTGTGTGCCATCCTGGGATAACAGACGTTGCAAAGTCCATACTTACAATTGTGTGTACAGAAAGTACAAGTGGCGTAGAAAGACCTGCAAGAATTAAGCTGATGTATTCATAACGAGCCCAAGTCTTAGCTGAACCATCCCATCCCATTGCAAATGTTCCATACATCAAGCGAGAGATTTTGCTAGTTGCGCGGTCACGAATAGTTGCTAAATCAGGAATCAGACCGATATACCAGAAAACCAATGATACTGAGAAATATGTACTGATAGCAAAAACGTCCCACACAAGTGGTGAGTTGAAGTTAACCCAAAGTGATCCAAATGCATTTGGCAAAGGAAGTGCCCAATATGCCATCCAAGGACGGCCCATGTGCATAAGGATAAATGATGCTGCGCAGATAACCGCGAAAATTGTCATCGCCTCTGCCGCACGGTTAATAGATGTTCTCCATTTTTGACGGAACAGCAGCAAAATTGCCGAGATAAGCGTTCCAGCATGACCAATACCAACCCACCAAACGAAGTTTGTAATGTCCCAAGCCCAGCCTACTGTCTTATTCAGACCCCATACGCCAAGCCCTTCCCACCAGGTCCAAGCTAGACAAACAGATCCGTATGCCAAAACAATAAGAGAAAGTCCGAAAGCAATTTTCCATTCCTTTGTTGGAGCCCCTTCTACATGTCGGCATATATCCTCCGTCACGTCTGCGTACGTTTTCCCACCTTGAATCAGCGGTTCTCTTACGGGTGAAGTAACATGCATACTACTATAATTTATAATGATTTAACTTCTAAAAACTTAATAAACAATCTATGCCGGCTGTTTGCTTGTCTCAGCGTCCTTGTTTCTGATTTTCGTAAGGTATGCAACTTGCGGACGGGTGTTAATCTCTTCCAACATGTGGAATGCACGCCCTTCTCTTTCTTCTTCAAGCACTTTTGAAATTCTGCTTTCAGGATCATTCATATCACCGAAAGTAATTGCGCTTGTCGGGCAAGACTGTGCACAAGCCGTTACAATTTCACCATCCGCAACACGTCTTCTTTCTTTTCTTGCAGTCAACTTACCTTCTTGGATACGTTGAACACACATTGAACATTTTTCAATAACCCCTCTTGAACGCACAGTCACATCAGGGTTGATGGCCATTTTGCCCAGGTCATTATTGAAATTGTAATCAAAGTTGTCGTTGTCAAAATATTTGAACCAGTTGAAACGACGCACTTTGTAAGGGCAGTTATTTGCACAATAACGTGTTCCTACACAACGGTTGTAAGTCATTTGGTTCAAGCCTTCTGAGCTGTGGGTAGTCGCAAGTACTGGACAAACCGTTTCACAAGGCGCATTGTTGCAATGTTGGCAAAGCATCGGCTGGAAAGTTACCTCAGGATTTTGAGAAGCAATTTCCATTGCTCTGTAATCACCAACTTCTGCATCCGAGCTGTAATAGCGGTCAATACGCAACCAGTGCATTTCACGACTATTAATAACCTCCTGACGGCCTACAACTGGAATGTTGTTTTCTGAAATACAGCTTACAACACATGATCCGCAACCCACGCAGGAGTTAAGATCGATCACCATTCCCCACGAATGGTTTTTATATTTATGTCCGTTCCAAAGTGTAAGATCCGTTGCATCAACTGCACCTTCCGAAGTTTCTACTTTTGGAATAAAGCGGCCTGCCAATGGATCTTTCTGGAATTTAGAAAGAATCGTTTCCTGCAAAACAGATTTACGGCCCATTACCGTATCATGTGTCTGCGTTTGCGCGATCTCACGGAAATCGCCTGTTTTGCTGATAGTTGCTTCACCAGGATAAAGTGAAACAAAACCTGCATTGATCGGTGCGAAAGGATAAACGTTTTTACCAACACCATCACCCGATTTACCAGACTTTTCGCGACCATATCCGATGGATACAGCAACAGTGCCGTTTGGTTGTCCCGGTTGAATCAAGATAGGAAGCTCAACTGCTTTTCCTTTAACGTCTATTTTCACAACATCACCCTGCACAACGCCAAGATCAGTTGCTGTTTTTTGAGAAACACAAGCGTGGTTATCCCAAGTTGCTTTTGTAACAGGATCCGGAAGTTCTTGAAGCCAAGGATTGTTTGCAAATGCACCAGTTCCAATCGCTACATTCTCGTAAAGTGCCAGCTCAATGCCTGAACCTGCTTTTGCCATTCTCGAAACTCCCGCAGCAGCCTCACTAATATTTCCTGCAAACGTTGCTCCACCACCCGCTGTGCGAGTTGATTGGAAAAGACCATCATGCAATGACTGCACCCAGAATTTCTCAAAATCACCTGTTCCGCCCTGTGGATAAACATTCGTTCTCCAATAAGCTTTTACATATTCATGGAAATCAGAAGCCTTGCCTGCCCATTTCAAAAGGCTTGCTTGCGCTTGACGTGTATTGAAGATCAAGCTAATAGTCGGCTGAGCCAAACTGAACAAACCAGCCATTGGCTCTGCGTCGTTCCAAGACTCCAAATAATGTGGAGCTGGGCAAATATATTTGAAAAGAGACGAAGTTTCGTCTGCGCGATGACTGAAAGAAACACTTAATCTAACTTTCGGAAGCGCCGCAGCAAGTTCTGCGCCACGTGGGTGATCATAAACCGGATTAGCACCGTACAAGATCACACCTGCAACTCTTCCGCCTTTTACTTCGTCAATAAATTCATTCATTTGAACATCATTCCCCTGACGTAAGTTAAGGGGTGTATCCAAATCAATTGTCGAACCGTAACTGCCAAGCAGCGAGTTCAATGCATTTACAATAGTCTGAACCGAAGGATCATTGATTCCGCAAACTACTAATGCTTGTCCTTTTGCAGCGATCAAATCCGCAGCTGCTTTGTCCAAAACAGGAAGTTGCAAAGCAGAAGCTGTTACTGATGTGCCGCCCAATTTAGCAGCAACTTTATTATATAGATTAGTTACAACAGCTCCAATCTCAGATGGCTTAACAGCTCCGCGGTAATCTGCGTTGGAACCTGTTAATGATAATCTTGTCTCAAACTGATAATGTCTGGACATTTCCTTCTTACCATCTTTACCACTGCTCAACCGGCGTGTTTCAGCATATTTGCTTGAAAACCCGTCAGCCATAACCCACGATCCCAAGAAGTCAGCATCGATCCCAACGATTACTTTCGCTTTGCTGAAATCATAAGAAGGGAAAACTGCTTTACCAAATGATAGCTCATTCGCCTTTACAATTCCGTATGACGAGTTCGCATCATACATAATGTGACGCGTCGTAGGGAATTTGGTAATGAAATCGGCAATCACTGCTTTGGTTGAAGGGCTTGCGATTGTTGAAGAAACAATCCGGATAGCACCACCACTTGCTGCAATTTGATTAAGCTGATCTTGGATTTCTTTGTCAACTGTTTCCCAGCTAACTTTTGTATCGTCGCCCTTTTTAGGACCTCTTAATTTTTCGTTGTCATATAAGCCAAGCAATGATGCCTGAACTCTTGCACTTGTTCCTTTTGAAATCGTTGAAAGTGCATTTCCTTCAATCTTAACAGGACGGCCTTCACGTGTTTTAACCAGAATGCTGGCGTAATCGCCACCTTCCGAATAAGTGGAAGCATACCAGTTTGCAATCGTTGGGAATTCTCCTTCTGGCTTGTTAATGTAAGGAATTGCCTTTTTTACTGGGGTTTCGCAAGCTGCTAATGATACTGCAGCCATTCCGAAACCTAAAACTTTAAGAAAATCACGTCTATGAGTACCTGATCCGTCAAGCAAATTTTCATACTGGTTCTGAGCAGGAGCTTCTCCGAATTCCGAAGCTGCGTTTTTTACGAACGATTCGTCATTACGCAGTTCTTCAAGCCCTCTCCAGTATCTTTTATTTGTATTTTCCATAAAAATTTTAAATACAATGAGTTGTATTCTGGTATTAATGTTTTTTGATTAATAATGGCATTTAGAACATTCCAACCCACCAATATCAGCCACTTTAAGTGCCTCTTTGCTTTCGCCAGCGTGCAACTGTACTAATTTATCGTAGTACTTATTGTCTTTTGTATTAACCTCCGTTTTACGGTGGCAATCAATACACCATCCCATTGTAAGAGATGAACGCTGCTGGATCACTTCCATTTTTTCTACTTCACCGTGGCAGTTCTGACATTCAAGTCCGCCCACATTAACGTGTTGTGCGTGATTGAAATAAGCCAGATCCGGAAGGTTGTGAACCCTCACCCATTCAATAGGCTGATTGTTTTCAATCGAAGTATAAATTTTCTGAATTTCAGGAGATTCCTTTTTGATAACTCCATGGCAATTCATACAAATGTTAGCCGAAGGAATATGCGCTGATTTACCGCGGTTTACACCAGTATGGCAGTAATTACAGTCAATCTTGTATTCACCAGCGTGCAATTTGTGGGAGAAAGAGATAGGCTGCTTAGGCGCATATCCTTGCTGCACACCAACACTATACGCACCATCCAATGTTGCTTTCAAAACAAGCAAAACAAAAATCCAGATAGTAGCAGAACGAATGGCAGGATCACCAGCTATTCGTTTTAGAGAAGTTCCAAGACGTGTCATGAAGTCTTCTTTCTGTACAACGGTTCCCGGCTCACCACTCACTGCTTTGGAAAGCAATGATACAATAACCAACAGCACACCCAGAACCAGAAGCATTACAACAACCAGCGCAACAAGCACAATTACAAACAGATCAGAAGGTCCGCCTCCTTGTGCTGATGCCGTTCCACCACCAGCAGCTGCGCCACCCGGTGCTGCCGCTGCTGCAGGAGCAGCCGTTCCAGCTTTGTCCACGTAAGCGAAGATTCCCTTAATATCATCATCTGATAAGTTCGGGAAGCTGGTCATTTGAGCTTTTGAGTACTCATTGTAAATTTTCACAGCATAAGGATCACCCGAAGCGATCACAGCCTGAGAGTTACGCACCCATTTGGAAAGCCATGCAAAATCATGACGAGCACTTGCACCTTTCAAACCTGGACCAACAACGCGCTCATCTGTCACAGCATGACATTGTGCACAGTTGTTTTTAAACAGCGTTTCTCCTTTGGCAGCATCTCCGCCACCCGCAGGTGCGCCACCTGCAGCCGCTCCGCCCGCCGCAGCCGTGCTGTCCTGTGCATACATTAAGCTCGGGACACTTAAAAGGATAGCTATAATAATAGCCGCAAATGTGTTTGAGTAACTAAAGAAGGAACAAAACTTAGCGTCCTTTCGGAATGGTATATTCATAATCAACTATTC
>Ga0314759_1000008_pt1 | contig 15676 bp, 7 predicted proteins | sample G5R1MT_50_FD_207787 | JGI IMG/M metagenome (GOLD analysis project Ga0314759, IMG submission 207787) | Metatranscriptome of switchgrass phyllosphere microbial communities from Michigan, USA - G5R1_NF_28AUG2017_LR1 (Metagenome... | ecosystem: Host-associated > Plants > Phyllosphere >...
TCTAGTCTAGTTCTAGTTTCTTGTATAGTATTGTATTTCCCGTTGATGAAATTTCTAGTATAGTATTGTATTTCTCGTTGATGAAATTTCTAGTTCTAGTATAGTCTAGTCTAGTATAGTATTTCTCGTTGATTTGATTCCTGCGCAGCGATCCATGGTTGAATAATAAGACACAAACTAGATACGGAATCGCTACGTTTCTTTCTATATGATAATATATGCAAAACCAAAGTAAGTCCAAAGGAATCTTGCTCGCTCCATTCCTACGCTCGCGTACTGGCTCGTGTCACTTATGTTCCACCCGTGGAATAATAAAGAGAAGATTGTTGGAAGATAGAAAATGATCTATTTGATATTATGGACGACTGGTTACGAAGGGACCGTTTCGTTTTTATAGGATGGTCCGGCCTATTGCTCTTTCCTTGTGCTTATTTCGCTTTAGGGGGTTGGTTTACAGGGACTACTTTTGTAACTTCTTGGTATACCCATGGATTGGCTAGTTCCTAATCTTTCTTTTCGATCTCTCTAGGCTAGTTTGTGTCAATTCTTGGCTCACTTGCCTTTTTTCGCTTACTTGTTCTTATGACTTGACCTGTCTATTTATAAAAAGGTAGCCCTATTCCTGTGACCCATTTCGAAAGAGCGGTAAAAGAAAAAGGAAGAAAGTCAAACTGAGTGCACATACTCCACCTTGCTGGTATGGCAAGCCTATTAACAAGGATGACAGCTTGTTATCCAAACAGCAATGAAGAAGAAACATGTGTGAGTCAAAGAAAGGTTTCAACACCCGGAATAGAATTCAAGAATTTCCAACTGTGGCTTATCTACGATAAAAGAAAGGACGGAAGTTGGGGGATGTGCATCGAAACTAGAAGATTGAACTCTTCTTCCTTACCGGCCAAGATCACTTTACTCCTAAAGACTTTCTTTCAAAGCTAAAGCTTGCCTAGCTTGCTAACCATCTGCCAAAACATTCTGTGTGGTGAGAGGCGAGCGAAGTAAGGACGACTGTCAAGAGAGAAAGGAACGAAGGAGACGAGAGCAAGTTGGAAACCAAAGCTGTAGCGCGTCAGGGCCTCTGTTTGCTCATCCCCCCTCCCCTGTGCCCATAGTTCATAGTAAGGGGCTCCAAGATACGGCTTAAAGCCTGATGTAGGAAAGGTCAAGTAAAGCCATAGTGCGCTAGTAGCAAACAACGGAGCAAGTGACGGAACTACAGAATATTAGGTAGGCTTCACTGAAAAACTCAACTTTCTATTAGTTGGTCTTCTTGCCCATTAGGTTCCTATACTGGTAGTCTAGTTGTAGTTTTGAGTGGCTTTCATAAAAGCTTTACAAAGTGGGTAGGTTCCTAGCTCAACAGAGGAAGGATCCCCAACAGAAGGTAGCTTTCCCACTTTAACAAGCTCCTCTCGTGGGAGCTGGTTTCTATTGAATGTGACCCTTTCATTAGCTTAGCTTATGGATTCTAGCCCAGCCACTTGGTGGAAAAGGCCTGGGGCTCTGATGAACTTCTGAGATCTAAGGTTTGTGTGCATTGCCATGATTCTGAGTCACTTGGTAAGAGCCAGCCTTGCCTTGTTGATGACCATACTTTGATCTCCAGGACCTGGATCTGAAGTATCATTTACTAAGTGTAAAACAATGAAACTGGACGTGAGACATTTTAGTTTAAGAATTGCTAAATTAGGGCAGCCACTCACAACAGTACTTGTTACGTAAGGTACGCACCAGTGCCAGTCTCATATTGGTATTAGCAATGACCGGTGTAAGTAACAATGTAAAGCAATAAAAGAAGGTGTAAAAATAAGAAAAAAAAATCAAGTATGAATCTGTACCGCTGTCACGAGATTGATGTGATCGGGGCGCACAGGTGCAGTCAGAAAAGCAACACAGTTGCCCGGCTGTCCATCATGAGGTCTGAGTGTAGCAAGAGGCACTTGCTTTCTGTCATCCCATATCTTTACCAAAATCAAATTCGAAATGGCGAAGCATGGAAGCAACTCACCATGCCATCCTTTGATGCCGAGGCGGGTAGTCGTCCACTGAGAAATGGACGGAGCAGTGATATCACCGTTGTGCTTACCGACAACATGGACCCCGTCTGTCAGCTTGTCGATTGGACACTTAAGCGGTTCCTCTGCTTCTCAAACTAGAAGTAAGCGTGGACCATAGCCACAAGTCAGCCAGACTATAGAAAAGTCAGCCATGGTATATGAAAGATTACGCGGCATGCAATGTCGCGATCAGAGGAACTATCTCACTCCCTCCCATCCACATCTTCTTGCCCATGCTTCGTGTTCAAGCTCCACGCTATCTTATTGCAGGTATTCGAACCAATCTCAGCAAATGGCCCACCTCAGCTTGGGATCCGGAGAGCATAGGAGGAGAATATGAAAGACGCGGCTATCTATCGCCCCCTGAGTTCTCTTTACCAAATTCCACTCTTTTTATCGGAAACATTGCTTTTATGAAAATACTGCATCATCTTTCCGTATCCTGTCTCTAAAAGAAAGAAATAAAGGAGTGAACCAGAAGCCCATCCTGGACATCAAAACTGAAAGCTCTTCTTCAGTATAACTCCTATCTGATGATACTCGTACGAGTATTCCGTGGTGAAGCCAACCCCCGCCGGCCCAGAGAAAGGTCTCGAGTGACAGAAAGCGAGATTTTACTATGATTAGGGAGTCCAATATTACATAGTCTAGTACCACACTTGTCTTCATGCCTCAACGACTTTCACTTTCATACCTTAATACCGAGCTTCCTAACCAGGAACGGCCGGCTACAACTACAGCATGAAAAGAGCTGCAGAGCATCAAACTGCTTTTTAATGATACTGAAATAGATCTTTCTTCTTTCGCGCCTCTACTAAAGCCCTATTATTGGATTCACGAGACTTACGAGCATCCTGAATGAATTGACTTACCACAACTGGTGTATCTAGTATTCCCTTGTAAGATTTATTACCAATACTAGAGCAGCTAGCCTTATCTGATCCCGTATGTGTTCTAAGCACCTTCTCGTACTTAGTATCAAATCGAGTTATCCTTGAATCTATTTGGCGAGAAACCAACTCAAACTATCCCATTCGTGCCTACTGTGAATGTCTATACTTAGAAGCTATCCCGCGAAAAGCACAAGCTATTCCTCTTCTACTACCAAGTAGCTCTAGCTAGCATATCTCGTCGTGCATAAACCTTACCTGCTTCTAAAACTTCTACTTACATCTGTGACTGCCTATTCCGGTCTTTCTCTAAAATAGCTATCTTTGAATTCCTACTTGTAAACAAACTAAACTAATAAATATGCCTAGCTAGCATCCGCCAATGCTTTTTACTATCCCGCGACAACAAAAGCTTAGTCCCTTGCCACGCTCGCTTAAATGTGTCTTTCTTTGATAAATAAATACCAAAAGCAGAGCCTTTCTTCCCTTCCTCGACACAGTGGATTGCTTTTTTGCCAGGAAATGAGATGCTTTTCCTAGACTTTGGGCTTGCATCCTTTTCTCTACTTCCTATATTGAAAGAGTGGACTACAGAGGCTGAGCGATCGATCAAATAGGATCCTAGCTGTCAATTTCCTTGAGTAGAAAGGACAAGAATTCGCCTAAAATGCTTGTTGGGGTAGGTCAAAGAGTATAGGTTTCACCCGGCAGACTGTAAGACAGAAATCCTAGTCTCGATAAAGCGTGTACCAAAGAGTTTAAAGGGAAAGAAGCAAGGGTAAGGGGCTTTGATGAAATAGGTGGCTAAAGACTTCCGCGATCCTTCACTTCCTTAGGGAACAGACTTTCTTTAATAAAAAAAATAGGGATAAGAGAGAAAACTAGCCTAGATAAGAAAAATAAAAGAGTATGGTCTACTTGCTTTTTTTTCACAATACCAGTAAATGAAAGAAAACTTACTGAATAGGCCTACAGGCGCACTTCCCCATTCAGTGGTATCGAATATTACAGACGAAGGTAAGCTTGAAAGACAAGAGAGGGCTATTGGTCAAGACAAGCTTCTTCTTCTCCACAAAGAAAACATCTTGCTTGGCGATATCCCATCCCTTTGCTTGAAAGCCGAAAGGAGCTCACAAGACAGAAAGCAAAGTTCCGCTCAGGTTCTGGAACCGAAAGTCGGTGCTCAGGCAAGGGATTTCCCTTTCTTTTTCAATTGTCAATTTGGATAGGAAAGGGCGCAGCATCCGCATTGATCACCCCGTCAAAGTACCAACCTATCTATATATAGATCTATTCTCCGAGAAAGGACACCTTTTCCTTTGAAAGCAAGGTGCGTGAACCCCCCGTCTACCTCCTTTTCTTTAAATGAAATCTTTCCAGCCGCCTCTTCCTCTCGAATAGAGACATCGCCTGCCCGCTCTGAGCCCTCGGCAAGCAACTCTTCCTGCACGCAAGCTTACGGCATACTTCACTGAAAAACACAATCCTATCCTTCCAGGGCTCGATCGAAGTCACAACATAGGCACCTACTGAACTCTTCATCTACGACTTAGACTCAACTCTTTGTCAGGCATGCACGAGTGGTAAGGGAAAGGAATGGCTTGGATGGATTCGAAAAGAAGTAGGGAGCACCGGGTTTAGAAGGAAAGATCGCGCCTTGCTCCGATCTTATTCTTCATCTCTTTACCTCTACCTACTTTACCCAATTTAAGAACTGCTTAGTGGCGAAGAAATGTGGAGACAGCAATCGAATCTAGAAGAGGCAGTACATGAAAAACAACATTGATGTGTTTTGGTGTCTCGTGCGGTCTTCTTGGACAATTGAGTACAATTACGACACATAAATGACTGGTACAAGCAGCTGACACTTTTACTATCTACTATGTAGTAGAGGTGGGTGTATAACTCAGAGTTTAAGTTGTTCTCTGATATATCAAGTTCCTTCAAACTTTTGAGACCACCAATTGACCAAGGGATGGTGCCTGTGAACTTGCATCCGGGGAGTTGAAGAACTTTTATTTAGCAGCTTCAGGTTACCAATCTCTTCTGGAATGCTTCCACTAAGACCATTCTGTCTCTAAATTAGCAATTCCTTATTTTCCAGTTGACCAATCTCCCTAGGTATTGGCCCCACCAAACTGTTTGATGAGAGATCAAGTGTCAACTGGTTCACCAACGCTGTTATTCCCGGGAATATTGATCCTGTGAGGTTATTCTTGCTTGCATCAAGGTGCTAGACCCGAGACTGGTTACCAAAAGCAGCTGGTATCGACCCGTTGAATGTGTTCATGTGAAGGTCCAGGATCTCCTCGAGGATGAAGGCCAGATCACGCCCAATTCGATCCTTGAAAGACCCATTGCACTACAGCGGCAGCTCGGGCTCGAGCAACGGCGGGAGATAAGTCTTCTCTTCATTCAGCATTCAGTCTATCTTCGGAAAGCTGCAATAATTGATGCACGCAAGACGATGTGAAATGCTTTCTTGATTTACTAATAGGTTAGGTGGTGTCTAGACGCTAGGAAAAAGTGAGGATTATAGCTTCTGCCCCATAGACCATTCGGAAAGGAGTCTGTCCCTTCGGTCTTATATGTTAGTCTAGGTTGGTTCTTCCGAATGCACATAAGACCACTGGTCACCCTCAATCCTTAGCATTGAACTTTACTGATTTGGCTAAGATCTGGGGAACTAGAGCAGTCCAGAGAGAACTACACAAGGCAGGAGAGGCAATAGCGAAGCGAAGCCCTAGTTCAATCGAGGATGGATTCATTGAGTGGGCGAGGAAGATGATTGGTATGGGAAGATTGGTCTTTTACTAATGGAGCATCTCCGCCCTAGCCTTGAAGTTGAACATCCGGGGATATCTAAATATTAAACCAGTGATTAAAAAGAATGGCAAGTCAGCGGTTATGTGTTGACTTCAGAAAGTTGAATCTTGCCACTCCAAAGGACGAGTATCCAATGCCGATAGCTGACCTACTGGTAGATTCGGCTGCTTGTAACTCTGTATTGAGCCTCTTGGATTGGATGCCCACTCAGGATATAACCAGGTGCCAATCGCCGAAGAAGATATTAACAAGACTGCATTTAGATGCCCTGGTCCTGTTGGTGCCTATGAGTGGAGAGTAATGCGGTCTCAAGAATGCAGGAGCCACATACCGGAGGACTCAGAATAGCATATTCCAGGGTATGGTGGGCCGAGAATTGGAGGTGTACATTGATGATATTGTTATTATGGCTCAATCCGAGGAACAACATCTCCTTCATCTGAGGAAAGCGTTCGAGAGAATGAGGCAGTATAAGTTTCAAATTCATCCTTTGAAATGCGCCTTTGGTGTCTCGGCTGGGAAGGAATTAGGATTTCATTCATTTTGACAAAAGAACTTGCTTAACATACTCCAACTTTATAAACTCATGCTTTCAATGGAAAGACTCCCTTCCCTCTTGCTTCCTTGCCCCTAACCTTTTCATATAGCCCGCCCCTGCCTGATCGATATCCCCTTACAACTAACTTATAGTTAAAGCCTTAGGAATAGGAAGAGAAGGTAGGGATTGCTTGGAACCTCTAAGACATGGCACCCCTGCCCTAGCCGCCTTTTCTTATGATGTCTCGAAAGCGGAATCTCACCATTCGAGAAGCTATGGAATCGTCGACCCCCTTACCAAGTAGACTATGAAGTCACTTTCGTTTTTTTGGTTGTGTATGCTATGTGTTTGTGCCCAGTCATCTACGAAGTAAATTCGACAAGAAAGCTATCCGATGTATATTCGTTGGATATGATAATGAGCGAAAAGGGTGGAAGTGTTGTGACCCGAATACCAACCCTTGCTATACATCCCGAGTGTGGTCTTCGATGAAGCATCATCTTGGTGGTCATCCCAAGCTGTAGTATTGCCAGATTCTGGAAACTTAGAAACTTGCTTGCAAGAAAAGAAGAAAATCAAGCAAACGTATACTTTATTTTCTTCTTTTCTTGCATTGAATTGCTTATCTTTCTTCGGGTTCCACGGGTGCCTTGGCTTGCGTAGATCAATGTTAAATGGATTTCTAAGCTCATGGGTGTATGAGCTGCATGAGAAGAAGGAAATAAGGCTTAGTTTTTAGCCTAGGAAGTGCTGGTTTTCGATTCTGGCTGAAGAGCACTTGAGATCAAAGAGTAACGTTTGGAAAGTCAAGATAAGAAGTAAAAAAGCGGGATCGCTTCGTCTGTAAGAGGTTTCAATGCACTGATTCACCCGCGAGGCATATTTCCGAGTTGAGGAACATCTGTTTGTGTGTGTTCCGCTTTACATTTAGGCTTTAATAAGTTCGAGCCTAAAAAGCATGTAAATATAGGCTGTGAGTTATGATGTGTGTAGCATAAACTCCGTTTTTTCTACACACTCAGAACTAGAAAGAAAGCTATTGAAGAGGAAGGTGCCGTCCATCAAACTGCTTGCTTCATTGAGTAGATAGAGTTGGAAGTAGAGGGAAGGCTTAAAACAGGAATCCGTTTGGCGAAGCCCTTGATTCCGTATACGAAGCGAGGGCTGGTGATTAATAAAAATCCTACTCCGTTTCCGAGTTTTCGTATCTTTCGTTCTTCGTACTTCTTTGAAACTTCTATCCTTTTTCTTTCGTGAGAAGGACAAATCAATCTTTCTTTGCGAAGCTATTTGGGGTGGCTTTGAAACTGGATTCCGCATTCCGTCTATTTTTTCGTGAAGAATCTCTTTCGAGACCTTGCGAAGCCTTACGCGGTCGGCTAAAGCAACAAATCAGAGATCTCTTTTGGCTGTCGATTGCTTGCAGTTTGATCAATTTCTTTCGTTCACCTTTTTGGTTTATTTGAATTCCGTTCTCAGATCAGAACAAAACTTTTTGATTCGCACACAGTTGCGATGCGCTCACTCAAGCTTAGGCACCGAAGAAGCATTCCATTTCCTTTCAAGTAACGAGAGGGCTATCAGTTAGAAATTCAAAAGAGAGGGAACTTGCTTAGCAGGCGTACGAGACCAAATCTTGTTTTGCTTACGGGCTGTAGCTACCGGGTCCGAAGGAGGCTGATCGTGAATCAATTCCATTTGTTAGGGCGGGCAAGTTGCGGTGAAAGAGAGTCCATCTTTCTCTTAAAGTTTTGTGAAGAAAGTATGGCTGCCGAAAGCTCTGGGGGAGGCTCGCTCCTCCTACATCGAACTCTTCTTTTCTTTTTTTTATTCAACAAATGCAAGTTCGTCTTCGTGATTTGTCAATGGGAAAACGAAATCATGGGTGGAGGAAGAGGCTGTGATCGATAAAGGGGATGATGATGACTTCCATCTTTCTATGGATTTTCTCTAATTATAAATCGAAAGATCAGGTCAAAGCCTTCCAAAGGTCCGCTATTGGTCAGTTTTTTTCGGAGCAAGGGGTTTTCACCCGAACTCTGCGCGCCTTCTTCTTCTTCATGTTGAACGAATTTTGGCGATCGAAGCAAAGACCTAATGTTTCAACTACACCCGTCAGTCAAATGTTTTTTCATCAAAGTAAGCGGGGCTTTTTCGCTCTATCCCATCTCTTTGGGGGGTAAGTGGTAGGTTCCACGTCATCGCGGCAGCTCTCGGGGCGGGCATTGCTTGGTTCCAGAAAGGGCTTTTAGCTCGTTCTTGCATTTTTCTTCCATCAAATCACTTATTTCTGATTCATTCTAGCATTATCATCTACCAGTTCATATTGGCTCATTCAAGAAGAGGGTCTCAAGGTAATTAGAGACTGTTGAAAGCCAAAAACCATGCGTTCAGTTCAAAGTGGAAAAGAAAGAAGACTGCCGTTGCAAGAGCCATTGATTCAACACTCCGGCCGGGAGAAGGGAACCAGAAATGGGAGACAGACCGAACTTCTTGCTTCGAGTCCTGCCGCCCGCTGCTCCCGGTTTTCCTCATTTTCTCTCTCTTGCTGAAAGAAAACCTTAAAACTTTGTCCGACAGGGATCCATTATAATTAGATATAGTAAGTAGTTGGTTGGTCCGAGAAAGCCCTGACTGAATGATGAGCCTTTACCAGCTAAGGGGAAATAGGTGTGCTGGCTGCACTTTGTAATGAGAATCAAGATTTTGTTTGGTCTTTTTGTATCAAAATCCCTCGGAGGTTATTAGGCAGATCTCAAGGTAGAAGTCTCCTATTTCCTTTCCTATTCGTCCTTCCCCCGTTTTGATGAGGCGGATTTGTCTTAAATATCTTTTGAGTATAGCAGGAGTAGATTCGATTGAATCAAAATCTGTGAACCTTAAGTCTCTTCTATAGGTTGGAAGGCGGATCATTTCCAAGAGGTTGCTAGTTGACCCCGATCGATCTCTTTCGACGCGGATAAGAAAAAAGGAGAATCCAAAATGTCTAAAGAAAAGAAGAAGAATAAAACAGTCGGTCGTCACTACCAATGCTTTCATCTGGAGGAAGTCAGGCTGTGATCGAGTGGCCTTTCCCTTTCTACTTCAAGGAGATTCTGGGTGCAAAAAAAAGAAAGCGGACGGAAGAGGGGTAGAACCCCTTTTAGAGACCAAGGCTACCAAGAAAACTTTCTCATCGTTCTCTGTCTTGTTCAACTGATTTGGCGTCCTATCCGATGGATGAATGAGGAGCCTTGGATGGAATAGAATGAGGAGAATGCTTGGGACAAAAAGGAGAGGAAGACTACTATGATGCATGGAAAGGAATGCATGGAATGAAAGGAGCCAGGACAGACGTAGAACTCTGGAAATGGGCGGGCGACTTCTCACGCGATCTATAATGCTATGTTGATAGATAGAAGATTTCTGAATAGGCAGAAGGGCAGAAGTGCAAAATGGAGCTACGTATGCTCCAGGGCAGACAGTAATCAAGGAAATTCCATTTCTAGGCACGTTTTGACCTAAATGTGATCCGGAACCTTAGTAGCAGTCAAAATAGAAGTTTTGAATTATCAAACCCCGTGTTGAAGCTGTGTACCACTAGATGTACACACCACGAAAGAAGAGTGGGTACAGGGGGGTCTTCTTTCCCCGCTACTACCTATGGTATGGGTAGTATCGGGGAAAGAAGAGTGGGTATGTGGGCTTCTTTCACTTTAGTTTTTTTTTTAACTGTTCCACTATATACCAATCTAGATTCAGCACTTCTATTTTTTTCACAATAATCCTACAACTATTCCACCTCTGTAGACACTTCTTATCTTGGTTACTCACTGGGTGGAACTCTGTAAACTGCTTTCCAGGCGGACCTCTCCAGTCATGTTCAAAGAGGTCAACTATGCAGAAAAGTGTTTTCTTTTTTTACAATATGTTACTTTGTGATAGATAGATGTACTCGTCCCCGGGTGCCCAATAAATAAGTTCACCTGCTCCCACCTTAGTGAGATAATAATTGGGTGAGGGGTTCGTTCTATTGGTATTTTTGGATAGCTCGGAGGAAGGCAGGCCACAGCTTTCTGTCTTCGCTTTCCCGTCTGCTTAACAGTTCCATTTGCCTTTCCTGCTAGGGTTTATCCGAGGTAGGATGCCCAATCCCCATTCATATTTCCTTTTCAAAACCAAGGCCAAGAACTTTCTACAAGTCTCCCCTCCCTGGGAGCAGTAAGTAAAAAAGGAATATAGATTCCTTCGTCACAATTAAAGAATTTGAATGAAAGATGGATCGCAGCATTCAAAGATCTGCTGAAGACATACGGATCTAAAGAGCGATTTTCGATGATCTATCATGAGTGGGTCTAACGGGCTTTGTAGGGAGCACACAACTTCTCTTCTTCCCTCTCTAGAAAAGCCCCAACTCTTGGTTTTCGCTCGCAACACAACAGTTCGTTCGATCTATTAACTTAGTGAACATCACTTTTTATGTTATGTACGAGTTAATTCGTGCCTATTTTCGAAGAGAAGGTACTGGGTAGCGATTACCAGTTTCTGTTGTAGAAAAAGAAATCCATGACCAGTCGAAACTTCCATAAGAAAGACCTGCCTCGTGTTGATTGTACCAATCCCATCTCTCTGAGTCTGCGAATCTACTCTATTGTCCTTTCATCGGGCTTCGCTCGACTTGTTCTTTCGTCCGTTCTCGAGCTCCGGAATGAACAATTAGGTGCCTGTGATCTATCGTCAACCTATTGAAAAGCGGGTTTTAGCCTCGATTACATAGCCATAGAATCAAACAGTGGTTGCGATGAACCAAGCAATGCTGTCTAAGGACCCTGCTCTCAATAACTGCAAGCTGTTGCTTACTTGCCCCGCTCCGATTTGAATCTATGATCTTAACTTTCTTGGACAGATAGGCGTGCTTCCTGATGAAATGAATGGATATCTGATGCTGCATTCCCAGCTCTCGAATCAAGCTCTTCGGCGATCCTTGAAAACAGCAATTAGTCTTTCTTCCTTACTTGTGAATTCGTACCTGTAATCTTCACTTCCTAGGGTAGATAGACATACTTCCTGCTAAGATGGATGGCTTTCTTTGTTGCACCTCCACTTGAAAGACGGCTGTCAACTTCAACTCTTTGAGGGATTTGCTTTCTCCTGACCCTCAATCCAAAAGGTTTGGCATTGCAGTTGATACTTTCGATAGCTTTGATCCTCTCTTGCACGATACTTTCCAGAAAAGAAAACCCAAGTTTATGATGCCTCACATGGTCTGGTATCCCCCAACTCTACTCAAGGTGGTTAAGAAGCAAGGCATTCAAGTCCAAGAAATTGAGAGCGCGGTGACTACCTGACGAACCCGAAGTTGACTAAAAAGAAGGGGCAATTGTCAATGTCTCACCTCAGGAGCAGAAAGCATACTATGGTGGAAGATCCCATTGAGTTCATTATTGAAGATCTGACCGTCGCTACGAGACTTCCGTTCTAAAACAGCCTGGACGAGGCTCTACCTAATTGCTAGAAAGTAATCAAGTATAGGGTCCAAATTGGATAAAGAAGCACTACGCTTTGCAAGGGCGCCAACCACTAGGTTGTAACGACCAGAACAAGATTAAGTTTGTGTTAAGTCCATTGGGCTATTACTGCTACAGCGAGATATTGCCTGAAAGAGTTATCCCAAAAGAAGGTTCTTCTGAAACGAGTGCTCAAGCCAACAAGCAAACGTATACTTGATTTTCTTCTTTTCTTGCAGCATTCCTAAACTCAAAGCTCTATATTCTTACGCTTCCAATATTCTCTTCCAAAAGCAATAGGTTGTCGACAGAAGTCAATGAAGCAACGAAAGAAACAACACTTCTTTCTCAATTTCCACTTTAGATAGGAGAGTCTGGTCCTTATATGAAACAGGTATGCCAAGTGGAATTCTGAGTACGGTTGTATAGGACTGCTTTCAAGATAGCGAGCAAGACCTACTCTCTTGGAATGGGGCTAGTCAAAAGAAGACACCTTGATAAGGATTTGCTAACCTCTGACTCCCTTTCACTTCATATTGGAATATATGAAACTCTCAAAGATGTGCTTTCACTTTGATGACAAGATTCTCATCACGTACTTACTCTTACATAGCTCAATCAATCTGCTAGAAAGCTCTGCTCAGAATGAATTTATGGGGTATTAGCCACAGCAAGTAGAAAATAAGTTTCTTTGGAAAGCAAGAACGAAGTAGGCGAGGAAAGGCATACATAGGTCAGAGGAAAAGTTCTTTTGTTGCTTCAGCTGTCAACGCATTCTCAGCCCCTGCATAATGTTTTGATTAATAAGCTCTCTATCGGCCGAAAAGGTCTTCTTTAGACCAGCGGAGAAGGCTTAGTTTTTTTTAACCTTCCACCGGCTTCGAGGCAAAGATATCCGGGGCCCTATTCTTATATTCACGTTAATGAATGGATGGGTAGCACGGAAAAGTAAGTGCTAACAAGATGAAAGGATTGTCCAATACACATACATACCAGTTAGAAGAGGGAAGGTCTACTCAGATTCTATTGGTTTAGTGATTGATGAGCCTAGAAGCTCCAGAAACTTCACTTTTGGTAAATTCAAGGCTTGTTTGTGGGTTCATCCACCCTTTCTTTATGCCTGCCGACTCCCTTTATGTACTTGAGTGTGGGGACCAATAAATCATTGATTCATCATCATGTTCATTCTACATCTTGAAAATGTAACTATTTATTGTATTTGAATCACTCCATCTGCTCTTGCCTTAAGTCTCTTCTTCTCCACTGCCATTCTAACCCTATACTACGATATTTTTCATCGGTAGTTCAGTGATTTCACTAAAGTCCGCCACTCCATGCTCGCTTTTCCAATTCTTGTAGTCTGCTCTCCAGTTCTTGTATGAAGCCATCCCGTACTGCTTCCATTTCTTTAGAGAGAAATAGATCGAAGAAGTAGAAGAGTTCTTTTCATCACTCACATGAATTCTCATCTGAATTCACTTGTATTTTATTCACTTTGAAAGGAAATGACATTGAATTGAATATTGAAATAAGTCCAATCTAGCAATGGGATTCTTTCTTCTTTTTCCGTTGCTTCTTCGTTCGCTCTTTCCCCGATCTATCCGAGCTATCTATCTTTGATTGAAGGATCTGCTTGGCCTGCGCTTAGCTCCGAGGAATAATCGACTACTTGACTTGGCCACATGCATGACTAGAGCATACAGCCGAGTCCATCTCTCTCTGGATCCAGGTGTCCTTCCTCCGGCAAATGTCACACTTCAAGTGGGTTCGCTTCGCCGCTTTTCATTCATGAATTTCGCTTGTGCGCTAATTCGTGGTGCTCTTCAGGTCGGATACACAGATCTGTCTTTTTCTCGAAAGACCTCCTTGTATTTTATCATGCCCATTCCGCTTACAGCTAGAATCTCTATCTCTGATCCTGCCCTCCTTCCTATCTGTCATTTACAGAAGGTGCGAACCTGGTCTAGCATATTACAATGAAACAACTACTTCATTGAATTCTGATTCATCAATTTGTGGAAATAGGCCTATACCTTGCTCGCCTTCGCAACTGCCTTCGAGTCTGTGCCTTCCTAGTTTGCCAACCCTATGTTTGATTGCGAGTTCCGGCGGGGTGAGTACCTGGACGGACAAGGGGTTCCTTTTCGATTTCCATCGGCCTAGCTTCTCTATAGTTCGAATATAGCCTTCTTCCTTCTTATCAATGGAATACCTTCACCTTAGAAGGGTGTTCTTCCTACTAGTTCAACCAGATCTGCCTTTTTTCAGCTAAGCCGATTCCAATGATCGGACGGACAATACTTGCTTAAACCTAGCACCCTGTTGCCTTGCTTTTCCTCCAACCGTACCCCCCTCTCCGCTCGTGATACCCTGGAAGGGCATCCCTCACTTCACCGAGCAGAACCCCTCTTTCTTGATTCCACGCCGACATTTGTCCTACTCTGGTTGGTTCTTCAGGCTCCTAACCGAAGCCAAGGAGCAGAACAATCTCAAGAGAAAGAGCTCTGTTTCCGTTCCCTACTTGCTTGCTTGCTTACTTCTTCCGAAAACACTACCCTGTGCCAGTTTCCTTACCTGAGGACGGAACTGCTTTCCTTCCTGTTAGCTATTCTCCCCTGGCAAGAATCTTCTCTCTTCTATAAAAAATATCGATCTTCACGTCGGTATGTATATTGGTCATTGGTCGGTAGCAGAATGTATCTTTTTCGATAATTACTTCCCGATTAGTCTTCGTAAGAACAAAGCGTATGCTTTTGCTTTCATGCTATTGGTTTGGTCAAGGTTCTCCCACCCAGGCCTAAACCTCTACTCTAGTTACATAAACAGGTGCTCGTACCCCGGAAAGAAAGCCCAGACTTGACGGTGAGACTGATCCTACATAATTGGTTTCGACTTCCTTTGATGTTAGTTGAGATAGTTTGATATTTCAAATAAGTGTATCCGCTTCTGAACGAGGTATTTTTCTCTGTACTTGAACAACTCTTCTCTTTTTAGTTTCTATGTTCGGTATTTATAGAAGAGAGACCTTTTTACCAGGAAGAAGAATCCACTTGCCTAAGAATTAGGCATGATTGATACAAAGCTTATCTATAGACGGATAAGTGAGTCTCCAACCTTAGCTAGTTGTACAAGGCACACTGCCAAGGCGTATGTATTAGCCAGACCTAGAAATTCATTACCATGATTCCCATCAAAGAAATCCGTTCCTTCTCTTCCTAAATTCTAAACCAAAGCAAGTGGTGAACTTCCACAATGGTCGGCACTCTCTACTCTGGTTCCTTGTTGTTGCTGGAGGAAAAAACCCTCTTATTTGTGTGGATAGATATACGAGAAATAGATGCTTAGCTTGCTATGCCCGATAACGGCACTGAAGTAGTGAATTTCTCGGTACCATATCAGTGGCATACAACTTCGTACCTAACGGCCGAGTTGAGTGGTGCTTTTTTTCGTAAGTAGTCTGTTTGGGAGCTGTAGCTCTCAACCCAGTTAAGTGCGAGTATTGCTTCCTTCTAGTTCCGCTAAAAAAAGAAGACAGACTCTTTCCAGTAGATGAGCTAGGGAGAACGTCGACTTTTTCTCTCGCACTTGCACTTATTGGATTGCTCTTTGCATTTTTTACCTAGTTTTAGAAACTACTTAGTCCCCCGTGCATGCCTATTATACCTATTAGTAGCAGCTTACTCTACTATACGTGAATACCTTGCTTCTGCTTCTACTTGACCGGTGCTTGCTTATTAGATTAGCTATTCCTATCCGTGGTGAATATCTGCTATCCCATCTCTTCTATTAGTTCTAGTTACATACCCCCGAATACCGTGCTTTCTTACCTAGCTATTATGCATAAACCAGTGCTGCAGCTACTCCTTACTTCTATTGAGA
>Ga0314759_1000010_pt1 | contig 14642 bp, 27 predicted proteins | sample G5R1MT_50_FD_207787 | JGI IMG/M metagenome (GOLD analysis project Ga0314759, IMG submission 207787) | Metatranscriptome of switchgrass phyllosphere microbial communities from Michigan, USA - G5R1_NF_28AUG2017_LR1 (Metagenome... | ecosystem: Host-associated > Plants > Phyllosphere >...
GTCATGTACTTCCACGGAGAACGATTTTCAAATTATGAAGCATTGCTAAGCGATCATACTAACATTTGACCCAGTGATCAGTTAGTTTGGCAAATAGTAGGGCAAGAAATTTTGAATGGTGATGTAGGCGCCGTTTTGAATCCGTCCTTTACTTGGTAGTTAAACAAAGCCCCGCCCAATCGCAGGTGGGAATGGAGAAAAAATGAGCCTAGGCCTTCTCGGTCGCAAGGTTGGCATGATGCGCATCTTCACGGATGACGGGGATTCGATCCCAGTTACCGTGCTCGACGTGTCGAACAACCGTGTTGCGCAAATCAAAACTCCTGAAACAGACGGTTACTCCGCTGTTCAGGTCGCATTCGGTCAACGTCGCGCTTCCCGCGTGACTCAGGCAGTTGCGGGTCACCACGCCAAAGCAGGCGTGGAAGCCGGTACGATGCTGAAAGAATTCCGCGTCGACGCCGCCAAAGCCGCCGAAATGAAAACCGGTGACATCGTCGCTGCGTCGCTGTTCGAAGTCGGTCAAAAAATCGACGTGCAAGGCACCTCGATCGGTAAGGGTTACGCTGGTACCATCAAGCGTCACAACTTCGCCTCGGGCCGCGCAACGCACGGTAACTCGCGTTCGCACAACGTTCCAGGTTCGATCGGTATGGCGCAGGATCCAGGTCGCGTGTTCCCTGGTAAGCGCATGACCGGTCACATGGGTGACGTCACTGTTACCACCCAAAACCTCGAAATCGCTCGTGTCGATGCCGACCGCCAGCTGCTGCTGGTCAAAGGCGCCGTACCAGGCGCGAAAAATGGCCAGGTGGTAGTTTCGCCAGCGGTCAAAGTTAAAGCACAGAAGGGAGCTTAAACGATGGAACTCAAGCTTCTGAATGAGCAAGGTCAAGCTGGCTCGAACGTTGCCGCCGCCGATGAAGTTTTCGGTCGTGATTACAACGAAGCCCTGATTCACCAGATCGTGGTTGCCTATGCAGCGAACGCCCGTAGCGGCAATCGCAAGCAGAAGGACCGCGAAGAAGTCCACCACACGACGAAAAAGCCATGGCGCCAAAAAGGTACCGGCCGCGCTCGTGCTGGTATGTCGTCGTCGCCTCTGTGGCGTGGCGGTGGTCGCATCTTCCCGAACTCGCCTGACGAGAACTTCACCCACAAAGTGAACAAGAAGATGTATCGCGCCGGCATTTGCTCGATCCTGTCGCAACTGGCCCGTGAAGAGCGCCTGGTTGTGGTCGAGTCGATCACGCTCGACGCCCCGAAAACCAAGCTGCTGTCGCAGAAACTGGTTGGCATGGGTCTCGAGTCGGTCATGATCATCACCGACACGCTGGAAGAAAACCTGCTGCTGGCATCGCGCAACCTGCCTAACGTGCTGGTCGTCGAGCCGAAGCATGCCGATCCAATGTCGCTGGTGTTCTACAAAAAAATCGTGGTCACCAAAGCAGCACTGGCCATGATCGAGGAGATGTTCGCATGAGCGCCGTCATGAAATTCAGCGAAGAGCGCCTGATGAAGGTGCTCCAGGCTCCGGTCATTTCCGAAAAAGCGACCATGGTCGCGGAAAAGAACGAACAGATCGTGTTCCGTGTATTGCCGGACGCGACCAAGCCTGAAATCAAGGCAGCCGTTGAACTCCTGTTCAAGGTTGAAGTCCTGTCGGTTCAGACAGCCAATCGCGAAGGTAAGCAAAAGCGTTCGGGCCGTTTCAACGGTCGTCGCAACCATACCAAGCGTGCTTTCGTGTGCCTGAAGCCTGGCCAGGAAATCAATTTTGTCGAGGAGGCTAAATAATGGCACTCGTTAAGATGAAACCAACCTCACCAGGCCGTCGTGGCATGGTGAAAGTTGTCAACGCCGACCTGTACAAAGGTCGTCCGTTCGCAGCCCTGGTTGAAAAGAAATCGAAAACTGCCGGCCGTAACAACAACGGTCACATCACCACCCGTCATATCGGTGGTGGTCACAAGCAGCACTACCGTCTGATCGACTTTAAGCGTCAGAAGGATGGCATCCCTGCCAAGGTCGAGCGTATTGAATACGACCCGAACCGCACCGCGAACATTGCACTGCTGTGCTACGCGGACGGCGAGCGTCAGTACATCATCGCCACCAAAAACATGGCTGTCGGCGATAGCGTCATGAACGGTTCGGAAGCGCCGATCAAGTCGGGTAACTGCCTGCCAATCCGTAACATCCCGGTCGGTACCGTGATGCATTGCGTCGAAATGCTGCCAGGTAAGGGTGCCCAGATGGCCCGTACCGCCGGCGCCGGCGTCGTGTTGATGGCCCGTGAAGGCACCTACGCCCAGGTTCGCCTGCGTTCGGGTGAAGTGCGTCGCGTGCACATCGAGTGCCGCGCCACCGTAGGCGAAGTCGGCAATGCCGAACACAGCCTGCGCAAGATCGGTAAAGCAGGTGCGATGCGTTGGCGTGGTGTTCGTCCTACCGTTCGCGGTGTGGTCATGAACCCGGTCGATCACCCGCACGGTGGTGGTGAAGGTAAGACCGCAGCTGGTCGTCACCCGGTATCGCCATGGGGTCAACAGACGAAGGGTAAGAAGACGCGTTCGAACAAGCGCACTTCTTCGATGATCGTCTCGCGCCGCGGCAAGAAATAAGGGATAAGACATGACACGTTCATTGAAAAAAGGGCCGTTCACGGACGCCCACCTGGTTAAAAAAGTCGAAACCGCGCAAGCGAACAAAGACAAAAAGCCAGTAAAAACCTGGTCGCGCCGCTCGACGATCACGCCTGACTTCATCGGCCTGACCATCGCGGTTCACAACGGCAAGCTCCACGTGCCAGTGTATGTCTCCGAGAACATGGTTGGTCACAAGCTCGGCGAATTCGCACTGACCCGCACGTTCAAGGGCCATGCCGCTGACAAGAAGGCGAAGAAATAATGGAAACTAAAGCTATCCTCAAAGGTGTGCGCCTGTCGGACCAAAAAGGCCGCCTGGTTGCTGACCTGATCCGTGGCAAGAAAGTCGGCGCTGCACTCGACATTCTGCAATTTAGCCCGAAGAAGGGTGCGACCATCATCAAGAAGGTTCTGGAGTCCGCAATCGCGAACGCCGAGCACAATGACGGCGCCGATATCGACGAGTTGAAGATTGTCCAGATCTACGTTGAAAAGGGTCCTATCCTGAAGCGCTTTACTGCACGCGCTAAAGGCCGGGGTGATCGTATCTCGAAACAATCCTGTCACATCTACGTGACCGTTGGTAACTAAGGGGTCACGATGGGACAGAAGATTCATCCAACAGGCTTTCGCCTGTCAGTAACCCGTAATTGGGCCTCGCGTTGGTACGCTGGCAATGGCAACTTTGCCGCCATGCTCAACGAAGACCTGAAAGCACGCGCTTACCTGAAAAAGAAACTGAAGAACGCTTCGGTTGGCCGCATCGTCATCGAGCGTCCTGCCAAGAACGCACGCTTCACGATCTACAGCTCGCGTCCGGGTGTGGTTATCGGTAAAAAAGGCGAAGACATCGAAGTACTGAAGTCGGCGCTGACCAAGATCATGGGCGTGCCAGTGCACGTCAATATCGAGGAAATCCGCAAGCCAGAAATCGATTCGCAGCTGATCGCCGATTCGATCTCGCAACAGCTGGAAAAGCGCATCATGTTCCGCCGCGCAATGAAGCGCGCGATGCAGAACGCCATGCGCCTGGGCGCCCTCGGCATCAAGATCATGTCGTCGGGTCGTCTGAACGGCATCGAGATCGCACGTACCGAATGGTATCGCGAAGGTCGTGTGCCTCTGCACACCCTGCGCGCCGACATCGACTACGGCACCAGCGAAGCATCGACCACGTACGGCATCATCGGCGTCAAGGTCTGGGTCTACAAGGGTGACCGTTCGCCTACCGGCGAAGCACCAGTCATCGATACCCCGGCTGAAGACAAGAAGAGCCGTGGCCCACGCCGCGACGACGGCAAACCAGGTGGACGTCCACGTCCAGCCGGCCCAGGCGGCGCCCCAGGCGGCCGTGCTCCAGCAGCACCGCTCGTCAAAGCGCGTCCAGCCGTCAAGCTGCCTGTTTCGGCACCAGCAGCCCCAGCTGCCGCTGAACCAGCTGAGAAAGCAGGAGAATAACCATGCTGCAACCAGCACGCAGGAAGTATCGTAAAGAGCAGAAAGGCCGTAATACCGGCATTTCGCACAGCCGCGGCACCGCGGTGTCGTTCGGCGAATTCGGTCTGAAAGCAACTGTGCGTGGCCGTATCACGGCTCGCCAGATCGAAGCTGCACGTCGCGCCATGACCCGTCACATCAAGCGTGGCGGTCGTATCTGGATCCGTATTTTCCCGGACAAGCCAATTTCGAACAAGCCAGCTGAAGTTCGTATGGGTAACGGTAAAGGTAATCCAGAGTACTACGTCGCTGAAATCCAGCCAGGCAAAGTCCTGTATGAGATGGATGGCGTTGACGAAACACTGGCGCGCGAAGCATTCCGCCTGGCTGCCGCCAAACTGCCACTGGCCACGACGTTTGTCGTACGCCAAGTTGGTCAATAAGAGGAGTCGGATATGAATGCAACAGAACTCCGCGGCAAAGACCAGGACGCTCTGCAAAAAGAGCTGAATGACTTGCTGAAAGCGCAGTTCGGTCTGCGTATGCAGATCGCAACCCAGCAGCTGGGCAACACCTCCCAGCTGAAAAAAGTACGCCGCGACATCGCGCGTGTGAAGACGGTCATGAACTCGAAGGATGCCAAATGAACGACACCACTACTGTCAAAACGGCGCTGAAGCGTACGCTGGTCGGCAAGGTCGTGTCCGACAAAATGGACAAGACGGTTACCGTCCTGATCGAGCGTCACGTCAAGCACCCGCTGTACGGCAAAATCATCATGCGCTCGAACAAGTACCACGCGCATGACGAAGCCAATGAAGTCAAGACGGGTGATACCGTCGAGATTCAAGAAGGTCGTCCGATCTCGAAGACGAAAGCATGGACGGTTACCCGTATCGTGCAAGTAGCGCCGATCGTATAAGACAATTTGGTGCCAGTGCGGACATCGCTTGCGATGTTCTGCCCTGGCACCAATTAGTTTGCAGTAATGCTTGAAACCGGCTGTGCTAGCACAGCTGTAAATAAGTTCTTGCGGGCCCGCCAGTATTCTGCGATACTAGCGGGCTTCGTTCATGTGTCGCCGAAATTTGTCACCCCGGTGGCTGCGGCCTGTAACGAAAGTTTTTGGAAAGTCCATCACCCAATCAATGCACTCCAGCAGGAGCGTGTTGGCGGGACCAAGACTGACCGCAGGCCCACCTCCGTGGGATTTCTGAGGCTTAAGTTGGGAAAGAGAATACTATGATTCAAACTGAAAGCCGGCTCGAAGTAGCCGACAATACCGGTGCCAAAGAAGTCATGTGCATCAAGGTATTGGGTGGTTCCAAGCGCCGCTATGCAGGCATTGGTGACGTCATCAAGGTAACCATCAAGGTTGCTGCGCCACGTGGCCGTGTCAAAAAAGGTGAAATTTATAACGCTGTGGTTGTGCGCACCGCCAAAGGTGTGCGCCGCCAAGACGGCTCCCTGGTGAAGTTCGACAGCAACGCTGCTGTACTGCTCAACGCCAAGCTGGAACCGATCGGTACGCGTATTTTCGGACCAGTCACCCGCGAACTGCGGACTGAAAAGTTCATGAAAATCGTGTCCCTGGCACCTGAAGTTCTGTAAGGAGTCGTAATGGATAAGATTCGTAAAAACGACGAAGTCATCGTGCTGACCGGTAAAGACAAGGGCAAGCGCGGCGTTGTTCAACAGCGTGTAGACGCTGAACATGTCGTGGTTGAAGGCGTCAACATCGCTAAAAAAGCGACCAAGCCTAACCCAATGACCGGCGTAACTGGTGGTATCGTCGACAAGACTATGCCGATTCACGTGTCCAACGTTGCATTGGTTAATGCAGCTGGCAAGGCAGACCGCGTAGGCTTCAAAGATGTTGACGGCAAAAAAGTCCGCATCTTCAAGTCGAACGGCGAAGTAGTGAAAGCGTAAAGATCATGGCCCGTCTCCAAGAGTTTTATAAAGAAAAAGTCGTCGCCGACCTGACCGAAAAATTCGGTTACACCTCGTCGATGCAAGTGCCACGCCTGACCAAGATCACCCTGAACATGGGTGTCGGTGAAGCGATCGCTGACAAGAAGGTTCTCGAGCACGCTGTCTCCGATCTGACCAAGATCGCCGGCCAGAAGCCAGTGACCACCAAGTCGCGCAAAGCAATCGCCGGTTTCAAGATCCGCGAAGGCTATCCAATCGGTACCATGGTCACCCTGCGCGGTGCCCGTATGTACGAATTCCTGGATCGTTTCATCACCGTGGCCCTGCCACGCGTGCGTGACTTCCGTGGTGTGAATGGCCGTTCGTTCGACGGTCGCGGCAACTACAACATCGGTGTCAAGGAACAGATCATTTTCCCTGAAATCGAGTACGACAAGATTGACGCGCTGCGCGGTATGAACATCAGCATCACCACCACCGCAAAGACCGACGACGAAGCGAAAGCTCTGCTCGCCGCCTTTAAATTCCCGTTCAGGAACTGAGATCATGGCAAAACTAGCACTGATTAACCGCGAACAGAAGCGTGCAGACCTGGTGGAGAAATTCGCCCCGAAGCGTGCCGCTCTGAAAGCCATCATCGACGACCAGTCCAAAACGGACGAAGAGCGTTACGAAGCTCGCCTGAAACTGCAAGCGCTGCCACGCAATTCGGCTCCGACTCGCCAGCGTAACCGCTGCGCGATCACCGGCCGTCCACGTGGTACGTTCCGCAAGTTCGGCCTGGGCCGCATTAAGCTCCGTGAATTCGCCATGCGTGGTGAAATCCCGGGCATGACCAAAGCAAGCTGGTAATAGGAGAATATGCAATGAGTATGAGCGATCCTATCGCCGATATGCTGACCCGCATTCGCAACGCCCAGGGCGTACAAAAGACGACCGTGGCGATGCCTTCGTCGAAAGTCAAAGTAGCGATTGCCAACGTCCTCAAGGACGAGGGTTACATTGAAGATTTCGCAGTAACGGCCGAAGACGGCAAAGCGGAACTCAAAATCGGTTTGAAGTATTACGTTGGCCGTCCAGTCATCGAGCGCCTCGAGCGCGTGTCCCGTCCGGGCCTGCGTGTTTACAAAGGCAAAGATGAAATCCCTACCGTGATGAACGGCCTGGGTGTGGCAATTGTGTCGACCCCGCAAGGCGTGATGACCGACCGCAAAGCTCGCGCCACTGGCGTGGGCGGCGAAGTCATCTGCTACGTGGCTTAAGGAGTAGACGATGTCTCGAGTAGCTAAGATGCCAATCGCAATTCCAGCTGGCGCCGACGTGGCGATCACTGCAAATGCGATTACCGTCAAGGGCCCGCTGGGCACCTTGACCCAGACCCTGAACGGCCTGGTCAAAGTAGAAAACAACAACGGCAGCCTGACGTTCGACATTGTCGACGACAGCCGCGAGTCGAATGCGATGTCGGGTACCTTGCGCGCCCTGGTCAACAATATGGTGACCGGTGTAACCAAGGGCTTCGAGAAGAAGCTGTCCCTGGTCGGCGTGGGCTACAAAGCCCAGGCTGCTGGTGACAAGCTGAATCTGTCGCTGGGTTTCTCGCACCCTGTAGCGCACCAAATGCCTGCAGGCGTCACCGCAACCACGCCAACGCCAACTGAAATCGTTATCAAAGGTATCGATCGTCAGCAGGTAGGCCAAGTTGCCGCCGAAGTGCGTGCTTACCGCTCCCCTGAGCCTTACAAAGGCAAGGGCGTCCGCTATGTGGACGAAGTGGTTAAGCTTAAAGAAACCAAGAAGAAATAAGGCTGACCATGGACAAGAAAGAATCACGTCTGCGTCGTGGACGCCAGACCCGCATCAAGATCGCGGAACTGAAAGTAAATCGCCTGTCGGTGCACCGCACCAACCTGCACATTTACGCCAGCCTGATCAGCCCGGACGCCAAAGTTCTGGTGTCGGCTTCGACCTTGGAAGCGGATGTACGCGCCGAGCTGGCAGGTCAGAGTGGCAAGGGCGGCAACGCTGCTGCAGCCGCACTGGTCGGCAAGCGTGTCGCCGAAAAAGCAATCCAAGCCGGAATCACCGAAGTTGCGTTCGACCGCTCCGGTTTCCGTTACCACGGCCGTGTCAAGGCGCTGGCTGAAGCCGCGCGTGAAGCCGGTCTGAAGTTCTAAGGAAGAATCGTCATGGCAAAAATGCAAGCAAAAATGCAAAGCGACAAGCCGGATGATGGCATGCGCGAAAAAATGATCGCGATCAACCGCGTGACCAAAGTGGTCAAGGGTGGTCGTATCATGGGCTTCGCAGCACTGACCGTGGTCGGCGACGGCGATGGCCGTATCGGCATGGGCAAGGGCAAGTCGAAGGAAGTACCAGTTGGTGTGCAGAAGGCAATGGAAGAAGCCCGTCGCAACCTGATCAAGGTACCTCTCAAGAATGGCACCCTGCACCACAGTGTGACCGGCCAGCACGGCGCGTCGAAAGTCATGATGTCCCCGGCCAAGCCAGGTACAGGCGTGATCGCCGGCGGCGCAATGCGCGCTATCTTTGAAGTGATGGGCGTGACTGATGTGGTGGCAAAATCCACCGGTTCGTCGAACCCATACAACCTCGTCCGCGCAACGCTGGATGGCCTGTCGAAGATGAGTACCGCTTCGGACATCGCCGCCAAGCGTGGCAAGTCGGTCGAAGACATCCTGGGATAAAACATCATGGCAAACACCATCAAAGTGCAATTGGTCAAGGGCCTCATCGGCACCCGCCAGGATCACCGTGCCACCGTGCGCGGTCTGGGTCTGCGTCGTGTCAACTCGGTTTGCGAGTTGCAGGACACCCCATCCGTGCGTGGCATGATCAACAAAGTCTCGTACCTCGTTAAAGTTGTCGCGTAAGCCTTCGGGCTTACGACACGGAGAAACATATGGAATTGAACACTATCCAACCAGCAGAAGGCGCCAAGCACTACAAGCGTCGCGTTGGTCGTGGTATCGGCTCGGGCATCGGTAAAACCGCTGGCCGTGGTCACAAGGGTCAGAAATCGCGTTCGGGCGGCTTTCATAAAGTCGGTTTCGAAGGCGGTCAGATGCCTCTGCAGCGCCGTTTGCCGAAGCGCGGCTTCAAGTCCCTGAACGCCACGTTCAAGGCTGAAGTGCGTCTGTCGGACCTGAACAACCTGGCGGTCGGCGATGTCGACATCCTGGTGCTCAAGCAGGCAGGTATCCTGCCAGTGCTGGCGCGCGATGTGCGCGTCATTCTGTCCGGCGAGATCACTGTTGCAGTGAACTTGAAGGGCGTGAAAGCGACCGCTGGCGCGAAAGCAGCCATCGAAGCAGCTGGTGGCTCGGTCGCTTAATTGCGACTGACCCTGATCGGAGCAGAAATTGGCGACTAATTCACAACTTGGTAAAAGTGCCGCTTCCGGATTCCCTTGGGGCCGGTTGTGGTTTTTGCTCGGCGCGTTGGTCGTGTACCGTATCGGTGCGCACATTCCGGTCCCCGGAATTGACCCGGTACAACTGGCCAACCTGTTCAAGCAGAACGAAGGCGGCATCCTGGGCATGTTCAACATGTTCTCGGGCGGCGCCTTGTCCCGCTTTACAGTGTTCGCACTTGGCATCATGCCGTACATCTCGGCCTCGATCATCATGCAGCTGGTGTCGATCGTTTCTCCGCAGATGGAAGCGTTGAAAAAAGAAGGCGAAGCAGGCCGCCGCAAGATTACCCAGTACACCCGGTATTTCACGGTGGCGCTGGCGACCTTTCAGGCGTTCGGCATTGCCGTGGCACTCGAGTCGCAACAGGGCCTGGTGTTAGATCCAGGCATGGCCTTCCGCTTCGTCACTGTCGTGACGCTGCTGACCGGTACCATGTTCCTGATGTGGCTGGGCGAGCAGATCACCGAGCGTGGCCTGGGTAACGGCATTTCGATCATTATTTTTGCGGGCATCGCGGCCGGTTTGCCGTCAGCACTGAGTGGCTTGTTCACTTTGGTGTCGAACGGTTCGATCAGCAGCTTCTCGGCGATTTTCATTGTGATCCTGGTGGCAGCGGTGACGTACTTCGTGGTGTTTGTCGAGCGTGGCCAGCGTAAAATCCTGGTCAATTACGCCAAGCGTCAAGTCGGCAACAAGGTGTATGGCGGTCAGACCAGCCATCTGCCTTTGAAGCTGAACATGGCCGGTGTGATTCCGCCGATCTTCGCGTCGTCGATCATCCTGTTCCCGGCAACCATCGTCGACTGGTTCACCAAAGGCAAGGACACCAGCAGCCCGGTGATCCGTTTCCTGAAGGACCTGGCGGCATCGATGGGACCCGGCGAGCCGATCCATGCTCTGCTGTACGCGGTGGCGATCGTGTTTTTCTGCTTCTTCTATACGGCGCTGGTGTTTAACAGCAAAGAAACAGCAGACAACTTGAAGAAGAGCGGCGCATTTGTTCCCGGGATTCGTCCAGGCGACCAGACCGCACGCTACATCGACAAGATTCTGATGCGCCTGACTCTGGCAGGTGCGGTGTACATCACTTTGGTGTGCCTGCTGCCAGAATTCATGCAAGCCCAATGGAAGGTGCCGTTCTACTTTGGTGGTACTTCGCTGTTGATTATTGTGGTTGTCACCATGGACTTCATGGCACAAGTACAAAACTACGTCATGTCGCAGCAGTACGAATCCTTGCTGCGCAAGGCAAATTTCAAGGGCGGCATCCCGTCGCGCTAAGCGACGGCAACCGGAGCGAATAGAACGAATGGCAAAAGACGACGTCATACAGATGCAGGGCGAGATTCTCGAGAATCTCCCAAATGCGACATTTCGCGTAAAGCTGGAAAACGGGCACGTGGTGCTTGGACACATCTCGGGTAAAATGCGCATGAATTACATTCGCATTCTCCCTGGCGACAAGGTCACGGTGGAGTTGACGCCGTATGACCTGTCCCGGGCTCGTATTGTGTTCCGGACCAAGTAAAAATATTTAAGTAATCGAACCAAGAAGAGAGTGCAAAAATGAAAGTTCTCGCATCAGTCAAGCGGATCTGCCGCAACTGCAAGATCATCAAGCGCAAAGGCGTAGTCCGCGTAATCTGCGTGGAACCACGTCATAAGCAGCGTCAAGGTTAATTTCGAGGAATAACGAATGGCACGTATTGCAGGGGTAAACATCCCAAATCATCAGCACACTGTTATCGGCCTGACGGCGATCTACGGTGTGGGCCGTCCACGCTCGCAGAAGATTTGCGATGCTACGGGTGTTCCGACCAATAAAAAGGTCAAAGACCTGGACGATAACGAACTCGAGAAACTGCGTGACGAAGTCGGCAAGTTTGTCGTAGAAGGCGACCTGCGTCGCGAGCTGTCCATGAACATCAAGCGTTTGATGGACTTGGGTTGCTACCGCGGCATGCGTCACCGCAAGGGCCTGCCAGTGCGTGGTCAGCGTACCCGCACCAATGCTCGTACCCGTAAAGGTCCGCGCAAGGCCGCTCAATCGCTCAAGAAATAATCTAGGAAGCAACTATGGCTAAGCAACAAAGCAGCGCAGCAGCAGCGCGCGTCCGCAAGAAGGTCAAGAAGAACGTTGCCGAGGGCATCGCCCACGTGCACGCGTCCTTCAACAACACCATCATCACGATCACCGATCGCCAGGGTAACGCTCTGTCGTGGGCGACGTCTGGTGGCGCCGGCTTCAAGGGTTCGCGTAAATCGACCCCGTTCGCAGCGCAGGTTGCGGCCGAAGCAGCAGGCAAGGTCGCCGTTGAATGCGGCGTGAAAAACCTGGAAGTGCGCATCAAGGGCCCAGGTCCTGGTCGTGAATCCGCTGTGCGTGCGTTGAACAACCTGGGTATCAAGATCACCGAGATCCAGGACGTGACGCCAGTACCGCACAACGGTTGCCGTCCTCCGAAGCGCCGTCGTATCTAAGACTCAGCTTAAGCATCACTGCTTAAGTTGAACTTGGCGAGCCTTGGCTCGCCGATTTGTCGTTAGAGAGACACATTTTTGTCGGCTGCATTTGTCGCCGTCAAAGAAGCGCCGATGCAGTGCCCCGAAATGGGCTATACTGCCCGGCTGTTATCGCCTGGCGTGGCACACTTGTGTGCTCAGTGACTTGATCGTCACCAGGTTTATTGTTAGCCACCGTCCGTTCGCAGGCTGAACCGGACTAGCGCCCGTCACATCCCAGGATGGACTTGGGGCGTCATTTTTAAAGGAAATACCGTGGCACGTTATATCGGACCTAAAGCAAAACTGTCCCGCCGTGAAGGTACGGACCTGTTCCTCAAGAGCGCACGCCGCTCGCTGGACTCGAAGTGCAAACTGGACGTCAAGCCAGGCCAGCACGGTGTCAAGTCGGGTGCCCGCACCTCGGACTACGGCAACCAGCTGCGCGAAAAGCAAAAAGTCAAGCGCATGTACGGCATCCTGGAGCGCCAGTTCCGCCGCTACTTCGCTGAAGCAAACCGTCGCAAGGGCAACACCGGCGAAACGCTGCTGCGTCTGCTGGAAGCGCGTCTCGACAACGTCTGCTACCGCATGGGCTTTGGTTCGACCCGCGCTGAAGCGCGTCAGCTGGTCAGCCACAAAGCGTTCACCGTCAACGGTAACGTCGTCAACATCGCGTCGTACGCCGTCAAGTCGGGCGACGTCATCGCCGTGCGCGAAAAAGCCAAAAAGCAAGTGCGTATCATCGAAGCCCTGTCGCTGGCTGAACAGATCGGCATGCCGAGCTGGGTATCGGTCGACTCGAAGAAAATGGAAGGCACCTTCCGTTCGTTCCCAGAGCGTAACGAGATCGCCAACGACGTCAACGAAGCACTGATCGTCGAACTGTACTCGCGTTAATCGACGATCTCGCGGTCACCCCGCGAGATCGTCATCCCCGCGAAGGCGGGGACCCATGCTGAGTATGAAAATTTCACTCAGTATGCCCCATCCTTCGCGTAGCAATATTCGTAGCACCGCCTGCTCAAAAACGAGTGGGCGTTTTCACATTCCATCAGCCTTATCGGTGTAACGAGCCGAGGGTATTGAAGAGGACACTCATGCAAAACAGTTTGTTGAAGCCACGTATCATCGATGTCGAGGCGCTCGGCGCCGGTCACGCCAAAGTCGTGATGGAACCATTCGAACGTGGTTACGGTCATACCCTGGGTAACGCGCTGCGTCGCGTTCTGCTGTCGTCGATGGTTGGCTACGCGCCAACCGAAGTGACGATCGCCGGCGTCGTGCACGAGTACTCGTCGCTCGACGGCGTTCAGGAAGACGTGGTCGACCTGCTGCTGAACCTCAAGGGCGTGGTCTTCAAGGTCCACAACCGCGATTCCGTCACGCTGACCCTGAAGAAGGAAGGCGAAGGCGCCGTCCTGGCATCGGACATCGATCTGCCGCACGACGTCGAGCTGATCAACCCGGACCACGTGATTGCCCACCTGACCGCTGGCGGCAAGCTGGACATGCAGATCAAGGTCGAAAAAGGCCGTGGTTATGTACCAGGTAACGTCCGTCGCCTGTCGGAAGACACCAACAAGACGATCGGTCGCATCATCCTGGACGCTTCGTTCTCGCCAGTGCGCCGCGTGTCGTACTTCGTTGAGTCGGCCCGCGTCGAACAGCGTACCGACCTGGACAAGCTGATCATCAACATTGAAACGAATGGTGTGATCACCCCGGAAGAAGCGATCCGTCAATCGGCCCGCGTGCTGGTGGACCAGCTGAACGTGTTCGCTGCCCTGGAAGGCACGGAAGCCGCCGCCGAAGCACCGTCGCGTGCGCCGCTGGTCGATCCGATCCTGCTGCGTCCAGTCGACGATCTGGAGTTGACCGTGCGTTCGGCCAACTGCCTGAAAGCCGAAAACATCTACTACATCGGCGACCTGATCCAGCGTTCGGAAAACGAACTGCTGAAAACGCCAAACCTGGGTCGCAAGTCCCTGAACGAAATCAAGGAAGTGCTGGCTTCGCGCGGCTTGACCTTGGGCATGAAGCTCGAGAACTGGCCACCGGCCGGGCTGGAGAAGTAATACATTCACCCGAAAGTACACACCTACTTTCGGGTGAAACAGTCAAAAAGGACCGGCGGAGCCGGATCCTTTTTGATGAGTAAAAGCGTAGCAAAAACCGGGAAATTTCCCACTTTAATTGATGTACCTTATTTAACCGGCCCGCGTCCTAGAGACGATCGAAGAGCTGGGATAAACACTCGAAAGGAATTACCATGCGTCACCGTCACGGCCTTCGCAAGCTGAACCGTACTTCGTCCCACCGCCTCGCCATGCTGCGCAACATGACCGTTTCCCTGCTGCGTCATGAAGCCATCAAGACCACCGTGCCAAAAGCCAAGGAACTGCGCCGCGTTGTCGAGCCAATCCTGACCCTGGGCAAGACCGACACCCTGGCCAACAAGCGTCTGGCATTTGCGCGTCTGCGCGACCGCGAAATGGTTCTGAAGCTGTTCGCTGAACTGGGCCCACGCTACGCCAACCGTAACGGCGGCTACCTGCGTATCCTGAAAATGGGTTTCCGCGTAGGCGACAATGCACCGATGGCTTACGTCGAACTGATGGACCGTCCAGAAGTCACCGACGCTGAAGAAGCGCCAACTGCCGAGTAATCGACGGCACTCCAC
>Ga0314759_1000011_pt1 | contig 13614 bp, 9 predicted proteins | sample G5R1MT_50_FD_207787 | JGI IMG/M metagenome (GOLD analysis project Ga0314759, IMG submission 207787) | Metatranscriptome of switchgrass phyllosphere microbial communities from Michigan, USA - G5R1_NF_28AUG2017_LR1 (Metagenome... | ecosystem: Host-associated > Plants > Phyllosphere >...
AGTGAGACAAGCGGTTTTCACGGTTGTGTTGAAATGTTGATTGGGGGTGTACCAGAGCGGCCAAATGGGGCAGACTGTAAATCTGCTGGTGTATGCCTACGGTGGTTCGAATCCATCCGCCCCCACAGTTTGTGCCACAATGAGCTTCTGAGATTACCAGTTTCAGGAGAAGGCAAAAACAAATGCGGAAGTAGCTCAGCTGGTAGAGCGATAGCCTTCCAAGCTATAGGTCGCGAGTTCGAACCTCGTCTTCCGCTCATTTAAAACACCATCGAAGCGATTAGCGAAAACATTCATTAGATACTTTTTCGCTAATCGCTTTTTGGTTGTAAATGGCTTTTTGCTTTTGTAGCTCAGGGGTAGAGCACTTCCTTGGTAAGGAAGAGGTCAGGGGTTCAAATCCCCTCAAAAGCTCGGAAGGATGTTTAAAACGTTCTTTTGCTTTTAATTGTTAATATAGATTGGCAGTTAGTAAGACAAGATTTTGATCCTTGTATTTAGTTAAAATTGATTTTGGGGTGCTTGGCTAGTGTAAGCTAAACAGGATCAATCATTAGTGTTTAATAAATTGTAACTTTTAATTTTAAGCGTACTTAAGTCATGGCAAAAGAGACGTTTGACCGCTCGAAACCCCACGTAAATATTGGTACTATCGGGCACGTTGACCACGGTAAAACTACCCTTACTGCAGCTATCACAACTGTGTTGGCGAAAAAGGGTTTAGCAGTACTTCGCGATTTCTCATCAATTGATAATGCTCCTGAAGAGAAAGAGCGTGGTATTACGATTAACACATCCCACGTTGAGTATTCGACAGCAAACCGTCACTATGCTCACGTTGACTGTCCAGGTCACGCGGATTATGTAAAGAACATGGTAACTGGTGCTGCACAGATGGACGGCGCTATCATCGTAGTTGCTGCTACTGATGGACCAATGCCACAAACTCGTGAGCACATTCTTTTGGCTCGCCAGGTTGGTGTTCCTCAGCTTGTTGTGTTCATGAACAAAGTGGATATGGTTGATGATCCAGAACTTCTTGAACTTGTTGAAATGGAAATTCGTGAGCTTTTGAGCTTCTACGATTACGATGGAGACAACATTCCTGTAATCCAAGGTTCTGCTTTGGGTGGTTTGAATGGCGAAGAAAAATGGGTTAAAACAATCGAAGAATTGATGGACGCTGTTGACAGCTACATTCCAATTCCTCCACGTATGACTGATCTTCCTTTCCTTATGCCTGTTGAAGACGTATTCTCGATCACTGGTCGTGGAACTGTTGCAACTGGTCGTATTGAAAGAGGAGTAATCAACTCTGGTGAAGCAGTTGATATCCTTGGTATGGGTGCAGAAGGTCTTAAATCAGTAGTAACTGGTGTTGAGATGTTCCGTAAGATCCTTGACCGTGGAGAAGCTGGTGACAACGTAGGTCTTTTGCTTCGTGGTATCAACAAAGAAGATATCCGTCGCGGAATGGTAATCTGCAAGCCAGGTTCAGTTAAGCCTCACGCTGCATTTAAAGGCGAGGTTTATGTACTTTCGAAAGAAGAAGGTGGACGTCACACTCCATTCTTTAACAAATACCGTCCTCAGTTTTACTTCCGTACCACGGACGTAACAGGTGAAATTTCTCTACCAGCTGGTGTAGAAATGGTTATGCCTGGTGATAACATCACAATTGATGTGAAATTGATCAACAAGATCGCTATGGAAAAAGGTCTTCGTTTCGCGATTCGTGAAGGTGGACGTACCGTAGGTGCTGGTCAAGTAACAGAAATTCTTGACTAATCAAGATTGAATATTAAAACAAGTGCATTTCTGATGAGATGCACTTGTTTTTTATAATAAAATCGTATCTTTGCAGCCCGAAAGTACGGGTCGTGTGATAAACGGGTGTAGTTCAAGGGTAGAATAGCGGTCTCCAAAACCGTTGATGGGAGTTCGAATCTCTCCACCCGTGCATAATAAAAGGACAAATGGAAAAATTTACTTCTTTTTTGAAAGCTTCCTGGGAAGAAATCACACAGCATGTGACATGGCCTCCTTTTAACGAGCTTCAGGCTAACACAACGTTGGTTCTGGTCGGATCCCTCATTTTCGCGTTTATAGTTGGAATGATGGACCTTGTCTTCGAAAATGCATTGAAGCTGTTTTATCAGTCTTTCTAAGGCTATTATTATTATAGTGGCAACCCCCAGAATGGTATGAGTAGTCTAAATTGGTTTGTATTAAGGGCAGTGTCAGGACAAGAGAAAAAGATCAAGTCCTACATTGAAAATGAAATAACACGGCAGAAATTAACTGAATTCGTTCCGCAAATTCTTATACCTTCTGAGAAGATATATGAAATGCGTAACGGGAAAAAGCGTGTTAGAGAAAAGAACTTTTTTCCTGGATACATAATCATTTCGGCGGATTTATCTAAAGGTGAAGTTTTACACATTATCACCAGTATACCAGGTGTTATTGGCTTCCTCGGAAATGCAGAAGGTAACTCAAAGGTTCCTGTGCCGCTTCGTCAATCTGAGATCAACAGGATTTTAGGTAAAGTTGATGAAGCTGAGCAGCATGAAGAAGCACCAAGCATGTCCTTTATCAGAGGGGAGACTGTCAAAGTTGTTGACGGACCTTTCAGCGGATTTATTGGTGTGGTAGAGGAAGTGTTTGATGAGAAGAAAAAACTCAATGTAGTTGTAAAAATATTCGGGCGTAATACACCCGTGGAACTCAGTTACGCACAAGTAGAAAAGGATAGTTGAAAGAGTAACGGGCAGGGTAAGCTTCCACTTGCATGTTAAGCCGTTAAACAATCAATGAACCGAAAATTACAAAAACAATGGCAAAAGAAATAGGTGGATACGTCAAACTACAGGTAAAAGGTGGCCAAGCCAATCCTTCACCTCCTATCGGTCCTGCATTGGGTTCGAAGGGTTTGAATATCATGGAGTTTTGCAAGCAATTCAATGGCCGTACCCAGGATAAAATGGGTGTGGTATTGCCGGTAGTTATTACATACTATAAGGATAAGTCTTTTGACTTCGTCATTAAGACCCCCCCGGCCGCGATTCTGCTTCTGGAAGCATCAAAAGTAAAGACTGGTTCGGCTCAGCCAAACCGTTTAAAAGTGGGTTCTGTATCATGGGATCAGGTTCGTACGATCGCTGAAACTAAAATGCCTGACTTAAACTGCTTTACAATTGATTCTGCTATGAAAATGATAGCGGGAACGGCTCGTAGTATGGGTATTACTGTAGCAGGCAAGGCCCCGTGGGAAGAAAACAACTGAGCGTAAAAATATTTATACGCTGAAAGAAACAAAGAACATGGGAAAATTAACCAAAAAGCAAAAAGAAGCTCTTTCGAAATTCGACGCGAATCAAGTTTACTCTCTTGAGCAAGCAGCGGACGTACTTAAGACGATTTCTTATACCAAATTTGATTCTTCCGTGGATATCGACGTTCGTTTGGGCGTAGATCCTCGTAAAGCTGATCAAATGGTACGTGGCGTGGTAACATTGCCACACGGAACCGGAAAAGAAGTTCGTGTATTGGTTTTGTGTACTCCAGATAAGGAGGCAGAAGCGAAAGAAGCAGGAGCGGATTATGTTGGTCTTGATGAATATATCCAAAAGATAGAACAAGGCTGGACAGACATCGACGTAATTATCACAATGCCGAGTGTGATGGCAAAAGTGGGACGGTTAGGTAAGGTTTTAGGTCCTCGCGGATTGATGCCAAACCCTAAATCAGGAACGGTAACACCGGACGTAGCGAAAGCTGTGAAGGAAGTAAAAGCAGGTAAGATTGATTTCAAAGTTGATAAAACAGGAATCATTCACACAAGCGTTGGTAAAGTTTCTTTTGGAAACGAACAGCTTGTACAAAATGCTACAGAAGTTATCAATACTCTGGTTCGCCTTAAACCATCATCGGCAAAAGGAACTTACGTTAAAAGCATTCACTTGTCAAGCACGATGAGCCCGGGTGTTACTATTGATAAAAACACGATTCCAGGATTATAATATGACACGGGAAGAGAAAGCAGTAATTATAGACGAGTTAAGTCAAAAATTCGCTAGCACCCCATACTTCTATATCACCAGCGCAAACGGAATGTCTGTCGGTGAAACTAACCAGCTAAGAGGCCTTTGCTTCGAACGCGGTGTGGAGTATCGTGTTGTTAAGAATACATTGATTAAGAAAGCACTAGAAACATTAGATACGGATTATTCCTCTTTTGACGAAGTTTTGAAAGGATTTTCCGGAGTTATGTTTCACCCGGAGTCAGGTAAGGTTCCTGCACAATTGATTAAGGAATTCAAGAAGAAATCAGGTACTGACAAGCTTAAATTCAAAGGAGCTTCTGTTGATTCATCTGTTTTCGTTGGTGAAAGCCAGCTTGACGTTCTGATCGCTCTGAAATCAAAACAAGAAATGATCGGAGAGATTATCGGATTGTTGCAATCGCCTGCTAAGAATGTTATCGGCGCCCTACAAAGCGGTGGAAACAAATTGGCTGGTATTTTGAAGACCTTGTCTGAGAAAGAAGACTAATATTAATAGCCAGGCTGAGCTCTCCGGGACAAAAAATGGAGCTTTTAAAATCATCTTATTGTATAATCAAAAAATCTAAATAAAAATGGCAGATTTGAAAGCTTTCGCAGAACAGCTTGTTAACCTTACGGTTAAAGAAGTGAACGAATTGGCTACAATTCTTAAAGACGAGTACGGTATTGAGCCTGCAGCGGCTGGTGCGGTAATGGTAGCAGGTCCTGCTGCTGGTGGTGGTTCTGATGCTCCTGCAGCAGAAGAGAAAACATCTTTTGATGTGATCTTGAAAGCAGCTGGTGCAAGCAAACTTGCTGTTGTGAAATTGGTTAAAGACCTTACTGGTCTTGGCTTGAAAGAAGCAAAAGAACTAGTTGACGGCGCTCCTAAGCCTGTTAAAGAAGGAGTTGCAAAAGACGAAGCAGAAGCTTTGAAAAAACAACTTGAAGAAGCAGGTGCAGAAGTTGAAGTGAAGTAATTTGCTTTATACCAATAGCCTATAATTCTAAGGAATGAGGCCTGATTTACGTCAGGTCTTTTTCCTATTTATGTGTATTCCAAACGAAAAATAATTTTTTTGCGTTTGTACTTAGATAGCCCTTCTTTTATTCCGGGTTTATCATTCTTCTTTTCAAATAATTTGCGCGAAACACTTCTTTACTCGTAGGAAAGGAGAATAGGGGCAGTTATTTATCTCTACGAGGCAATAGATTAGGTTTAAAACTAATTATTACGATTGCGGCGCGTAAAGGTTACTCCGGCGCATTAGTTTTTCTACTAACCCAAATCAAACATAGCCTTGGCTACTATTAAAGCAACAACACCTAGAAAAAACTTTTCAAGGATCAATCAGATTATCGATTATCCGGATTTGCTAGGAATCCAGGTACAATCATTCCGGGATTTCTTCAGTCTTGATACATCGGTTGAAGATCGTTCGGGAGAAGGATTGTACAAAGTTTTCGCAGAGAACTTTCCTATTGCCGATTCACGCGACAATTTCGTGTTGGAGTTCATTGATTATCTTCTTGAACCACCGAAATATTCTGTTGATGAATCCATTGATCGCGGATTGACTTATGCAGTGCCGTTGAAAGCAAAATTACGTTTGATCTGTAATGATGCTGATCATGAAGAATTTGAAACCATTGAGCAGGAAGTTTTCTTAGGAAACATTCCTTACATGACCGAAAGAGGTTCTTTCGTAATCAATGGTGCTGAGCGTGTAATCGTTTCACAACTTCACCGCTCACCAGGTGTGTTCTTCTCGATGAGCAAGCACACCAACGGTTCTAAATTGTATTCTGCGCGTATTATTCCGTTCAAGGGATCTTGGATTGAATTCTCGACAGACGTTAACAATGTGATGTACGCGTACATCGACCGTAAAAAGAAATTCCCGGTTACAACATTGCTTCGCGCCATTGGTTTCGGATCTGATAAAGATATCCTGGACCTGTTTGGTCTTTCAGAAGAAATCAGTGCAACACCAACAAACTTGAAAAAAGCTGTTGGCCGTCGCTTGGCTGCAAGGGTTTTGAGAACCTGGACAGAAGATTTCGTGGATGAGGATACTGGCGAGGTTGTTTCGATTCAACGTAACGAAGTGTTACTTGAACGTGATTCGACTATTTCTGCTGAGGACATTGAAGTAATCGTGGAATCAGGACAGAAATCTGTCATCCTTCACAAAGAAGACATGAATGTTGCGGATTATAACATCATTTATAACACGCTTCAAAAAGATAGCTCAAACTCTGATAAAGAGGCGGTTGAGCAAATTTACCGCCAATTGCGTAATGCAGAAGCACCAGACGAACAAACTGCTCGCGACGTAATCCAGAGCTTGTTCTTCAGTGACAAACGTTATGACCTTGGTGATGTTGGCCGTTACAGGATTAACAAAAAACTAGGTTCTGACACTAGTTTGGACGTTCGCGTTCTTACAACAGGCGATATCGTTTCTATCGTGAAGTATCTGATCGGTTTGATCAATGCAAAAGCGGTTGTCGATGATATTGACCACTTGTCAAACCGTCGTGTGCGTACAGTAGGCGAGCAGCTTTATGCTCAGTTTGGTGTAGGTCTTGCGCGTATGGCGCGTACGATTAAGGAGCGTATGAATGTGCGTGATAATGAGGACTTTAAGCCTGTTGATTTGATCAATGCGCGGACATTGTCTTCTGTTATCAACTCATTCTTTGGTACAAACCAATTGTCGCAGTTTATGGATCAAACCAATCCATTGGCTGAGATTACGCATAAGCGTAGAATGTCGGCACTTGGGCCAGGTGGTCTTTCTCGCGAAAGAGCTGGTTTCGAGGTTCGTGACGTTCACTACACGCACTATGGTCGTCTTTGTACGATTGAAACACCAGAAGGTCCGAACATTGGTTTGATTTCATCACTTTGCGTTTTTGCAAAAGTGAATGGAATGGGCTTTATCGAAACACCTTATCGCGTAATCGATGGTGCAGGAAAGCTAACCGATGAGCTTATATATATGACTGCCGAAGAAGAAGATTCCAAATACATTGCACAGGCCAACGCCTCTGTGGATGATAAAGGAAACTTTACGGTAGAAAAAATCAAAACACGTTTCGAAGGTGACTTCCCAATGGTGGATCCTTCACAGGCGTCCTTTATGGACGTCGCTGCAAACCAGATCGTTTCGGTTGCCGCTTCATTGATTCCATTCCTGGAACATGATGACGCCAACCGTGCCTTGATGGGATCTAACATGCAGCGCCAGGGTGTTCCATTGTTGCGCCCACAAGCGCCTATCGTTGGAACAGGCCTTGAAAAGCGTGTTGCGATGGATTCAAGAGCATTGGTTGTTGCAGAAGGTGACGGTGTGATTGAATTTGTTGATGCGAAGAAAATCGTTGTTAAATACGATAGAACAGATGACGAACGCCTTGTAAGCTTTATTGAAGACAGCGTTTCTTACGATCTTGTTAAATTCCGTCGTACCAACCAGGACACTTGCCTTAACCTTCAACCAATGGTTCTTAAAGGCCAGAAGGTGAAAAAAGGAGAAGCACTTTGCCAGGGATATGGAACAGAGGGTGGTGAACTTGCATTGGGCCGTAACCTTTTGGTTGCGTTCATGCCTTGGCAGGGATATAACTTCGAGGATGCGATTGTAATCTCAGAGAAAGTGGTTCGTGAAGATATCTTTACTTCTATTCACATTGAAGAATTTGAATTGGAAGTGCGTGATACAAAACGCGGAGAAGAAGAGCTTACAGCTGAAATTCCAAACGTAAGTGAGGAAACTGTTAAGAATCTTGACGAAAACGGAATTGTTCAGGTTGGTACGGAAGTAAAAGAAGGAGATATTTTAATTGGTAAGATCACTCCAAAAGGAGAATCTGATCCAACTCCGGAAGAAAAATTGCTTCGTGCGATCTTTGGTGATAAAGCAGGTGATGTGAAGGATGCTTCTAAAAAAGCACCGCCATCGATGAAAGGTGTGGTTATCGACACTAAACTTTTCTCTCGCCCAACCAAAGAAGAGCGTGCTAAACACAAAGACGAGCTTCGCTTATTGATGAAAAAATATGGACGTGAGCTTACAGCGCTTCGTGGTCGTATCATTGAGAAGTTGGTTGCATTGGTTGACGGTAAAACCAGCCAAGGTGTTAAACACAAGTTTGGTGATGAGTTAGTGAGCAAAGGAATGAAGTTCAATGTGAGAAATATCTCTGAGAACTTGTTCCCTGCAAACAACCCTTACCGCGATGAGTCTCAATACGCAGTTGCCGAAGAAGTTAACTTGATTGGTGACGTGTTGACGGATTCCTGGACTGAGGATTCTGAAACCAACCTGCAAGTTTCGTTGGTTTTGAAAAATTACCTGAACGCCCGCAGTGAATTGATGGGCCGTTTCAAACGCGATCGTTTCGCGCTTGAAGTTGGTGATGAGCTTCCAGCTGGAATCGTGAAGTTGGCGAAAGTATACATTGCCAAGAAACGTAAATTGAAAGTTGGGGATAAAATGGCGGGTCGTCACGGTAACAAAGGGGTTGTTGCCCGTATCGTTCGTGATGAAGACATGCCATTCCTTGAAGACGGAACACCGATGGATATCGTGTTGAACCCACTTGGGGTGCCTTCACGTATGAACATTGGTCAGATATATGAAACCATTCTTGCATGGGCAGGTCTGAAACTGGGTCGTCGCTATGCTACTCCTATCTTCGATGGAGCTACGGAAGCGGAAGTTGCTGCTGAGTTAAAAGAAGCTGGTTTGCCAGACTGGGGACGTACATTCCTTTACAATGGTTTGAGCGGAGAACGTTTCGATCAGCCAATTACAGTTGGTTTGATGTACATGATGAAGCTGGGTCACTTAGTTGACGATAAAATGCACGCGCGTTCTATCGGGCCATACTCACTCATTACACAGCAGCCATTGGGTGGTAAAGCACAATTCGGAGGTCAGCGTTTTGGAGAAATGGAAGTGTGGGCGCTTGAAGCATTCGGTGCATCTCACATTCTTCAGGAAATCCTTACGGTAAAATCTGATGACGTGGTAGGCCGTGCCAAAGCATATGAAGCAATCGTGAAAGGTGAAAACCTTCCGAAACCGAATATTCCGGAGTCATTCAACGTACTTGTTCACGAGCTTCGTGGATTAGCATTGGAGATTACACTGGACTAATATTTAGTCGTTGGCGCGGGAAACCGCGCCATAATGAAATCAATTGAGTTTCGACTAACAGACAAACGACTTTTTAATTATGTCTTTCAAAAAGAACAAAAAACTTAATAGTGATTTTTCCAGAATGACGATCAGTCTGGCTTCACCTGAGTCTATCCTTGAGAGCTCATTTGGTGAAGTAACCCAGCCTGAAACCATCAACTACCGGACTTACAAGCCGGAGATGGGCGGATTATTCTGCGAAAGGATCTTCGGTCCCGTGAAGGACTGGGAATGTCATTGTGGTAAATACAAACGTATCCGTTACAAAGGAATCATCTGCGACCGTTGCGGTGTAGAGGTTACTGAGAAAAAGGTGCGTCGTGAGCGTATGGGCCACATTGAATTGGTGGTTCCAGTAGCGCACATCTGGTATTTCCGCAGCTTGCCGAACAAAATCGGTTATCTGTTGGGATTATCGACCAAGAAATTGGATCAAATCATTTACTATGAGCGATATGCAGTCGTTCAGCCTGGTGTTAAAGAAGAAGATGGCGTAGGTTATCTTGACTTTTTGACCGAAGATGAATACCTAGATATCATCGACAAATTGCCACGCGAAAACCAAATGCTTCCGGACACGGATCCAAATAAGTTTATCGCGAAAATGGGTGCTGATGCGCTTGAAATGCTCTTGAACCGGATTAAACTGGATGAGCTTTCATACGAACTTCGTCACCAGGCAGCAACGGACACTTCGCAGCAACGTAAAGCAGAAGCATTAAAGCGTCTGAAAGTTGTTGAAGCATTCCGTGATGCAAATACACGTATCGAAAACCGTCCGGAATGGATGGTGATCAAGATGGTTCCGGTTATTCCACCAGAACTTCGTCCGCTTGTGCCTTTGGATGGTGGTCGTTTTGCGACTTCCGATTTGAATGACCTTTATCGTCGTGTGATCATTCGGAACAACCGTTTGAAGCGTCTGATCGAGATCAAGGCGCCTGAGGTGATCTTGCGTAACGAAAAACGGATGTTGCAGGAAGCGGTTGATTCGCTTTTCGATAACAGCCGTAAAGTAAACGCGGTACGTTCAGAAGGTAACCGTGCATTGAAATCACTTTCTGACATGCTGAAAGGTAAGCAAGGACGTTTCCGTCAAAACTTGCTTGGTAAGCGTGTCGATTATTCTGGTCGTTCGGTAATTGTCGTTGGACCTGAGTTGAAATTGCACGAGTGCGGTTTGCCAAAAGATATGGCGGCAGAGTTATTCAAGCCGTTCATTATCCGTAAGCTGATCGAGCGTGGAATTGTTAAAACTGTAAAATCAGCCAAGAAGATCGTAGATCGTAAAGATCCTGTGATCTGGGATATTTTGGAAAACGTTTTGAAAGGACACCCTGTCCTGCTTAACCGTGCTCCAACATTGCACCGTTTGGGTATCCAGGCATTCCAGCCTAAGCTGATCGAAGGAAAAGCGATTCAGTTGCACCCATTGGTTTGTACTGCATTCAACGCTGACTTTGACGGTGACCAGATGGCCGTTCACGTGCCATTGGGTCAGGAAGCCGTTTTGGAAGCTTCAATGTTAATGCTTTCGTCACATAACATTCTTAACCCCGCGAATGGTGCACCGATTACGGTTCCATCACAAGACATGGTTTTGGGTCTGTATTATGTTACAAAAGGCCGCATAAGCACTCCTGAATATCCGATTATCGGAGAAGGAATGATTTTCTACGGTCCAGACGAAGTGATCATTGCCATCAACGAAGGCAAATTGTCAAAACATGCGAATATTAAATGCCGCCTGCGCGTTCGTAACGACGACGGAACATTTGAAACGAAAATGGTTGACACCGTTGCCGGACGTATCCTTTTCAATCAGGCTGTTCCTGAGGAAGTTGGTTACATTAATGAATTGCTGACTAAGAAGAAATTGCAGCAGATCATTGGTTTGGTGTTCAAATTGGCTGGTGTTGCCCGTACAGCTCAGTTCCTGGATGAAATCAAAGAACTTGGTTTCCAAATGGCCTTCAAAGGTGGTTTGTCAATGGGATTGAATGACGTAATGGTGCCAGACGAAAAAGTGAAACTGATCGAGCAAGCGAAACTGGACGTTGAAAACGTTTGGAGCAACTACTTGATGGGTCTTATCACTGAAAACGAGCGTTATAACCAAGTTATTGATATCTGGACACGTGTTAACTCACGCATTACAGAGACGTTGATGAAGCAATTGGAAACTGACCAAGGCGGATTTAACTCTATTTATATGATGATGCACTCAGGTGCACGTGGTTCGCGCGAGCAAATCCGTCAGCTGGGTGGAATGAGGGGTCTTATGGCCAAGCCTCAGAAAAACATCGCGGGTGGTGCAGGTGAAATCATCGAGAACCCGATCCTTTCCAACTTTAAAGAAGGTTTGGACGTTCTTGAATACTTTATCTCAACACACGGTGCACGTAAAGGTCTTGCCGATACAGCCTTGAAAACGGCTGATGCGGGTTACCTGACACGTCGTCTGCATGACGTTGCACAGGATGTAGTTGTTATCGAAACAGACTGCGGGTCCCTTCGTGGAATTGCAATCTCTGCTTTGAAAGACAACGAAGATATTGTTGAGCCACTTTCTGAGCGTATTTTGGGTCGTGTAAGTGTTCACGATGTATTTGATCCTTTGTCTAACGAAATGATCTTGGCTTCCGGTCAGGAAATTACGGAAGAGATCGCTTCTTATATTGATGAAACGAGCATTGAAACAGTTGAAATCCGTTCAGTATTGACTTGTGAGACACGTAATGGTGTTTGTGCCAAATGCTACGGACGTTCATTGGCATCTGCCCATATGGTGAACATTGGTGAAGCTGTGGGCGTAATTGCATCGCAGTCCATCGGTGAGCCGGGAACACAGTTAACACTTCGTACATTCCACGTCGGTGGTACAGCTTCCAACATTTCTGTTGAAGCAAACATCAAGGCGAAATTCGACGGTGTGATTGGTTTTGAAGATCTTCGTCTTGTTCAGTCTGTTAACTCAGAAGGAGATGAAGTAACAGTAGTAATGGGTCGTTCAGGAGAAGTTAAAATTACCAATCCAGAAACTGGCCAGCTATTGATCTCAAACAACGTTCCTTATGGAGCACATCTTTTGGTAAAAGATGGTGAGAAGGTTCAAAAAGGACAAGAACTTTGTACTTGGGATCCATATCACGCAGTAATCCTTTCGGAATTCACCGGAGTAGTATCTTTCGATGCAATTGAAGAAGGCATTACATATCGTGAAGAATTTGATGAGCAAACTGGTTTCCAGGAATCTGTGATCATTGAAACACGTGATAAAACCAAAAACCCGGCTATCGTGGTGAAAGGTAAGTCAACGTTGTTGAAAGATCAGACAGAAAAAGGTTATAACCTTCCTGTTGGAGCACGTTTGGTGGTGAAAGCCGGAACGAACATTAAGGCAGGTCAGCCATTGGCGAAAATCCCACGTGTTGTTGGTAAAACACGCGACATTACGGGAGGTTTGCCACGTGTAACTGAACTTTTCGAAGCTCGTAACCCGTCTAACCCAGCAACTGTTTCTGAAATCGATGGTGTAGTTTCTTATGGAGGTGTAAAACGCGGTAACCGCGAAATTCATATCGAATCAAGAGATGGAACACAACGTCGTTATATGGTTGCCCTTTCGAAACACATTCTGGTTCAGGATGGTGACTTCGTAAGAGCAGGAGATCCATTGTCCGACGGTGCGATCACACCAGCTGATATCCTTTCTATCAAAGGACCAACAGCGGTTCAGGAATACCTTGTAAATGAAATTCAGGAAGTATACCGTCTGCAAGGTGTGAAGATCAACGATAAGCATATCGAATGTATCGTACGCCAAATGATGCAGAAAGTAGAAATCCTGGATGCAGGTGATACCAACTTCCTTGAAATGCAACCGGTCGACCGCGTTGTATTCCGTGAAGAAAATGATAAGATCCTGGATTTGAAAGTGATTGAAGACGCTGGTAGCTCTGAGACTCTGAAGCCGGGTATGATCGTTTCAGTTCGTCGTTTGCGTGATGAAAATTCAAGCTTGAAACGCCGTGACTTGAAACTGGTTACTGCGCGTGATGCGCAGGCAGCTGTTGCGAAACCTACTTTGATGGGTATCACACAAGCTTCATTGGGTACTGAAAGTTTCGTTTCTGCGGCCTCGTTCCAGGAAACAACCAAAGTATTGAGCGAAGCAGCTGTTCGTGGAAAGCGCGACGAACTGAAAGGCTTGAAAGAAAACGTGATCGTAGGTCACTTGATCCCAGCCGGAACAGGAATGCGTCAATACGAGAGCCTGATCGTAGGATCAAAAGAAGAGTTCGATGCTTTGACTGAATCTCGTGAGAAGCTTTCTCGCAAGAAAAAGGAATTAGTAT
>Ga0314759_1000012_pt1 | contig 13598 bp, 8 predicted proteins | sample G5R1MT_50_FD_207787 | JGI IMG/M metagenome (GOLD analysis project Ga0314759, IMG submission 207787) | Metatranscriptome of switchgrass phyllosphere microbial communities from Michigan, USA - G5R1_NF_28AUG2017_LR1 (Metagenome... | ecosystem: Host-associated > Plants > Phyllosphere >...
CCAACACCTGTTTCCGCACTAATTCACGCTGCTACTATGGTAACCGCGGGCGTTTTTTTGATTATCCGCTGTTCCCCACTTTTTGAGTGTGTACCTGGAGTTTTAAGCATCATTGTATTGGTTGGCGCTGCCACCGCTTTTATGGCCGCGACTTCCGGATTGCTCCAAAATGATTTAAAAAAAGTTATTGCATATTCCACTTGTTCGCAGCTTGGTTACATGATTTTCGTGTGCGGGCTATCTAGCTATACTGCTAGTCTGTTTCACCTGTCGACCCATGCGTTTTTTAAAGCACTTCTGTTCCTTAGTGCAGGTGCAGTAATCCACGCTGTTGCTGGAGAACAAGACATGCGCAAATTTGGTGGACTGGCCCGGATGCTGCCGTATACATACGCCGCGGTTTTTGTTGGCTCCATCGCGCTCATGGGCGTTCCTTTTCTTTCCGGGTTCTACTCCAAGGATTTAATTCTTGAAATTGCTGGCGGCAGCGCCTCCATTACTTCGGATTTTGCATACTCTCTAGGCTTAATTAGCGCGTTCTTTACCTCATTTTATTCTTTCAGATTGCTTTATCTTGCTTTCTACGGAGAGTCGCGTACAGCGCGAGTGCCTCTAGAGCACACGCACGAGCTTTCCGCGCGGATGGCCACAGCCTTGCTTATCCTTGCGTTTGGTAGCGTCTTTTTAGGAATTCTTGGTCGTGATCTTTTTGTTGGACCGGGTACCGATTTTTGAAATGACTCCGTTGCTGTAGGCTCTCGCCTTGCACTAAGCCAGCTCTCTGGCGAGTTTATGCCAACAAGTACAAAATTAATACCGCTGTTTAGCGCTGTAATTGCAACTGCTGCTGTTTTTTACATTTATGGTATTTTTTCACTTCAGCACACAATGTACGGTACTTTTGCAAAATACTTATCGCCATATCGTTTTCTTTCTTACAAATGAGGATTTGATACGGTTTACAATCAGTTTATTAATAAACCTTTGATGGAGGGCGCATATAATATCACTTTCTCACTAATTGATAAAGGCTTACTAGAAGTCGTTGGTCCCACAGGTCTTGGCCGACAAACGATCTTGGTAGGTCGTTTACTGGCCTCTGTACAAACAGGGCGTGTTTACGATTACGCTGGATTCATGCTGACTTTCTTGGCAATCACAATGCTGTTTCTTAACTCTTTCTAAATCGATGGACCTATGCGGCAACGCCCTATCAATAAAATAACACCAAAATCGACTACTTTAAGTGAAAAGCGTAGTACTGCGATCAAAAAAATGAAGTTACAAGTTTGGCGTCAGCGATTTAGACTCTTGCGCGCGCGAATTCTTGTTCAGAAAATAGCCACGAAAAGCCGCAGAAAACTGGCTCGCCGACAACAAGCCTACCGTAAATCCTTATTTAACGCAGGCCGTTTAAAAAAGAGGACTTCACACGCAAGTCGCACACTAATTCGCCGCGGCCGACAGTTCACCCCGGCGACGCTATCTGCACAGGCTTTTAGGGTCGTTGGCTTTTCTTGTATGCGACGTAGGGTAAAAATAAGTCGACGGTTTATCCGTTTACGCGTGAAGGGTTACGTTCCTTTTCGCACCAAGCGCGTTGCGCTCAAGTGGTTACGGCGGGCACTTCGCACGTCTCGGAGAATTTACTACCTTCAAAAACAACGTCCAACGCGTAGGCGACCGCGGTTGCGTGCCGCGCTGCACAATGTCCGATACAGTGTTTCTGGCAAGTATGGCATTGAAGCGTTGCGCGGTGAATTCTTTCGTGTACGTCACGCTCGTCTACGTGGAAACATTAAAAAGCTGCTTCGCTTCCAGCACGCCCGGCGGGCTAACCGCCGACGTCATAGGTGACAGCGCCAACATAGACCTCGTATTCGGCAAAGGCGCCGTACATTACAAGTACACCTAACTAAAACGAGGCCGCGATTATTAAGAATTTTGACTGCGAAACGGTTTTCTGTTTGAAAATTCTTGTTCGCTACCACCCTGCGCGCGCGGTTTCGACGTAGGCACATCCGCCCATCCCGCAGCACACAAAATAAATTCAAAAGGAAGTCTAAGAAACACAGTTTAGTAAAAAACAAACATGTAAAATCTGCAAAGGAAAAAGCGCGGAAAAAACTTGTTGAAAAATCTCCAAAATGGTGACAGCTTACCAGGTTAAAGCTTCGCGGAAAATTTATTCGACGCCAGCGACGCAGAGTAAAAAGAATGTTTCGCTATAATGCCAAAATAAAAACAATACTTAAGCGAATAAAAAATTCAACTCGCCGAAATCGATTGGCGGGCACGCAAGTGGGATGTAAAACATCGAGGTTGCTTGCAGGGTTGAATTTTCGGAAGCAGCGTGACCAGGGTAAGGTCAGACGCTTAAAAGCTCGAGTGTCTTCTTACTTGCGCAAAGTACGCGCGCACATGCCGCCGGAAGTACCTAGTAAAACAAAAAATTCAAAAGAGGCTGCGCGGAGGGCGCGTGAAAAGTTGCGCGCTGGATTAAGTCGTAAGTACGCTTTGCGTGAAAAGTCAAAAATCGTCGAGTGACTTCGCTTAGTACGGCGAAATGCGAACGCTGCGCGCGGGTATGATATAATTACAGGTGCGCGTAAGTCAAAATTTCAAAATTATGCTACTCAGAGAGTTTACCGTAAAAAATTCTTTGTACTTGCGAAAGCATCGATCCAAGCTCGCGCGCGAGCTTATTTGCACGCACGTCGCAGGTCTTTTACGCATAAGCCCAAGAATTACGCACAAAAAAATGTATCAAGCAAGAAAAACGCTTCTCGGCGACTTCGAAAACGCCGCTGACAACAACGATACATCTACCGGGGTATTCGCAGCTCTCGGCGTTTGGTACGCCCCTATGGGCCACTAAAGTTCTTACGCTGGCAACGAAGGCCACGCCACTTCATTAATTGGCGTCTTCGCCATTCCGGCCGTTTTGCGTACGCTCGGGTTGCGACGCAATTTAGGCGAGGACGATGAACACGTCGGTACCTTGATCGGAAACACACTACGATCAATGCATTAAAACCATTGATACAGATTCGCAGTCAAAAAAAAAAGCGTCCCTATTATGGCAAAAAGGCGGTTGGATCGAGACTAAAAATTCGCTATAAACTGCCGCTTCACAAAACTATACGTGCTACTGTGAGCTCAAATCGCCGTACTGGTCGTTGAATTACACGCCGACGCCCCATCTGCGTGCGTTTTCGAGCAGCAGTTAGATCTTTTCGAAAATTAGCGTTAAGTGCACCCACGTACAGGCAGCTACGTAGAGCTATTGTTCGGCGACTGCTTTCTCGTAGGGTTTTAGCATATGGACGTGCATATAGCGTTAAAGCTCCCGTGCGCTCTGACGACACTGACTTTCACTATAAACCCTTAGCGCGCTTTACTTTGAGAAGATCCGTTTCGACTGAAAAATCCCGACGTACTCGCCGACGCTATCGTCGCGCGCTGCGTCGGCGACGATACCTCGTCAACAATCGATGCAGCGCAGTCCTACAAACTGTTCCTGCGCACAATTATCGTGTTGATGCTATTTCAGCACTTTGAGCGGTACGCGCTGTGGGTGGGGGATGTGTTCACAGAAGAAGTATTGCTCGTAACCGTAAAAATACGATAATAAGTAAAGCAGTTAGTTTAGAATTGCAGAACTATCTTTCTACCGCTGCACTACGTAGCATTTCCTCAAAGAAAAGTGGTGCTGTAGAAATTGCCCAAAACACTCGTCGCAAAGTGCGCAGTTTCGTGCGTGCGGCAGCAGGCTCCCGAAAACATTGGATGACGCGTTTGGAGATGACTGGCCGTGCTTACTGAACTAGGTGAGATCGTGGGCGCTCACGTTTTGTGTACAAGCGTATGCACTATACGCTACGGCGAAAACGCTATTCTTACGGATTTGCGGCAGGTACAAAACGTAATAAAGTTTGAGCGCATACCGTTAAAGTTCTAGCACCACTGGAGCATTGAGCGAGACAAAAAGAAAATTTCAATCTTATCGCTCAAAAATATACTCGTCGCGATAGCCGCGTGTTAGCACAAAAAAGATGCCCGGCGCATTTTGGCATTGCCGCGGCTATTTCACATGAGATTTTTTTAAAGCGCAAGTGTACCTCCGTATTTGACATATTTGATAATGAAAAAAACGAAAAAATCTATTCGAAACTCGGAGTTGGCACACCCAAAAAAGAAATTCTCGTTCGCGGGAAATCAAAAGAAAACTGTACGCGGTAATTCACGTCTTCCTTTAAGTCTTGACCGACTTCACTCTGCACGACGGCTAATTTCTCAGCTGCTGCGGAATGACACCCGTGTGGCGTCGAACCTGCGTAACCGTACGAAATACCTTTATCGGTTTCTAGGGGTTCGCCGCAGTAACACTGTAGTCTTTGCATACCTAAAGCGTACGCCCCAACTCACGAATGTGTACTCATCTCGGGCCATAGTACCACCCTTGGCGCGAAAGCACAGGATTCGTGGTGGCTTTTTCAGGTCACGCCAATTCTGGCCAGTATTTGGGCGGCTTCCTTTACACCCACTAGCACGCGCTGCAAGCCTGTCATTACTAACCTTGCAAAAGAGTAGGGTCCGCTCGGTGGCTTCTGCACGTACCCAAAAGCTGTGCTGAACTTTAATTGGAAATCGAGCCACGTTACGAGCCCTAAGATTGCGCCGTCGCCGAGCAACCAGATCATCCCGACGTCGACCTAAAATTTTCTGAAGACGCCAGAAAAACTTCAAAAAAGTTATTAACAAAATTGGTAGAATCCGTTCAAGAAAACAGGCTGAACGCAAACAAACCTCTTACGATAATCAACCTGGCTCGCTGTTTTTAACAGCAACCAGGCTTGGTGCTATGCGCACTAGGCAAATTCGAAAAAAACGACGAGTAATGTACAGTCGTCGTGTACGGCGCTGGTGATGACGGGCTGGTACCGGTATTCGTTGCCGTCGGCGACGAAGTCGTGCCCGTTTTTCTTACCCAAACAAGCGGCAGCGTTGGCGCTTAGCTCGTCGCGATCCTCGGCTTATGAAGCATGAGCGACAACGCCATTTATCTGAAACACCGGTAGCCGCAGGTTTGAGAACGGTTAGTGCGCAACTCAGCATAAGGTACGCTCAGACCAGCAAGCAGTTGAGTACGCTCCAATCCATCTCGAAAAACCGTCGGCCGGTTACTGAAGTATTACGTCGGCGAGCTTTACGGCAACTGGTAAGATTTACAGGCCTATTAAACGTACGTAGCCAAACCGCTAGGTTGGATACCAGGTCGCATCGCGTACAGACGCCCGCAAGAAGCTATCGGGTAATACGCGCGACCTCACCAACTAAAAACGGCCTATTACCAGCTATAATTCGGGCCAAAAATTACAAATTCAAAGTGATCAAGCTTGATAAAATTCATAGAACACGTAGCTACGCTCAATGACAATCGAGACGTTCCGCGGACAGGCTGCAATTTCAACGTACTCTGCGTGCTGGTATACCGATGTCAAAGATTGGTTTTTCCGAGAATTGTGCGGCTACTGGGCGTATTTCTAGCGTAAAGGGTATACGCGGTGCTCTTCTGCGCAAACACCGCAAATATAGCGACGCCGTAATTTCGCCAATCGAGATCCAACCAGTGCTGCAGACCGGACGTTTAGCGCAAAGATTTCGAGGAGTACGCATGTCCCGTCAAAACATGTATGCGTCTGGCGTGAATTTTTTGTCGCGGATAACTCGCACTCACGCACAAAAACAAACCGTTAAGGAAATACAGGCAGAAGGGCTACTGTCTCAACAGCTCAAGCGGTATCACGCAGCGCAACTTGTGCATCGGCGCTCAAAGCTCAGACTTCCTGGTGTGAGCATTACTCGCGCACGTCGCCGAAAATCCGGGCTTGTTGCTTTTGTTCGAAACTCTCTAAAGCGACCGCAGACTTTACGCGGGCGTCAGCAGCAGTTCTTGCCGCCCGTAAATGCATACACCGCGCTTAGGGCAGCATATCGGCAGACGCAAGTCACGAACCCCAGCACCTTCCACGCATACGAACGAAGAGAGGAAACATCACCTCTTTTCTGAAAAAAACCGCATAATCGCGCTAACAGCAAAGCTATTAGTAAAATTCGTCGCCGTCGCTACGGCCTGTACCGTCGCTTTTATCAAAAAACCCGACAACTGGCCCAGTTTCGCGCAAGCTTACCTTTAAGCGCAGCAAAAAGCGCAGTTCCGCAAATTCGAGAACGCTCGCAAAATCCGCACGGTATGTCACGTACTCAATCCCGAACATTACGGTACGCAGTACCAGTTGTAGCACGAACGAATACACGTAATGCGCTATTAACTTCTCGCCAATCCAGCGGCGTTCAGCATTTACACGGGTTGTGGCAAGCGCGCAGTACTCACGCGATGCTAAAAAACGAAAGAGGGCTATCTGCGTGATCCCCGCAAATGTCAGCACGCAATCGACGAAAGCACTACCCCCGCGTCGGTGTTGTGTCAGCGCCTCGGCGCCGTCTTACTTTCCGTGCAAGAAGAATTCGCAACACGGATAACGCGGCTCGTCTACGTCGGGGTATTCCCCAAATACGATATACAGATCATACAAGAGTAAAGTTGCAGTATTTCTTCGGATCGGTTGGGAGTGTAGGATACACTAGGCTTCGCCGCGTACATCGAGCACACTCTGAGCACAATCGATGATGGCGTCCGACCAAACGCGGGGTTCCGTTTGCACACCCGTACAGCAGACGGGAATTAAACGCGATTCGTTACAAAAAAGTCTCGTTTTCCAACGCACTACAACCAGCTGCCGGGGGCTTTACCAAGGTGTTTGACCCCATTAGAGGTGTATCTTTACACACTAAATTCCCTCCCAGGACAATTCCTTGGCGAAACTTCCATTACCGCCGCCCACGGCACAAAGACGCCCCAAAAACGTTGCAGCGATGAACGTTTACGTCTCGTATTGGGAAGACCTCCCGCACTCGCGCCGTTTACAAAAAAATTACAATCGCACAATCCCTCCGTACAGTGCGGGGCATACTTGGCGCCACATCTGGATTTGGTTCCTATAAAAACCACAGGTGAGGTATTCTCGATACTGTCACGCTTAATTCCAACGCCAGCGGGCAGTTTTATCACGCTGTCGGTCGTGTGCCTGATAGCGTGTGAGCTGCGCTCAGGGATAGCGCGGGTAGTTCTGCAGCTTACGTAATGTTACGTCAAAAAATTTTCAGCAATTTTAGAGTACAACTCCACAAGTTCCAAATAACACGACCTAACGTATCTTTGTGTGCAGCAGAAAACGCAGTACAGACATTAATCGCGCTTATTCGCGCAGCGATGTGCGATTCTCGAGCCGCACTGTCCGTTTCTACCACAGAAAAACACCTGCGTTTACGGGGGACAGCATTCCGCGCACGAGTACAGCTTAAAGCGCTGCGCCATTTGAAACTTCGTGAATTGCCGCAGACTGGTAGCGCACTAACTTCTGTAGATTTGTTGCGTCGTGAGCAAAGTAAAGCATACAAAAGGTGATTGGCAGGCGCAGAAGGTACGCTTAAGCGTTCCCGTTGAGGGTATATTCCGACAAGTCGCAGCCGATATACTGATAATGTGGCTACAAGCTACGGGCGCCAACGTGTGCGGTTTCCTGCGTCCGGTCGTCGACGAAAATCATATGATTCCCTACTGCACGCTTTTGCCAAGAAAGTTAGTCCGTCTCGATTTAGGCGCACTTCTAAGCTACGCTTTCACTGGGCTACGCCAAAATTGTCAACTGATTTCCAAGAAAATGTAAGTGCCTTGGCGCCGCTGTTTGGGTCGAATCGTCGTCAGTACCTAGCCCAAAAGCTGTCCACAGTTGCTTACTTATCTTCAGGTATGCGAGAATTGTTCGCCCACCGCGCCGCCGCAAACAGTTTTGGCGCAATTACGAAACCTTTAACGCTAAGTACAAAACGTCGGTTTATTTCACTACCGGTAAGCCGCGTGTTTAAAAAACATCGCCGAGCGCTTCGAAAGCTGCATGCACCATATAAGCAAGCAATGTACAGTATTCGCGCGGGTATTCTACGCCGCGCACTCCGACGAAGACGTAAGGAGCGTGCCTATATTGATTTGCGGCAAGCGGTTCGTCAGCGACGATTGCCAAGAGAAAAGCCCAAAAATTATAGAAAACAGCAAAGAAAGCAAAATCTTCGTCGTCGCTTTGCTGCAAGACGCGGTAAATACAGCCGACGAAGCGTTCGTAAACGTACTAAGTCTAGTAGCAGATGAACACTTCGGCATCTAAGTGCCATCGGATCACGCCGTGGTAGAAAGCTGAAAGAAAGACTTCCTCCTGTTTTGGCCTACGGAGAGAACATAACTATTCCTTGGACTACTGTACGCAAACGAGCTAGGGCAGTTCGCGGATTTGTACATCCTGCTCATCGACGCTCTCGTCGAAAATTACGTCGCCGCGTACGGGACTCTGTTCGACGGAAACGCCGGGCACGCCGTGGAAGAGCACCAAACCGTCGTCGTGCAAGACGACGCGTGAGCCATTGATCGGAAAAAAGAATGCGTCGCCTTCGCAAGAACTCTTTTAGTTTACGAAAAAATGCCATAGCGCGTGCCTTTTCTAGCAAAACGGTCACAAAAGCCAAGAAACGGTTTAGTTTCATTAATGTTACTCGACATGTCAATTCCCGATTGCTAAGATTTTTTTCACAAAAGGCGCCAAACTCACTTGCGGCAGTAAACCGAATTCTAAAAGAACAGCCTTCGTTTTTAATTTTTACAAAAAGCGCTACAGTGCGTAGTCATAAGTACATCAATCGATTTATGAGTAAATCCCGCATGTCCCGACGGCGAAGTAGGACACTTCAAGTTGCTGCGACAGTCTCGCGTCGCGTGCGCATAGATCGTTCTTTAGACGCTGCACGAAATCTTGCCGTTTTATCTGTTTCAAAGAGACTGCTTTCAGCGACCACGCATGCAAGTATAACTAGCCCTCTGTGGTTTGAAGCACCAGTCACCTATACTATTAAATCTGCTGCTGTGAAAGAGCAAGAAGCCGCGGCGGCTGTCGCTGCAAAAGAGGGTAGCTTCCGACTTCCTGCACAGTATGTTGAAGGAGTAACAACATTAATTCCTGAACTGATTAATTCTATGCTCTCCACGCGAATTCAAAATAGCAATATCAGTTACGCCACAACCAAACAAACTATTCGCAATATTTATTGAAGCCTTCGCGTATACTTAAACGTTGACCCGTTTGACAGCCGGTTCTTTGTTCGCGATAAGGTTCCTGCCGCACGGGTCCGTGTTTTTGAAGAGATGACAAATTTGTCAGCATTCCAAAAAACATTGCAACCAGATCGGGCAGCTCTCCGATACCGATTCCAGCCTTCACGACTTGTTCGAGCAAAAAACACTTCGCGCTTTAGGGAGGATTGACTTCGCGCGTTTTTCCCAGCACGCCATGCTCTTTATCAAGAAAACGCTGAGGACTATGGTAAGTTCTTAGTAGCAACACACCGAATTCGACGCCTTCGCATTGGTCCGAGAAACATGGGGTCTTGACGAACGGTAACAAATATTGGTGGCCTAGAAATCCGCGCACGGCAACTTTTAAAGCTTCGTTTTTCGCGCAGACGTTCTCGTTTTGAGACGGTATTGCAGACGACACGCCGGCCCGCTGCGGAAGAGCCTGCCCCACAAGTACCTACTTCCGCACGAAAGTCGTTTTTCAGTAGATTATTTTCTACGTACAGCAGTCGTGGCTTATCGTTAACTTCCCGGTGAATGCATCGACAAAAACGGTTTGTCTCACTCAACGCTGGCTGACGAAGTATAAGCCCGGTAGCTTTAAACGTTGTAAGAAATCGACTATTACCTCGCGTAGAGGCACGCGGCAAAAGCCGGTATATCACAACTGATTGGGCGGGGATTACGAGTAGTCTTCTCGATGATCGTTTTTCCCGTACAAAATCCCCACGAAGTCGGCAGTACTTGATTCGGTTACCGAAACAGCCAAGCGTACGTGCTGAGCGGCGAATTGCTGCTATTCTTTCTTATCGGGAAGCAACAGCTCGGCTTGCCCCGCAGGGGACGTCACTTACCAAAAAACTAACACGTGTTCGTCGTAGCACCTGATCCAGTATGTTTAAACAAGTAGTACAGCCGGTAACTTCGCGCAAGGAATACGCATTGCGGCGTGTGCAAGATGCACTGTTTTCTCGCAGTGACACAATTGCTACAAAAAAACTAAAATCAATACGGCCCGCTGTACGTAGTCGACTTTCTGCACAACGTACCACGGCTGTAACATACAGGCGAGGTGCAGCTATTCGAACAGCCAGCGTTTTCGGTACACGGAGCTTTAAACGCGCGAGAAAGGCGCTAAGTGCCTTTGCATCAAAACAGGCACTTCTGCGAAATAAGAAGTTTCGAATGGGAATTTCTGCGCGTCCGGAGCCCCGTATTTTTGCGAAAAAGTTTCGCCTTGATGGAGCTTCTGCATACGCAGCTCGCAGCAATCAGAAGCTTGGTTACTTCGCCTCGAGCGCTGGGTGACAAATCACTCGCGGCGCTGATTTAGCTAGAGCTGCCGCTATGTATACTCGCGTCCGGCGTCAGGCTCCTTTTGATAACTACCGCCCGCACCTGTGAAATAAGCTAACGCTGCGTAAAATGAAAAAATTTCGAATTGGAAAATACTGAATTCGAGATACCTCACATTGGCTGCGCGACCCCTGATTGTCAAAAATTGTCGCGCCGGATATGTCTTTGCGTCGTGATCGATTCGGGGGGGAATTACGCTCAAGGCCACAGCAGGTAGGAGAGTACGTGGCGGACGTGGATGCTGCTGGTCGAGATATTCGACGCTCGGATGCACCAAAAGAAAGACATAAATTTCAAAAAATTACGCCGGAAATAAAGGATACTGAAATTAACAAAACAAATCGTATTTTAAAATACGGATCTATTACCAGTAAAACAATTGCACTACACCGCCTACAGATCGCAAGTCAGGCGCGACGAAAACCTGTTCCGACTATGCGTCTGGCAAACTACGAGTATCGCGACGTAATTCGAGAACATAAAGAAGAAAAAGCAAAATCGCCAAAACAACGGATGGAAGAAGAGCAAATTCGTGTTGCTGCGTACTGGTCCCGAAAATCAAAAAGACTTTCGCCCGTGCGCACTCGGCGGTTACCTTTAAAGCATCCAGCTAATCTCTGGCTTCCCCACGTCATATGAAAAGACATTCAGCGCCGCGTGCGTAAATTTGACTGACGAGAATCCGATCAAGTCTTTGTTCGCCGCGGCTACCGCGGGGCTTTCCGATTTAGACCTACTGAACGGCGAAAAGCTCCCTGATTAGAACCCCTAATGTATACGCGGGCTGCTTACAGCACGCGCTTAAAAGCTTTTCGGCGACGGCAGTTCCCACACGAACAGAAAAAATTTAAATGATTGCAGCGTGTGCGCAAGGTTCTGTACCCCGGTAAACGCAGAAAATACATTAAGCGGCGAAAATGGGCTCAGCTTGAACGATACAACCAAAAATTACATTATTCTTTATTTAACCTGCGGGATCGCGGTGCCGCACGAACGCATTTTAAAAGGCTTAATGGTAGAACTCGGCCCACCGTTAGTGCTTTTGTTTCTATGTCTAGGGGTTTAACAAATCGTCTTGATGTTACATGTTTAAAAATGCAGTTCGCCCCGACCATCTACTGGGCGCGAATTGTTTCCGAATTTGGATTACTCCGTGTAAACGGGGTAACTATATATAATCCTGACTACCGGTTAAAACCCGCAGATGTGATTTATCCGAACTGGGACGTAGTCGCTCGATTCCAACATTATTTCCAACCGTATCTAAGCTGGCGGCAATTACGGCGCAACCGTAATAAATCTTCGACGGCCTTCTATCCCGCTAACATGGAGTATCAGCCAGGTATTCGCGCAATAGTATACAAGCACGCCCCTGACGAATCCGATTTGCATAAACGTAGTCGTGTACACCCGACGTATTTGCGCTGATTTAAACTAGATTCTGTTTAGTAGCTACAGAAATTTTTGACACCGGCTTCGGCCAAATTTTGCCACTTTTTCATAACGTAAGACCCTTGCACAATATGCCTATGTTTGTTACATTAACAAATACTTCCTTACCAATCATTCACAATATTCTTTACGATCCTCTTGAGCAATTCGATGTACTGGCGCTGCCCCTTATTGGTGGTGGCCTAACTAACCTGTCTTTGTTACTTGCGCTAAATGTTTTAATCATGTCTATCTGATTTTCTAACTACAGCGCCCAAGTCGCAACGAACTACGACTTCTCCCTTCGTGCAATCTACCAACTAGTACGCTCCATGGTTCGCGAGAATCTATATATTGCAAAGCAACAATACTTCACTGTTCTTTTTTATCTTTTCTTTACGTTGCTGCTCGCGAATTTAGTTGGAATGGTTCCTTACTCTTTCACGGTTACAAGCTCTTTCATTGTTACGTTTTTCTTAGCATTAACACACTTTATCGGGCTTAATCATATTGCTATTGTCAAACACGGTTGGAATGTTATGGATCTCTTCCTGCCAGCGGGCGCTCCCCTAGCGATTGCGCCGTTTCTGATTTTTATCGAAGCGGTTTCGTACATTGCTCGGGTATTTAGTCTAAGCATTCGTTTATTCGCGAATATGCTTTCCGGTCACGCCCTATTAAAAATTCTTATTGGTTTTTCATGAGCACTTATCACCACTGGCTCTGTTATGGCTATTCTAGCAGTGTTTCCATGAGTAATTGTCACCGCGATTATGTTCCTAGAGCTACTAATCGCGTTCCTACAAGCATACGTATTCACTATTCTAATTTCCCTATACATCAACGATGTCCTAAACATGCACGATTAGATGATGAGCAGCTACGCAATTAATATGTTAGTCACACTACTTCTAACAGTCCTTAAAATTGTATGTTTACTTGTCGCAATCGCGTACTTTACTTTAGCTGAGCGTAAAATTATGGCAGCAGTGCAGCGCCGCGTTGGCCCGAATGTCGTAGGACCTCTTGGGCTATTGCAGCCGCTTGCTGATGGTCTTAAACTTGCCGGTAAGGAACTGGCGATTCCAGCACAAGCATCTAGCAGAATTTTCTTAGCCGTTGCTATTAGCGTACTGCTATTTGCGCTGTGTGGGTGGATGGCTATTCCTTTCGGAATGTTTGACCACTCTGAACACCTTAACAACGAAACAGTCACCAAAATTCTTGCGTCTACCGACAGCAGCCCACTTACCTCAAGCCTCAAGCAACACTTGCTCTATATGGTTGCGCCAGACGATGCTTTCGTTCGTCCAGAAAACCTAACGTGGGAACACGAGGTTACGGGGAGGTGCATTATTAACTACTTTGAAGACGATAAGTGCGTTGTTTTGCGGGTCTGAGAGACGGGTGAATACTCGATAATAACTCTGTCTCTTAAAGACGCACCTGAACTGTGAATGTCGTAATTTGTGCCCCACTCTGCGTGGGTCAGAAGTCTCAAGGGGTATGCGGGTTTGCTGTTAAAATATCAAGCGGCGCTGGTGGCGCTGTACGATTGTTCCGC
>Ga0314759_1000013_pt1 | contig 12686 bp, 6 predicted proteins | sample G5R1MT_50_FD_207787 | JGI IMG/M metagenome (GOLD analysis project Ga0314759, IMG submission 207787) | Metatranscriptome of switchgrass phyllosphere microbial communities from Michigan, USA - G5R1_NF_28AUG2017_LR1 (Metagenome... | ecosystem: Host-associated > Plants > Phyllosphere >...
AGTTCCGCAGCTCTTGGTGAGAATTCCATACTTTCACAAAGACGATGATGATATTTTAGGGAGAAATCCGCTTTTAAAAAAGATCGATCTTCAAGGTGCTGGAGGGAAGCATACCTACTACCCCTCTCCTGAGCAAGAAAAGTAAGTAGGTAAGACTGGATGCCTGACCACTATGTCCGAGATTGGGTACCCTATGCTTGAGAGTAAGACAGCAGGCCGCCAGCCAATAACTAACTCATACGAAATTCATGGAGCATAGTAGCGTTTTCCCCTGTGCATCACTCACATCAACTAGAAACTCTTTATCTATGTAAATTCTTGATTGAAAGACAAGAAGGATTTCAATTCTAACTGACGTTGCTCTTCCCAAACACTACTTGCTCTGGATGGAAAAGAAGGACATTTAATTTAGCATTTGCTTTTTGACTAGATTTCTTCTACTACAAGTAGAAGCGGAAACAAGGAATTCATAATCACCAGAATAAGTCAGTAGCTTCTTTCTTACAGCTTTTGACAAGGAAAGCAGTTCTAAATGAGAATCTCAAAAAAGAAAAGCAAGAATCCAACTATGTATATGTATGCGAGATTACCCCTCCCTGCCATTATAGTTCTTCTAACGTGAGTGGTAAGAAGAGATGGATAACTTTTGAGTACGCTTCCTGGTGGAGGTATGTATTTGAAAAAACAGAAAACCTCGGATGTTCAACAAAAGTAGCTTGATCGATAGGTGAAAGAGTAAGAAGGATTGAAGAAATCCTTTCCCTTTATTATTTTCTAATAATAGGAAAGCTTGACTGAACTAACGCTTTCAATACTATATAAGAGTGGGTTGCACTAAAAAGATCTATTTTCTAAAAGTAAGCATCCCCTTCTGGTTTCAGATATACTCCCTGTTTACCACCTTATTTCTTTTGGGATGGACGGTGACTCTTGCCTCCCTCGAAGGAGCCAGTTTTGAATAAGGACCTTGTCTTTCAAGCTGGAAGTAGCTCCTACACCCGATCCCATTCCATTGACTTCGATCTCTGTAGATCCTACTCACAATCTTTTGGTGAGGGGACTAAGGCTTCTCTGACTGTGACTCCTACATCTGCTTGACCAGTGATTTCCCTGATTTGGCGCTTAATCGTAGGAATAGTATTTATTGAATTTGCATTTCAATGCTATGATAACAATATGGAACTTAGGAGATGTCCTAATGTGGCATGATACTTCTATTGGAAAAGAAACCACTTCCATTGCTAGCAAAGCTCAGGAGGGATGGAATTGATTCTGTTGAATCAAATCAGTCATACGAAAACTTTCAATAAGCTTTGCTCGAACTTTCTTACTTATAATGGGCTTTGGCAAAAGTAGTATTTCACTTGTTCCCTCCCATGTGGAATTAAGCAATGAATTAACACAAACAACTTAAAGCTTAACCCAAGATGAGGTGGAGCCTTACCCCGACACAAGGTGGGACCCTCCCATTAGGATAGTGGGCTTAGTCAGACCAACATAGGTTGTCAACCAAAAAGGAGAAGCTCCCGTTATTGTTGGTTTATGGATATCCTAACCTAAGACGAGAGGATTGGGCTTAGAACAAGACCTTTCGGTGGATATGATCACATCTTCATGACAAGAGGTGTACACCTTTGGCCTCACTCAAGGTAATGGGTGACCAAACCTAACGAGTCTAAACAAATTGGATCTTATTGTGTGACAAAAACAGAGATTGGGAATGCTTGGCAGGTATTTGAGTGGCCAACCAGTAAATTAGGGAAATCAAACACATAAAGAAGTTTTCTTTCCAAGCCTGGTAACACCACACTTAAGTAAGTCGATTCAGATTAGCCAACAAGCTAATCCATTAACTCAGTCAACTCTTTCTGGTAAAAGTGCTCATCACTACTACATTATATAATATAGTAAATTACAGACAACACTCAATGCTAATGAGTGGATCAAGTCATTTACTAGTCAATGAACTGACTAAACCCTGTCTGTTCTGGGAATTGACCCACTTAACTATACTCTTAGGGCAAGCCGCCCTGTGGTAATTAACTCCGTAAAATCTGTATCAGTCTTGAGGCAATTTGGAAATGCTAGACAAAGATATTAATCAGAGTCAGTCAATTCCCTAGCTACAGTTAATATGAAAAATCCCGGGTAGGTAATTCAAACACGCCCCACCCAATAGGTGAATCTTTCAAAGTGTGGGAAATCTCCCCTTTCTTCAATCCTAGAATCGATGCCTAAGAAAAAGGGTATATCTATGAAAATGCTCAACCCATTCATGCGATTCAATCCTCTGCTCTGATTCTATTAAAAAGGAAACACTCCACTAAGTCGTACACACTCCCCAATAAGTCTGGTAATTAATTCGTTCAAATCAATGCTCGGTGCAGCAGGTAATGTAACTTAATCAATCGCAAGCGGCAAAAGAACTCAAACTCAATCCACAATCCGTCTCGCTCGTCTGGGAAAGAAGAGCAGGCTGTTAGGCAAGCCGGCTTTAATACAACCTCTAGGGAAGCCAGGAAAGTTGGTATATACTTTGTACCAAACTTTTGAAACAGTTTGAATTCTCCAATAAGGAAGAAATGAAAAAGCTAGGCCGAAGGATGAGATGGCATTTCAAGAGAATAGTCGATCAGTATGGCAGGAAGAGGTCTCTTTGTCAAATCCTCTATCATCTAAAGCTGGGTCAGAAACTTCCTTTAGGAGCAGAAGAATTTGCAGGCCGTAGGACAAAGCTTCCATTCTCGAAGAAACTAGCCAAGTTTGAAAACACTTAAGAGGGCTGGGTATTGAAAGAGTCTGGCAGGAAGAAGTATAGTACCAAGCGGCAGTAAGCCTCGGTTCGAATTAGCAGAGAGGTCAGTTTTAGGAGGTCGGTGTCCAGTGGAGTTCCGCGATAAACTAAAAGTAATACATACCTATTTGTTGCGATGTGATTGCTTCGCACCTTTCAATATTTCTTTGACTTCTAGTGCTATCTTCCATCCGTTCCAGTTCATGGATCTTCTTCTTGTTGTAGAACGAGAATTGGATGGATTCCTATAGTTCTCTATTTGCAAATTCATTACTTAATAACGATCTTATAGGCTTTGTCTCAGGCAGATCTGGAGCGACTGGATTGAACAGAAAGTACATACACACACTAACACATCATAAAAGGAAAAAGACAGAATACCAACCTTTAGAACAAAAATTGAAGGGGGGTTAAGAAAACCCTTCAATTTTGTCTTTTCTGGACAATGCATCAGCTGCCCTATTCTCCACACCTTTCTTGTATTGTATTGTGTAATCCAACCTCAATAGCTTGCACAGCCCTTTGTGTTGTAATGTGTGGTTCAATCTTTGAACAACCCACATGAAAATAGAAAAAAAGAGCTAAAGTAGTAAGCCCAGGTTGAGGTGAGCAATAACAAGTATAGGCTAGCCAAGGTAGTGATAGGCAAAGACGATAAAGAAGTCTAGTGATTGGGAATTCATAGCCAAATAGAGCAAAGCAATAGGCAAGATCAGGAAAAGCTTGATTCGTGGCATCTGACTAGGTAAAGTCTCGGGCGAGATATGCTTGAACTTATAACGTTGTCTCGGGTGTATAAGATTTCTTAGAGTCTTTGTATCCATACGTATGAGCACGAGCCTTTTTCCTCGTTTTGTAGTAAAAGAAATACGAGGATTTCCGTTTCTAGCTACTTTATCTTTGGGACGTGGGCACTCATCGTTCTGGTTATTCGTCGGGGTGGTCCGGTTAGACCAAAAGAAGCCATGGTAATAGTGGAAGAGGATAGTAAGCCTATGACTCCGCCGCTAACCGGGAGAGTGAGTAAGTAATTCCCTTGTATGTATGGAATAGTACCACCGTGTTGTAGGCAAAGCAGTCCGGTATATTTCATGAAAAGTAAGTTCGCGTGCCGCCTATAGTAAGAATGGAATTATAAGTCGTGAAAAGTCTTAATTAGAAGAAAACTTGACAAATGACGTGATAGAGTTACGTAAGTACCCCTATTTCTATCTCCTCGTGCCCTTTCTTGTAGTAGTTGGTCTACCTTCTAATCCCTTTTTTCAAGAGCTAGAGATTGGATTTCCAATCCCAGGTTTCCAGGCGGGAATAAAGGTATATTTCAAGCCCACGCTCTAACCAATCAGTAGTTCCCCAGGAGTAGGAGTCCTTGCTAAATCAGCAAATAGCTAGAGTAAGGGAAGAAAGGAGAGAACCTTTAAAAAAGAGGGAAAGAAAGAAGAGCGGAAACTAGAACTGGAATAAAGCAATTCACGAAGAGTACCTAAAGCCATATGTCTTCACCCTGCTTCTTTTTCTCCTTGTCTTTTGCTGAGCTAGGCCCTGAGTCTCTTGTGTGGGGAGTAGAGAGAGTTGCTTACTATACGAAAAGTCCACTAGTATGGATTGATCACTAGCCCTTACTATCAGTCACTGATTCAAGAACGAATACCGATACAACCCTTCAGTTAGGACGCTAAACAGTAATGGCTCATCATTCAGTAAAGTCGCAAAACAGCAATGTGCCCTCCTTCTAACTAGTAATAGCCTTGGGCCTTTTACAAGATCACAGTGGGAAGAGTCCCGGCCTATCTTCAGACCACGAGTGGCGGACTCTGTTATGAACCCTGAGATAATTGTCTAAATTAAGACATGGTGTCTCGCAATCTGTCTTTTCTAGCGTAAACGACTCATACTTATTTTCTTTCATATACTGTTTCTTTGAAAAAAGTAATAAAGATCTCGGAACATAAAGTGATCCATGTTAGGTTGCACGAATCGCATTTCAATAGTAAAGCGCGGGGTATCTTTTGGCCGAAAAACCACTTTTCTTTTTAACATCATTGAACATAGAAAAGAATTCTCAAGAAAGTTGCATCAAAGAAAGAGAACAACTAACCATAACCCACCATATTAAGGTATGGACGGTTATCCATTTAAAACCAAGAATTGAAACCATGACGTGCATGCCAACTTTGATGTGATGCCGGTGAGTTAGGAAATTAAGAGAAGATTACCAGATCTTGTGGACATTCCAGTTCAAGGTTAGTCTTTTCGTTCGTAACAAACAAGCTTTTTGTGCTCGTAACATTAGTAGTTACTCGCTCGGATTGAGCGCTAGCGCGAAAGCCGGTGCGCGTGCCGGCGCATCCTATTCTTGCTGTAGTTACTCACTGGGAGTCGAAATAGACGATAGGCAGTAAACTGGGCCGTGGACCTAGTATCTTATTTATTGTGTATGGCATATTATAAGGTAGGCATCTGGGGAGGATAAGTACCAGAATCGGACAGGTGAGTAGTTCATGGGTTTTGCGTAGGAAGTTGTTTACAAGCTAGGCATATTAGGCAAGTATATGATTTGAAGAAGCACAGGCCATAAAAAGTAGTTGGTAAGGTAGTAGACACGGAGTAGCAGAGAGAGAAAGACCGGAACTTGTCAAAAACAAGCAAGCGTCAGAATAGAGCCAGCAAGCTTGGAATGGAGATTCGCGGCAGGCAAGGCCATGTTGGTCAGTAGACAAGGAAACTATAGTAGGTCGAGTTCTTAGTTCAACATTGAAGTAGGCATTTTCACGTACGAAGCCTACGAAGCTAGTACTACGAGACGAGCGGTACCAAATCGCATAACCAAAGCAAAGCTACGGCTACGGATTCCTTTCAAAATCCAATAGCTGCTCCTTCCTTGCAAAAAGGAATTAAATACCCCAGGCAAATCCACTTCTCGTTTCGGGGTTGGCAAGTCCCTAGATTCTGTTCATATGCTTCCTATCCGGAACATCGATAGCGATGATATTCCTAGCGAGCGAAGGCAAAGAAGAATATGACGTACGAGGACTACGATTCGTAGATTTTCTAGTTGTATCCAAGCAATCCCTACCTTCTCTTCCTATTCCTAAGGCTTTAACTATAAGTTAGTTGTAAGGGGATATCGATCAGGCAGGGGCGGGCTATATGAAAAGGTTCGGAGCAAAGAGGCAGCTCTAAAGGAACTTAGTACCGAAGTGAGAGTAAGGAACGTTCAATAACTCAACTTGTTCGAGGGAGGTTGTCGGAATGTCTCTGGAATCCTTGCTAGATTCTTTCTAGTTTCCTAGGAGTGTAATCCGCGAATAACAATAAGGAAGGGTGGGAAGTAAAGGGTTTATGAGTCAAAGGAGGCAGAACATAAAGAAAATCTGCATCGTTGTTATCGGAACTACTATTCTTCTTCATCATATCCAAACCTTCCGAGCTTTCCATTTAAAGAAGGGCGCAGCAAAAGGCTAAATCTTGGAAGCATAGCAGGATATATGAAGACAGATCCCCTACCATTATTCGGCTAGCTAGGCTAACAGGCCGAATCCTAGTTCAAGGAGATATGGGCAAGATTCAGGGCGATGTGCCAAATAAGGTGATTGCCATGATAAGCAGATGGACATTAAAAATTAGGGAATCCTTATTTGTCCAGTTAGCGGTAAAAACCTTTGAGAAGGGTCCGTGAACCAGTCAGCAGATGACTATACCAGTAATGCAGTAGACTCAGTAAATGTCTGAGGAAGACGCACGCGCCTGGTAGCGCACCAGAATGAATTTACCCCAATTAGCCGCCTATTGGGAAAGATAATAGCAGGCTCAGTCCTAACTGGAGCGTATACGGGTATGGTTCAAGTCGAGCCAAGCCCTATATCAGTACTAAACAGAGTGAATTATACAGTCATCATACAGTTGTATGCTGTTCGGTGTGGACTGCGTGGTCTCAGAATGAACTGGATAATAGTAACATGGTTGTATCTAACGTGTCGGTGTGAATGGATTCAGATCTAAATTACTGAACCACAGAAACAGTAAATACAGAATGGATGCCCCAAACGCATAATTATTAATGGTACTTAAGACGCTAAAGGGAGACTTGAGTCATGAGTCTTGAATAGACCAACCAATCTCACGGTGTCACAAGTCAATTTCTTTTCTGGTATATATACTAAGCTCGAGGCTTTGATAATAAATAAAAAGTATCGTCAGAATCCATACTAAGATAGTATCCAGTAATCCAACTCTGGTACGAAACCTTGAACTACTTGACATGTGTAAGTTATCTCGGTATACGCAGAGGATGAGTGATGATTGAGGAAGATTCAGTACATGCTGCGATGTGTTTAGCGGAAACCCCTACTGGACAACGAGACTAGTAGAGTTGGACCGATAATCTTATAGAGAACAGCTCTATCACCATGAGAGTTCTATGGAGGAAAGAATGTCTTGTAAAGACCTATAATATTCTGATGGAATACCTAATGGGACGTGGATTAGACTGTTACTCCCCCACCAACAGAACGTAAAACGATCAGCTTAATTCATATCCTGAATTAACCTGAGATTCTGAATATAGACTTGCCGTAGAAAGAACTCTCAGAGTGTGCAGCCGGCCGGATAGGAGATGAGACTTGGGAAAAGTGCACCCTGCGGAGAAAGCGATAGAAAGAGTAATCAGCATGAAATCCAGTCTCCTTGCTCCTACTACCGTAGTTGATAAGAATGTTCTCGGTAGAGAGAAGGCGCGCAGCGAGGAGGGAATTCCTTTATTATTTTCAGAGAATCACCAAGGGAAAGTCGTTTCGGCCCTACCAATAGTGGGTCAAGGTGGGCTCGGGAAAACTACCATTGCGCGGATTGTTTACAATGAGAAGAGAGTAAAAGATCGTTTTTCTTTGGATGGATTTCTACAATGATTGCAGTATTGAAAAGATCACTATCGAATGTTTCTCTTCTTTTATAGAAACCACTTTGACTATCGGAAACCCGAGTTTTCTACAAAATCAACTCGTGGAGGTGGGAAGAAGGTCTTTCTTGTGCTTGATGTAGTCTCTTTGAAAGAAGCAGGCTGTATAAAATAAGCCAAAAAGAGTAGTCTTGAAAAAGTCCCAGGAGTATCCTTCTTCGTTGCTAAGCCAGTGACCAGAACTAGCCTTTAGGCAATCGAAAGGGAATGCTTCCGCTTAGTCACAGTCCTACCCTTTCTATACCTGCTGATTCCCTGGCTTCCTAGCCATAGTTTGATCTCGTGAAGAACCACTCTTCTTGGCTTCCATGCCTAATTTTCATAGCCTTTTCCTCTTCGGAGCTGCAACTATGTTAAGTGAAGGTCCTACTCTCGGAATTGTCACAACTCTAGTCCTCTAGTAATTTCGTTGATGAAAAAGAATGAGAACTCTTTCTCTTTTGCCATAAATCAACATAAATGTCCTTTTGGGCGGCCTGTCCCTGTCCGGTTGAGTGGTATGCTTTAGACCTACGGTATTCGTATTGAAGGTAGAGATTCAGTGGGTTTTTTAGATATATCAACCTCCATTCTTTCTTTTCTATGTGATTCCGGATGTTTGGCTGGCTCAATGCCCCTAATGATTGGCAAGCCCAGGAATTGGCTTTTTCACCGTAGGTGGCAATAGGCTTTGAAAGGTTAGATACATACCGCTCATCACGTACCTTCCTCGTACCTCGAGGGTAGGGATAAAGGTTCCCCATGGCTTTGTTGGCTTTGCCATCATAAAATGCTTAAAGGCTGCGGCGCTTTTCGTGTAGGTACACTTCGATGTCCAATATCGATTGACAGGGCCAAATCCCCGCTTTATCCCCACACAGTTCTTGCATTTCAGGGTGGTATTGGGCGAAGGGGAATAGCTAGCTTACGAAGGGATCCTACTTATTGACTTAGGGCGGACGAAGGGAGCACCACCCGAGATGGCTTTATTAAAAGCAATAGCTTCCAGTAGACTTCCTATCTCCAAAGAGGTAATATTCCCCATCTTCTGCATCCGTCAAGAAAGCAGCTTACTCTCATCATTCCTTTGCTTTCCATGCAAATGGTAAATGACATAGAAAAAGATGAATGTCTTCCTTGGCTTCATCTCGTGAAACTACAAGCTAGGATCCTTCCTTCACTCACACCCGCGTTGAATTGCTTGATCGGCCCGGGCAAGGAAATATACTCTATTTTCAGTTGATGCTGGTGGGCTAGAATAATACTAATAAGTAAGGGGCAGAGCGACTAACTTAAACACGTGTTTAGGTTGCGGCCCAAAGCTTAATATCCAGGGTGCCTAGGTTGAGCAGCTCGAGTGTAAGCGTAAAGCCACTCTACTAAAGGAGCGATTCAGCGAAGACATTTAAGGAAGCGTAGTGAAGTGATCCTTTGTCCCATAGGGTTCCGTCCCACCCAGTGGGAGCCCTGCCCTAGTACCAAGCTTGTTCATTTCCTATCCCCAGCCCATCCCATATACCTATTTCCCTAGGCCTAAAAATCCAATAAAAGAAAAGAAATCCACTCATGCCTATGTGGCCGGCCTATTCAAAGTTAAGCAAAGAGAGATGATAGTTCAGGAAGGAGAGCAGCTTCTCGAGAATCGGCGTATAGTTTCTAGGTTAGTTACCTAGTAGAGTTAAGTTCCCACTACTGGTTATGTCATCAATCACCTTTCTTTGATGTTTACTCTGACTCTGAGTGGTTAGAAGATCAGCAGCTAACCTATTTTCATTTCTAACTTACCACCTGTATCTCCGGAAACGAAAACCGGAAATGACAATCCTTTCAACTGTCTGTACAAAATTACTTTGTACGAATGCACATCTCGGCCGTCGGGTAGCTGCTCACCATTTTAAAGTCTATATCCGTGGTTCCAGAAATGGAATTGCTATTCTCGATTCAGACAAGACACTGATTTGTTTACGAAACGCTCTTCATTTTATAGGATCTCTCATTCGTCAAAATGGCCGTTTCTTCTTTTTAAAGACTAATCATTTCTTTATATATTTGATAATGGAAAAAATGATATATTCGATAATGGAAAAAATGGGGAGCTGTATCAATGATTCTCAATGGAAGATCGGGGCTTTTTTGACCAATTCTTATGCTAATCCTAAGAAATTCCGTTCAAGAAAGAAGAAAATCCATTTTGGGTTGAACCAACAACCTGATTGTGTGGTTATTCCGAATCCAGATAGAAAGTCATCGGTCATACTGGAAGCTAATCGATCACAAATACCGATTGTATCCTTAGTTGATTCTACGATCCCATGGGAATCCAATAAAAGAATCACTTATCCCATCCCAGCAAATGATACTATACAGTTCATATATCTATTTTGTCATTTGATCACGAAAACAGTGATTCTTGAACGGCCAAGAATCACAGCAAGTGAAGCGGGTACTAGGTCCGGGGGCAGGAGGTACCTAGCCTCTGCCTCTGACCCAAAAGGGGGGAATAGGTTTAAAAATACCTTTTTCCTTTTTTATTTAAAATGTAAAATCCTCCTTTCCTGGGTCGTCGGCTATTTGGGAAAAAGGAGGAAAATCACTATTCTTTTTGTATTTTCCGTAGCTGTTGTAGGTCTCTTTCTTTGGCTTTTTCCGGGGGTCACGGAGCTCTTTCTGGAGCTACTCAAGGAGCTCTTTCCGAAGCTACTCAAGGACCTCTTGAATGTTGTCATGACATGGGTACTTTTTCTACTCCAGTCCCTCTTCGAGGGATTTCAGGAGGCCCGCAGAGCGACCCTGGGAGGAATGGATAAAGAAAGTCCCTCCTGCTCCGAGGGCGAAACAGCCCTTAAGGAGGAAGAGCCCACCGTCCTCCATATGGAGGACGAGGACTGGAACGCCCTCTCGCCCATACAAGAGATCCCCCCTTTCCACTCTCCGGAAAGGGGGGAGGTTGCCCCTAACAACCCGGTTCCAGCGGGACCTGCTGCTCCTGCTGCTCCACCGGCCCCAGCAGCTGCTCCCGAGCAGCCTCTGAGTGCCAAAGACAGAATATTTTTCAACTTAACTCAATTGCATGGGTCCTTGAGCCCAGAGGAAGCTTTTTTTGGGTCCTTGAGCCCGGAGGAATTTCTAGACTTAACAAATGAGATTTATGAAAAAAAAGAGAGCATACTGGAAGAACTTAGACGTTTAACTGGCCCAGTTAATGGCCAAATACTTTGGCAAGATGATACCTCTGGAAATACAATCCGAAACCCGCAAAGCGGTAAAGAATATGATCCAAGTATGTTGAGTATGATTCTTGATAGTTTGCGGCAACATGGACGAAATAGTAAATATTATAAAAAATTCCTCAATGATAGGATTGATACCCTAAAAAAAAATGAATTAATTAATTTAGAACTTAATGATCCTTCAATGGAGGAATTGGATCCATTGAATCAAGTCAAGCTACTAACTAACTGACGTTAAATGGAGAAGGGAGGAGGATAACAGACGTTAAATGGAGAAGGGGGGAGGATAAAAAAAGAACTACGAAAGCAACCCTGATCTTTCTTCTATGAAGAAAGTACGTAGGCACTCCTCAGCGAGGACGCGGGTTTCAAAGTCGGTTCTACACATTCGAGAAGACACACCGGCTGGATCAGAATTCTATCGGTCGCGGAGTCGGCGGACGGCTCTGCTCCAACTTCATCGAGGTGAGACGCAATCTCCATGGCTCCATGTATTTTGCATGCTCTAGCGTATGTAGTGTTTCCTTCGTTAGTTTCATTCATTTCAGTTCGTTTCTAGTTGCTTGCTGTTTTTGGCTTGCCCCGTACCTTTATTTGCCTTGCATGGTTTGCCATTTTCATCCTGCTGTGAAACCAATGTATATAGCTTTCATTACTTGCTTGATAAAGCCTTAATAAATTGCTAGGTGGATAAGTGTATCGCTATGATTGGCTATAAGTCAAAGAATTCAAGTTACACTATGCTGGAAAACAAGCTAATATAAGAGAACCAGTAGCTTAATTGATATCTCAACGTATGAGTGATCTGTTATTGTAAAATGCTCATATAAAATAAATGCGGTTGAATTGTGATGGTGTCTGCCTACTTGTAGTTTGTATTTGCAGTTTAGATGATGTTTTATGATTCCTCAGTTCATTTGATTTCCTATTCAAGAAAGCAGTTGATCCCTTAGGGAACGCCGTCCTCGAGCCTTCACCGACACCCACTGAGAACTTCCAGCGCGAAGAACGCCCTCTCACAAATAATGAAGAGAGAAGGCTCGAGAAAGCTTTGCAACTTAAGCAAGAGATATCTGATCTATTGCAGAACATCGCAATAGATAATGGGGAGTCCTTCGCTAATGAAACCCCCTCCGATCTAACGGGGGCTGCCCTTAACTGGAAAGACTGCTTATGCCCTGAAAGGCTGAGCCGAATCAAAAGAAGCCTGGAATTCCACCAACAGAAATCTTCCTTTTATGGACGGGTAAGTAAGTGGGTCACATCCGAAAGGCGGATTCGGAGAGGGCCGCAATGAAGTGTGCCGAATTTCTAGAATTTCTTAGAGAAGAAAGTCGGCCTTAAGTGACCAACAAGTGTAACCGGATTTAAATTGGATTTTCATAAAATATCTTCAAATCTCATTCGTTTTCTAGTGTCTAACGAGGCTTCATACGTCAGTTTATCACCCTACTATTCATACCAAAGCAGTCAAGCAGGTCAAACTGAACCTGACTATTACACTGCCCAAAAGACAATTACTTTCTCATTGAAGGATTTGGGTGCTTATGACGAGATTATGACTGCTCTTTATGCCCTTGGAATCAACAGTGTAAACAGTGTTACTTTCAGCATTGAAGATGTTAAGGCACGTCAACAAGATGCTAGAAAGAAGGCAACGGCAAACGCTAAGAGCATTGCTCAACTTCTCGCAACAGGTCTTGGTGCTAAAGTTGGAGGTGTTTAC
>Ga0314759_1000014_pt1 | contig 12516 bp, 19 predicted proteins | sample G5R1MT_50_FD_207787 | JGI IMG/M metagenome (GOLD analysis project Ga0314759, IMG submission 207787) | Metatranscriptome of switchgrass phyllosphere microbial communities from Michigan, USA - G5R1_NF_28AUG2017_LR1 (Metagenome... | ecosystem: Host-associated > Plants > Phyllosphere >...
GCCTTGATTCCATTCTATCTTGATTTTTGTTTCCAGGAGTCGTTCTTAACGCCCTTGTTGTTGCTGTAGGAGGGCGACGCTCAGCGGCGCCAAGATGAAGATGGAGGAGTCGTCCAATGAGGGCGGCTCCAGTGATGCCGCAAAATTGACCTCGCCGCGGGCGAGTCCGGTGAAGAGCCGAGCCCGCCGCGAGGAGGAAAGGAAGGAGGAGGAGGAGGAGGACAGCAACAGGGTCTCACCCCCCCTCCCCGTGATGTGGAGATGCAAGACCCGCCCCACGACGAAGGGGCGGTGAACAATGCGGTCGGGGCCTTAGATGTCCCGGCCATCAAGGAGGTCCGCACCGTCGAGATCTCGGCCATCGAGGAGGTCAGGACCGTCGAGGTCCCGGCCATCGGGGCGGAGAGGGCATGAGCCGATTCCACCGGGGGGTCAGGCCCCCACCGGCAAACGAGGAGGCCAAGGAGGACGAGTCACTCGGCAGCCACATGGTCGAGTGCACCAAGCTGACCCACGAATGGGTCGAGGTAAGTCCCTTTGCTGCTTTCCTTTTGTGAAGCCTACTTGTTCTTGGAGGTGTTGTCTTATAACGCGTGTGTCTTCATTAGGCTCTTGTGGATATGTCGGAGTAGGCCGCCCAGGAGCTGGCCAGGGGGAGCACCGCCCTCAGTCAGGTGGCGAAGCTCGAGGCCAGGGTGGCCGAGCTAGAGGCGCGGAGCCGCTATCTGGAGGCCGACAAGGTCAAGGCCGAGGATGCACTGCGCAAGGAGAAGCGCGGTATGTAGTTGGAGTCATGTCCGCTGAATTCTTTGTGCGTTGTTTAGTCTCTGACTTGCTTTTGTTTAGAGCTGGAGGCCTGCACAAAGGCCAACGAGGAGCTGCAGAAGCTCCGAGAGGTGGCCGAAGCACGGGAGGCTGCCACCGAGGAGAAGCCTCGCCTGGAGCGGGAGGCTCGGCAAGGTATGACCCGGAGATCATATGCTATGTTCTTTTTGTCATGTTCTTCGGCTTGGGCTGACCCAGCTGGTTGCTTTTTGCAGAAGCGGAGGATCAGGTGGCGCAAGGCCGGGCGACGCTGGATTGCTTGAGCAGGCCGCTGGAGGCGCTGCTCGGGGCTTTTGAGCACGAGGACGTGGCTGCTGCCGAGAGCCTGGCTGAGAGGCTAGAGGCGTCCCGCGGCCGACTGGAGGCCTGCATTCGGGGAGCTGCCAAGGATGCTATGCAGCACACCAGGGGTCTTGTTAAGACCCATCTCCCTGAAGCGGACCTGGACCCGGTGGGAGACGGCATCCCCGAAGACTGCTCGGAGATCGCCGAGTGGGAGGCCAACCACGCTGTCGTCCTGGAGATCGCCGAGCGCGTCGTGGCCGAGTTGTAGGCTGCCGGTCAGAGTGGACCTGGAGATCCCCGATTCCTTTTGCTATAAAGAAAGTCAGTCAGAGTGGACCGACTAAGAACAATATTTGTGTAAATAATGTTTTTAGTTTAATGTTAGTGTTATGCCCACGGTCGGAGTTCTTTTCTAAATTTGCCGAGTAGGTGGAAAGCGAACTCTGAGCCCTTTGAATGGCGCTTGAGAGCAGATCATCAATGTGCGCGTTTGGTTAGGTTGACACAGAGTTGTTCCTGGACATACTCGGCTGTGTTCAGGAAAGACGAACCGGGTTGTTCTTGTCCGACTGGTCGAACTCCGAGTGGGGGCCGGCTGGATGGCCGAGACATAGCCCCCGACCCTTTTGAAAATGACTCGGTAAAGAATGAAGAGCAAGTGGTATGCAATATTTGAAATATAACAAACTTTATTGAATGAGTAGATGGGTACATAGCTTTGCATTTCCTATGCTTCTACGGATAGAAGCGATGCATGTGTTCGATATTCCATGGGTTGCCCACATCTGTACCGTCTGGCCTCTGTAGGTGGTAGGTTCCAGGAACCACTATCCCACTGACTACAAAGGGGCCTTCCCATGGGGAAGACAGCTTGTGAGTGCCGGTGGTCGACTGGATTCGTCGTAGAACCAGGTCGCCGATGTTGAAGTCGCGCTCGTGAACGATCATGATAGCGCCGGAGCTGCTGCTCATATCTCGCGTGCTGGATGGAGGCTGTCAGGCGGTGCTCCTCTGTCGAGTCGATGTCCGTGCACCGAGTCGCTTCGGCTTCGTTCTCGTCGTAGTTCTGGATGCGCGGAGCACCAAAAGCTATGTCCGATGGCAAGACTGCTTCAGAACCGTACACCATAAAGAATGGTGAGTAGCCGGTAGCCTAGCTTCTTTGTGTGCGGAGTCCCCAAACTACTCTGGGTAGTTCCTGGAGCCATTTTGCACCGTATTTTTCGATCGAGTCGAAAATTCTGGCTTTGAGCCCCTGAAGGATCAAGCCGTTGGCCCTTTCAACTTGGCCATTGCACCTAGGGTGCGACACGGAGGCGTAGTAGATGTCGATGCAGCTTTCTTGGCTGTAGTCCCAGAACTCGAATCCGGTGAATGAAGTACCCAGATCTATGATGATCCGGTTAGGCACCCCGAATCGGTGTGATATCTCCTCAATGAACTCGGCTGCCTTGGCTGCTATAGTGGCTGTCACTGGCTTGACTTCAATCCATTTTTTGAATTTGTCGATAGCCATAAATATATGACTATATCCACTGACGGCCATCTTCAAGGGTCCCACCGAGTCGAGTCCCCAGCAGGCGAAGGGCCAAGAAGGCGGTATGGTCCGTAAGGCCTGGGCCGGGACGTGTTGCTGCTTGGAGAAGAACTGGCACCCAAGACATCGCCTGATGATGTTCCGGGCATCGGCCAGAGCCGTGGGCTAGTAGAAGCCTGATTGGAAGGCTTTTCCCACGAGGGTGGAGGCACCCGCGTGGTTGCCGCAAATACCTTCGTCCTGTGCAATGCATTTGCACAGGGTTCCTGAGGAAGCCGAGTGCCTGAACAACTCTGTTCCTATAACAACGTAGTTGCTTGACCGGCGGGCAAGCTTCTCGTGTTCCTTTCCTTTTGGATAGCTTTTATTGTTCTTGATGAAGTCGGTGATTGGGGAACACCAGTCGTTGTCGAGGGTCAGGACCTCCTGTCCTATGGCCGGGGCCAAGTCGGGCTTTGTGGGAGGCTCCTCTTCCATCTTGACCGTGGGGCTCCTGAGTGCTTGAACGAACACGCTGAGTGGTATGATAGACCGCTTGGATCCGGGTTTGGATAGAACATCGGCCGCCACGTTATTGTCCCTGGGGACGTGGTGGAACTCCAGGCCATAAAACTTGGTTTCTAGCTTCCTGATCTCTCTGCAGTAGGCATCCATCTTTTCCTTAGTGCACTCCCAATCCTTGTTGACTTGCTGTATGACGACTTTGGAGTCGCCGTATGCCAAAAGGCGCTTGATGCCGAGCGTGACAGCGATCTGGAGACCGTGTATAAGAGCTTCAGAATCGGCAGCGTTGTTGGTAGCCTTGAAGAGTAGCTAGAGGACATACTTGAGTTGTTCGCCTTTCGGGGAGATAAAGAGGACTCCAGTGCCGGCTCCATCGTGGTTGAGGGCTCCGTCGAAGTACATGATCCACTGCTCGGATTTGGTATCAAGTGGAGGGTCTTGTATCTCGGTCCACTCGGCAACGAAGTTGGCGAGCGCCAGGGATTTGATGGTGGAGCGTGGTGTGAATTCGATCGAGAATGCGCCGAGCCCTACTAACCATTTGACGACTCGTCCGTTGGCATCCTTGTTGTGGAGGATGTCGCCGAGTGGATATGATGAGGCCACCTTGAACTTGTGAGCCTGGAAGTAATGCCGGAGCTTCCTTGACGTGATGAGGATGGCGTACAATAGCTTCTGCACTTGAGGGTAGCATGCCTTTGATTCACCGAGTACTTCACTGATGAAGTAGATGGGTCGTTGTACTTTGTATACGTGGCCCGGTTCATCGCGCTAGACGACCAGGACCGCACTCGCCACGCTGGTAGTGGATGCGATGTACAGGAGGAGGACCTCGCCGTCTTCAGGTGCCGTTAGGACTGGTGGCGTGGTGAGGAAATCCTTGAGCTCTTGGGATGCTTTGGAAGCATCGTCGTTCCACTTGAACTTGTCAGACTTCCGGAGAAGTTTGATGAAGGGTAGCCCTCTATCGCCGAGTCGGCTTATGAACCAACTCAAGGCAACCATGCACCATGTAAGCTTCATCAAGTCCTTTTTGCTCCAGGGAGGCTTCATGAATCTGATGGTGTTGACCTTGGTGGGATTGGCTTCGATACCCCGGCTACCGACTATGAAGCCGAGTAGTTTTCTGGACGGGACACCGAACACACACTTGGTCGGGTTGAGCTTCCATTTGAATTCCCTGTGATTTTCAAATGTCTCGGAGAGGTCTGTAATGAACTGGTCATTACATTTTGTCTTGACAATGATGTCATCGACATAAGCCTCAGTGTTGCGCCCGATCTGCCCCTGGAGGCATCTCTGGATGGCCTTCTAGTAGGTTGCGCTAGCATTCTTGAGGCCGAACGTCATGGTGTTGTAGCAGTAGGCCCCGAAGGGAGTGATGAAGGAGGTCTTCTCTTGATCTGACTCCTTGAGGGCTATCTGGTGGTACCCTGAGTAACAGTCAAGAAAAGAAAGGAGAACACACCCGGCCGTCGAGTCAATGACCTGGTCGATGCGTGGTAGAGGAAAGGGGTCCTTAGGGCAGTGTTTGTTGAGGTCTGTATAGCCAACACACATTCTCCATTCACCATTTTTCTTTTTTATAAGGACTGGGTTTGCCAGCCAATCTGGGTGTGCGACTCCTCAAATGAAACCAGCGGCTAGGAACCGGGTTACTTCTACCCTAATAGCCTCCTTTCAATCATGTGCGAAGTGACGAAGCCGTTGCTTGACGGGCTTCGCCGTCTTGTCCATATCTAAGGAGTGCTCAGCCTCCTCCCTTGGGAGTCCGGGCATGTCAGATGGCTTCCATGCGAAGATGTCCCAATTCTCCCGGAGGAAGGAGGTGAGCGCACCTTCCTACGCCGAGTCGAGGCTGGCCCCGATCATGGCGGTCTTGTGTGGTTCATCGTCCCGGAGGACGATGGTCTTGGTTGCCACGGCCAGAGTGAGTTGCGACTCGGAAGTCGACTCCTTGGCGGGGATAATTTGCTGGTCCACCGGGAGGTTCTTTGCTGCCTAGGCAACAAGAACGGAGTTCCTGGATCATTCCATGGTGTCGGAGAGCTTGATGTTTTTGGCCTCACACGCGTAGGAGGTCTGCAAGTCCCCTTGACTGAGAGCACCCCCTTTGGAGCTGGCATCTTCAGGAGAAGATACGTGTGGTTGGGTATCGCCATGAACTTGGTGAGGGAGGATCTTCCCAGGATGGCGTGGTAGGAGGCCTCGAACTCGGCGACCTCGAAGTTGACGTACTCGGTGCGGTAGTTGTCGCGGGTACCGAAGGTGACCGGTAGGGTGGCCCGGCCGACCGGGGTCGACCCGGCTCCGGGGATGATGCTGTAGAAACCCTGGTCAGATGGGACCAGGGATGCCATGTCGTAGCCCATGCTCTGCAGTGTGCTGGCGAAGATGATGTCGAGGGCGCTGCCACCATCGACGAGTACTTTGGCCAGGCAGACCTGGCTTACCACCGGGCAGACCACGAGGGGGTAGGCACCTGGCCTGGGCAGGTGGACCCATTGGTCGCGGCGGTCGAAGGTTATCGGCATTTCCGACCACCGGAGGGGTTCAACCGGGTGTATAAACACCAGGTTGACTTCTCTGTCATCAAGCTTGAGCTTGCGCCGGCATGCTGGCTTGCTAGGGCCGCCATATATGAAGTTGACGACACTGTCTTCTTCCTAGAAGTTCCCTGGGGAATCTTGCCTTTGCTCGTCGTCATCTCGCCTGGGCGAGTTGCGCCTTCATGGGCGTGCCCGGGTGGTTCTGGAACCAAACGGCCTGTCGCAGTCGTCGCGGCAGGGTCGCTTGGGGTCGTCGTCCTTGATAACGCCATTGGAGAGTGCTCGGCACTCCCGGGCAGTGTGGTTTGCGTCCTTGTGCCAAGGACACTTGCCATCCAGGAATCGATCCAGGTCTGCTTTGTTGAGGGTGGAGCGGAACTGGGGTCTTTCGGCGACGGCGACGGTGTTCTTGGGGCCACGCTTGCGGTCCTGGTTCTTGGAGGACTCGGCGCAGTCATATTTTTTCCTGTGGCGAGGTGGGCGGTCGTCGCGGCAGTGTTCTGAGTGGTGTTCCCGCTAAGGGGGATGCTCGGAGTAGTCGTTCTTGTGCCGACGGCGAGCCCGCTCAGCCTCCTCCATGTCGGCGTGCTTGTTGACGACCGTCATCATGTCGCCCATGGTCTTGGGGTAGGTCTAGAACATCTTCCTACACAATTCGATATTGTGGAGGCCTTCATTGAAGTAATGGATGACATCCCTATCATCAGCTTCCGTAATGGTATTACGGTTAGCAAAGTACCTCTTGATGTAGTCACGAAGGGACTCGTTCGGCTGCTGCACAACACTGGCCGGATCCCATCTGGTCTTGGGACCCGGGCAAGATGCCTGGTAGTACTGGATGAGGGTGCTGCAGAGATCCTGCCAACTGTTGATGGAGCCAGCTGGAAGTGCTTCGAGCCAGTTGAGAGCTTGGGGACCCATCATGACCGGGAAGTAGACGGCCATGATGTTGTTGTCTCCGAGGGCAGCTGGAACGGCAATGGAGTAGGTGCGCAGCCACGTCATGGGATCCGACTCGCCGTCGTACTTCTCGATCCCGGTAGGCTTGAAGGTGGCGGGCCAGTGGATGGCCCGGAGCCGACGAGAGAAGGCGGAGAAGACGTCGAGGTCATTGCCAGGGTCGTTGTCGCGGCGAGGACGTCGCGGCCGGTTGTCACCCCCGCGACCGCGGTTCTGGTAGTCGATGTCGAAGTCGCCGTGTTCCTCGTCGTACTGGCGGCATCGCTCTTGCTCGGCAGCGTCGCGTTGGTGGTGACGATTGTTGATGCGCTGGCGCATGTCTTGTTGGTTGAGTTGGAGGCGGAGATCGCCTTGGTTCACCTCTCCGTCATCGCCGTGGGGTCGTGTCGAGTGATGACTTGACTGGGCGCGGTAGGCCAAGTTGTCCTCCCGCAGCTGATGAGCTTGCGTGGTGGCCACGTGCAGGCGAGCACGGGTCTTGACGATCTCGGGGGTCTCCTGAAGACCCTCGAGCATCTGGAACACTGCGGCGAGGTTGGCCGATGGTGTAGCAAAGACGTCTTGACCGTTGTAGTTGAGGACAAAGTCGGCGTCGAGGTTGCGGGGCCGGATCGGTGAATGCCGATTCCTACGGTTGCGGCATTCGGCATTATCCAGGTCGCGGTTGGCCCAATCGATGACCTCATCATTGTGCCTCATGTCGGTGCGGACCTCGTTGCGGCGGAGTCATTGGGCCTTCTCCTCATCAGTCTCATTTTCACGAGTATCGGAGTCGTCGGAGATGATGAAGATTCGGCGATGCTCCGTCGCAGAAGAGCGGTTGGGTGGGAGGGTGAACGAGGCATGTTGGAAGCCAAGTTCCTCTCCCGAAGTTGGGTCAGATCGGATCTGACCGAGGGTTGCCGGGTAGGGTAGTCGCACTCGGATCTGATCTGAGTACATTGCAGCTGCATTGCGGAGCCCGAAGAGGATCCGATCCGGGTCATCGTGGTGATGGAGTGCGTCCTCGCCGAGCCTGATGCACTCAGCAATGGATCTGCTGACTAGATCTATCTGAGAGATAAGATTGTCAGCTGATCTGGCTGGACGACGGGTCGTCCTGGAAGAAGTGATCGTGGCGGAGTCCGCCTCGGGTTCGGGAACCCTGAGCGAGGCAGATCTCGGAGTGACCAGATCGGATCTGGTCCTGGTGGCAGCGTTGCCAAGTTCACGGAGAACGCGGTCGGGGTCATCCCGATGGCGAAGCGTGGATTCAGCGAGTCGAATGCACTCGGCGATGGATCTACTGACGTGATCTATCTGGAAGATCAGGTCGTCAGCAGATTCGTCAGGGCGACGGGTCACCCTGGTTGGCGTGGCCGCCACGTCGTAGCTCTCGGATTGGGGAATCTGAGAAGCGGTAGGCGCTTGGGGGGTTAGATCGGATCTAACCCCGGCGACGATGTTGCCTCCGGTGGCAGGAGAGTCAGAAGCGGGGTTCCTGGGAACCGTAACCTCCGGGAAGCTTCCGAAGGTGAAGGAGAAGCCGACCGTCGCCTCTATCTGGGCGGTGACGCTGGTGGAGATGACGACGCCGATGTTGGCTGCCATAGAACTCAACGTGTGAGCCCTGAGTCCCCTACCTGGCGCGCCAACTGTCGGATTGTTATTCCGGCTAGTCCACTAGGGGTGTAACCGATGGTAGAGTTTCAGGATGGGGATCTCAGGACCAAGAGCTCGATGGTAACACGAAGACACAGGGACTTAGACAGGATCAGGCCGCGGTGAGAATAATACCCTACGTCCTATGTTCGGGGTTGTATTAGGGTTTGCAGGATGCTGCGAAAAGTGGAGAGAGTCTATGGGTCGGCCTACGTCTCCTTTATATAGACCAGGAGGCGTAGGGGTACAAAGAATGATATACTCGGGTTGTTTTACAAAGAAGGAGGTCGGTTAAGATCCCTAGATATCCGGGTCTCTAGTTAGAGCCTCTCGTCCTGATCCTCTGAGAATCCTTTCCACACACAGCCGAGTCCCGCATGCCGAGTAGCTGTAGCCGAGTCACCGAGCAGGGTAGTCTCTCGGGTTCGGGCACCCCACTCGGCAGGGAGGTACATAGATCTACCTCCGTCACCTGGTGGCAGGCAAGTTGAAATCATTCTGCGTGTTATTGCCACTATCAAGAGCAAAGGAGTCACTGGAGATCATGTGGTCAACTCCTTTGTTAGTCGTCGAGTCCAACCTCTCCAGCTCCGAAAGCATCTTGCATTTAGATATGAAGGCACGCAAGACCCCACTAGGATGTCTCTAGAACCAATTGCTCAGTCTGAAGTAATCAAGAGATGCTGCAAAGTACTCGACAACTTCGACAAGTCTTTGACGCTTCCAACGCTCTTCAGGGCACAAAATCCTCCCGAGAATGCATGGGTATGTGTTTTGAAAACCATGTCGAGTACTTGTAGTTAACATTTCTGATCTTCTGATGATTTCTTTTGCTTTACTCTGCAGAAAAATTATAAGTCCTAGTATTGTATGCCTCCGACTTCTGTAGATGCGGACTCTGATGACAGCAAGAAACGGAAGGCAACTCCCGGATCCATATTGCAGAGAAAAGTTCCTCGTCTTGATGCCAGCCAGTAAGTATATAATATTCTATTGATTTTATCCTGTTTGCCTCAGCTATCTTATTCAGAATCTTGCTTGGCTAGGATCCAACATTTTCCGGCGCATGAGAAAGATCAAGTTCAAGACTTCTGCAACTGGGTGTCGAGTGGTTCAAAAGGAACTAGTCGATCAGCCCCCGAGTCACCTATAATTGGGTTGATCGAGGCCCCAGCTGCCATTTTGCCAAATGTAAACACAGCTGAAAAATCAAGTGAGCCAAACCCTGAAGCATCTGAACATACTCCTGCGGCTGCTGAAGGAGCCTCCAAAGCTGGTGGGTCTGGAAGTAGTGGAGATGAAGGGTCGAAAGGTCCTGCCGTTCGACTAGTGCCTTTCCAGTCTATGCCTCGGTCAACCCAGGAGGAGTTGGGAAAAGAACTGTTCGATGATCCTTTGTTGACTGTAGACAACATGAAGAAGCTCGCAGATTGTATGCAATAGAGCTTTAAATTCACCAAGGTGAGTCTTCTGCCACTACTTGTCATCGTCGAGTAGTAATCGATGTCTAATCAGACTTGCCTTGTATGTTACAGGATGTAGCCAATCGATCTTTCCTAAAGTCTCATGCTCTGTATAAGACTGTAGACAACCGAAAGATCTTGGAGGAGCAGAAAGCCATGATTGCCAAACGACTAGATGAAGCCCTTGCTGCTCGGAATAAACTTTATGAAGCAAGTCAGCAGCATCATCTGGAGGTTTGTGACATGAAGCGCCAAATCAAGAGCCTCGAAGAAGAAAGATCAAAGCTTCAAGAGCAAAACTCCAGGCTTCAAAAGCAATTGCAGACTGCCCAAGCCTATAAATTTTCAATCTTTTGCCTTGACTTTGCTTTGTCAATAATGATTACTAAAATATCCTTTCATCAGGTTCTCCAGAAGACCATACTTGACTAGTAGCAGCAGCTCAAGCTCTTGTGGATGTCGTTGATTCTGAAGAGGACTCGTCGAATAACAAGTCCTTGGTGGAGCGTTTAGAGGAAGCTCCCCAGAGGATTATTGATGTCATGACAGCTACCTCCAAGAATTACCTGACCCACATGATAGGAGTTGTCAAATCTTACTTGCCTCACTTCAACTTAGCTCCCATAGCTAAGGGAATATCTCCCACTTGTTCCGATGACAAATTCCGGGACTATTGTAAGGAATCAGAAGTGATTGCTGAGGAGATTCTGAAAAACATGGCAGAGTAGACTGCTTGTAACAACTCTTGTAATCTTCATTGGGTTCTTGTCATTGTTCATAATTTGTATCCTGTTGGTGTGTCTTCAGAAGCATGATCTGAAACTGTAGGATAAGTATGAACTAATTGATATAGCAAGTAGAATACTCGAAAGGAGTAACCTTTTAAAGTTAATCATTTAGGGTGAGTCCCGTCAGACTACCCAAGTAGAGAAACTTGCAGAGGTGTCCATAAACTACTCAAGCAAGCGAATAGTGTGTCCCAACCAAGGACTGGAGTAATCCGTAAGACAAAACTGCTAGGTACAAACCCCGTCAGGTTGCCCAAGACGTAAATATCAAAGGGATATCCAAAAATTACTCGAGCAAGGCGAGTAAGGTGTGCTTTAATCAAGGACAGGAATAATCCTTAAGGCAAAACTATTAAGTATGAACCCCGTCGGGCTATCCAAGACGTAAATGCCAGAAAGATAACCAAAACTTAATTGAGCGAGGCGAGTAAGGTGTCTTACTTGTAGACTGGAGTAACTACTAAGATAGACCTGTTAGGGCGAACCCCGTCGGATTGCCCAAGATGAACAAAATGTAGTAGTATCCATAACATACTCGAGCGAGCGAGTAGTTTTGCCTTTACAGCAAGGTTGGAGTTCCTTATAGTTGACCTATTAGGATGAACTCTGTCGAGTTACCCAAGATGGACAACTAGTAAAGGTATCCATACACATTCTCGAGCTAGGCGAGTAGGTTGCGCCCTTATATTATGGACAAGGATGCGGCTTGTGTAGTAATCCTGATAGAGAACTGTGTAAGCTATCCTGGACTAGTGATACCGTCAGATAGAGAAATTGTCTTTAATGTAGTCGATATACCGGAAAAGACCCTTGCTTTATTAAAGAACTCAGCTGACATCACCATATTGCTTGGATCAAGGATAAAACTTGCGCAAGTGCTCAATATTCCAAGAATTCGGTACTTCATTGCCATCTGCATCAGTGATTCTATATGATCCTGCTCTTGTAACCTTGGTTACGACGAAAGGACCTTCCTATCTGGAATTTAACTTGTGCAATCCCATCTCGTCTTGGATCCTTCGTAATACTAGATCTCCGATATTGAAATATCTTTGCTAGACGTTGCAGTCATGGTAGCGTCTGACTCCTTGAAGATATCTAGACGATTGAGTTAGAGCGTTGACTCTGGCCTCTTCGACTGAATCTAACTTGAGTTGTCGAGCTTCATCTGCTTCTCCTTTTTTATAAGCTTCCACTCTTGGAGATCTCCACATGATGTATGCCGGTAGTATGGCCTCTGACCCGTAGGTGAGAAAGAAAGGAGATTGTCCAGTTGCTTTGCTAGGCTGGGTTCGCAGCCCCCAGACTACATGAGGAAGTTCTTGAATCCACTTGCCACCTTTCTTAGTGTTGGCATCGTAGAGTCTTTTCTTCAAGCCGTCGAGTACTAAACCATTGATTCGCACAACTTGTCCGTTTGCCCGAGGATGAGCTGCTGAGGCATATTTGACCTCAATGCAGGAGTTGTCACAGAAATCCCAAAAAGATTGTGACGTGAAGTTAGAACCAAGATCTGTAATGATGGTGTGAGGAAAGCCAAATTGGTGGATAATGTCAGAGATGAAATCCACTGCTCTATCGAATGAGATCTTGACAATGGGCTTGTACTCGATCCACTTGGTGAACTTGTTGACTGCTACCAGCACATGATTGAATCCTCCTGGAGCTACGGTTAATGGTCCGATCATGTCCAAACTCCAACAGGAGAATGGCCATGATGGAGGGATTGTTATCAACTTATGTGCTGGGACGTGAGTCTTCTTGCCGAAGAATTAGCAGCCAGGGCACCGTCTGACCAGGTCTTCTGCGTCCGAAACAGCAGTTGGCCAGAAGAATCCTGACTTATACGCCTTGCCGACTAGTGTCCTTGATGCAGCGTGATTGCCGCAAACTCCTTCGTGTATTTCTCGGAGGATGTCTTTGCCTTTTTCAAGTGTAACACACTTCATGAGGATGCCTGAAGC
>Ga0314759_1000015_pt1 | contig 12216 bp, 19 predicted proteins | sample G5R1MT_50_FD_207787 | JGI IMG/M metagenome (GOLD analysis project Ga0314759, IMG submission 207787) | Metatranscriptome of switchgrass phyllosphere microbial communities from Michigan, USA - G5R1_NF_28AUG2017_LR1 (Metagenome... | ecosystem: Host-associated > Plants > Phyllosphere >...
AGTGGTTGGCCATAAATGTGCCTGTCCCGTCGGGTAGTTGGACCGCTGCCCCAGCCTATGGAGGGGAGTCTCGAGCGAGGTGGAGTTTCCCCCGTGCCGAGACCCCACGAAGGGCTCGGCCGTGGGGGCCTCGAGCGAGGCGGAGATTGCCTGCGCCTCGAGGGGCCTCGGCGGGGAACCCTCGAGCGAGGCGGAGTCGGCTCTACGGCTGGTGAGACCTCGGAGGGGCCGTACCATGGTGTTGGGCCATGGGATGAGCGTCTATTTGGGCCTCTTTCTCCTGGAGTAGCTTTGGGCATCCAAGCTTAGATGTCAGCGCTCCTTCCAGGGAGGGACTCGGCCCAGGCGCCCAATCTCGTTTTGCGTGTTTGAGGGTGTTTTAGTCCCTGGTTAGGGTGCCCCATAATTATGGTACCCGACAGTAGCCCCCCGAGCCTCTGGGCAAGTCAGTGACTCGGTTAGAGGGTCATACTGACAGGATATGTCCCTTGACGCGACCAATCGATGCGGTCTTTTTTGCTGCTGGGTACACGTGAGTACTCCCAGTGGCTGCAGCTCCCGAGCCTGCACGTGATTTGACGACACACGTAGGGGGTGTAATGCGCTTACTGAGAGAGCGCTCCGGGGCTCGCGTTCCTTCTTGTTTTATCGCTGGTGAAGGGACTCGTCAGTGCGCTGGGCAAGCCAGAGTCACGATGGCTCTTTTTGCTGCCCCGCGGCCAGTGCTGACACCATGCTGCTCGGCGTTCTGGGGTCCAGACCCCCCCCCCCCCCGACAGGTCGCATCGCGACACGCTGGCCGATGGCAGCGGGCAGTGCTGATGCTGCGCTACTCGGCGTCCAGGGGTTCAGCTTTTGCCCCGTCCTGTCTCGTCATGATGCGGTAATCAAGGGTTCCTTTCGCTCGTGGAGTGTTGCGCCTTCACGGGCATTCCAAACTTTGTCCCCGCAACAGGTTAAAGTTATGCGCCCTTCCGGCTATAAATAGGGGTCCTTGGGTTCCCTTTTTTCTCCAATTTTCCCTGCTCCGTCCCTTAGCTCTCCTCTAGCTTGTAATGTCTCCTTCCGTTTTCCAAGATCGGCCCCCAGACTGGGCGGTCCAGTTTCCTTAGGTCTTGATGCTAGAAGAATGCTTGCAAGCAGTGGGCGATAGTTGGAGGAGGCGTCCTTACCATCCCTCAGTTTTAGTGGAATCAGCAGAAGAACATCGAGCCCGTGAGGACCTAATTTTGCGATGTCCCCCAACCTGAAGGGGTGGCAAGGCGCCCAGGCACGACGTCAGCGCTGGGCTTTGTCACTGGTCTTCGCATCGTCCCTCCCGACGGCACAGAGGAACGACGTCGAGGGTGCTGTCCGCCAGCTTGACCCCCCGCGAAGTCTTCAGAGGAGGAGAGGCTAGAAGAAAGCTAGCGAGAAGGGCCTTCCCCTGACCTGTGCGGCCTGGGGATGCTTCTCGCGCATTCCGAGCAGCCTGGTCGTAATGTCGGCCAATGATTCGGTGTCCTTCATCGGCGGCCATTCCTCCCCAAGACAGGGAAGATTGCCACTCAGGTGGCAACGCGTTTGTATCTTTAGCGGCTTTGAGCCGATAACCCTCTGCAATCTTTGCTAGCGAAGCAATAAAGTTTTTGTTTCCTTGTCATGGTTTTTCTTCTTGCTTGCTGATTAAGGGTTTAGTTCCTCGAAACTTGTGAAGTCTTCTCCGTGGGGGCGCGTCAGCGCACCCACGGGTGTAGCCCCCGAGGCCTTGGAGGAGTAAAGGCACTCCTCCAAGGGCTGTCAGCGTTACGCTTGTATGGTCGGTTGGGTGGCGTGGCCACTTCAGCATTCGTTTCAGTAGGCCTCGGCATTATTTCAGCCGGCTTCGGTGTTATTTCTGCTGGTGAGGTCACCCTCGCTCCTTTTCGGACCAACTCAAACGGCTCGTCGAGCGAGCACGGGAGCTCATTTAACAGTCTAGACTTCACAACCAGGTGATAGTCGGTTCATTCGATGGTACGGGCTTAGCCGTAGTCACGCGAGGAGCCCCCGAGCCCCAGCCCGTGTGAGGGCGATCAGGGGAACCCTCGTCTTAATCTTTTCGACCCTCGGTCAGCCTTTCCGCAGGGAGGAGGGGTGAAGCAAGCCATGCTACCCTTGCCCGGGCGGCGAGCCACGGATGCTTCGATGAGCTGTTAGCGGGTGGTTCGAGTGAACGTCCGTTCCCTGTTCGGTAAGGGTCTGCTCACGGTCCGGAGACGCGTTTCATAAAGCGCTCGCAAAGGTTCGCTAGGTAGGGCTCAGACCCATTCGATTGGGTCCGAGGGATCGACACTCTCCCTCGCTGGGATCCCTCGTACTAGCCGCCTTTGGGTGGCCTTGAACACAACGTAGGACATCTCGAACTTGCGCTCGAGGCTAGGCTTTGTATGAGCATGTCCATGTTGTCCCTGACTTGGTTGATCTGGGGCGGCTGTCGAACCCTTGGCGGGCCAGCCTTCGAACCCCTGATCAGTAGGGCTCGGAATAGCAGTTCCTTCCTTGGTAAGGAACCCCCCTAGGGGAATATTCCGCCACAGTTTTCGGCGCGGGGCGCGGAGCCGTTGAGTCATCCGTGACGTGGCCCGACGCGTGCGGAACGGGCACGCCTTTTGAGGTGGCGTCCTCGGGCAGATGGAAAGGCGCGGGCGGTCGCAGAGTGATGGGACACCAGCGACAGTGCGCCCGCGCCGCTTCGGTAACCGCCCCGCCGTAGTTACTGTGCGTGCGCGCGGGTTCCCACGATCGCGGGGCCCGGTTGTAGGGACAGCAGTATCTACCACGTCGAATGTGGTAGATTTGGAACCACCACAGCAAATTCGCCCGTCTGCTGCGGTTAAATAGGGAGGCACGGGTGAGTCCGCTCAACTTAGGTTTGCGATCATTTTTGCCCACTTCCGCTTTCTTGCATCCAAGTTCCAGAGCGAGTAGGCAAGAGAGAAAAGGGAGAAAGCGAGCGCACCTTTCCTTCGTTCGGACCCCTATTACTTCTCGTCGTCGCCATGGTGCAGATGGTTGCCCCCATTTCTTGGGGCAGGTCCACCGCCGACAGAGCGTACCTGGAGTCGCGTGTCGCCACCGGGCTCCTTCTGGCGAACACCGATCCAGCACGCCCGATGTGGATTGCGCCGGGGTTGGAGACGGAGCCAAGTCCTCCCAGCAGTTACATCGTCAGCCTACGCGACTGCACGAACGGGGCTTCGGCATTCCCGCTGGCCGCTTCCTCCGGGCGCTCTGCCACCACTACGGGGTAGAGCTGCACAACTTCGCCCCCAACGCCATCTCGCAGGCGGCGGTCTTCATCGCCGTCTGTGAGGGCTACCTGGGGTTCCCGGCGCACTGGAATTTATGGCGGCATCTGTTCCAAGGAGGGCTCTTCACCGAGTCCATCTCGCAAGGAGTGTGGAGGCCCGTTCGCGCCGGCGGATTGATACTCCTTCTGCGGGAGTCGCGGAAAGACCTGTACATCCCCTGTATCATGACGACTAACAATTGTGAATGGGACAGGGCATGGTTCTATCTCCGCAACGACAGCGAGCTGCTCCCGCCATACACTAGCAAGGTCCTGGTGGAGAAGCCGGACTCCTGGGGATACGGAGTTTCGCCCCTCAAGCGCCAGGCCAGGCTCGGGGTGTACACCGACGCGCAACGTCGCCTGGCGAACAAAGGGCTGACGGTGGCCATTGTCGTCGCCAATTTTCACCGGCGGAGGGTGCTTCCCCTCATGGAGAGGAGGCTTCCTCTTTTCAAGATGACATAGGTAGCTCCGTCCGAGGGTTCTCGGATGATGGCGGAGCTTCTCTCGCGCGAGATCGCCACCCAGAGGGCGGGGCACACAGTGGCTCCCCCTTCGAGTGGCCTCGGAGATCTTTGGGGGATCCCGATGCGCCCCTACGAGGGGTACACCCGCCTGGTAGGTGTCGTGTCTCGGTATTGGTTGTGTCGCATTATCTTTCTTTCCTAATTCGAGCCTCGTTCACAAGGGGTGCGCGACCAGGGGTACACCTCCGATCCCCCACTTCCTGAGGTCCGGACTGCGAAATGCCAGTTCGCAGAAGCGAAGAAAGGGCGGAAGGATGCGGAGAAGCAGTGTCGCGACAGGAAAAGGAAGGAAAAGGGGAACAGGGAGAAGAGGAACCGGGCGCGGGCGAAGGAGGGCATATCACCGATCGCCACGCCCGAGTCCATGCTGGAGCCGGAGTCCTCGCCCTCGGCTCCGGGCGAAATTGATTACAACATGTTCGATTCAACCGATGCAGGGGTAGTGGGGGACCAACCGCCAAGCTGGCAGCAGGTCGGCAGCGAGCCCCCGGCGCAGGCCGAGGGCGAAAGCATGCGCGCGTGGTCGTCGATCGAGAGGTCGCCTGCGCGGTCAGACGCGAGGACCCTCGAATGGATATCGCCGCCGAGGCATCGAGCTGGCCCAGGCGCGAGGCCCATCGGTCGCTCGACAGGAACCGGTGGGTCGGCGCGGGCCCCAAAGAGCGGCTCGAAGAAGCGCAAGCTGGGCTCCCGTCTCGGGGTAAGTGTCTCTTTATTCGTTTTCCGATTTTCATCTGGCATCTTTACTCTTGCTAACATTGACCTCCCTCTCGCTTGGCTTAGCCTGGCGGTTACTGCGGCTCCCCCCTCACTCGCGCCAACCAAGGACCTCAAGTCGGGGAGGACCGCAACACCGGGCGTGGCGTTGCAGCCCCCGACTGGGAGGCCTCGGACGGCGGAGGAGATCGCCGAGCAATACCGGGTGGCGATGGCCCGGGGGGCTGCGGCGGTCCAGGCACAGGCGAGCCAGTCGGAGCGGTGCGGAGGAAGCTGCCCGGCCGGGTGTTGCAGAAGAGGCCGGCCGAGGCGGCGCGGAAGATGCCGCCCGGCCGGAACCCGGCAGAGAGAAGAGGACCGACGGGGCCACGACGGAGCGGCCCGTCGGCCAGGCGGAGAGAGTGGGCCCCGTCCTGGAGCCCGCGGAGATCGGGGGCGAGGAGGCTTCCGCCCCGGAACCCACAGAGGCCAAGGACGGTGGAGCCTCGACAGTGGCGGTGGGACCGGTGGTGCCGTCAGTGGTGGCGCCGGAGATGGTGGTGCCAGAGTGGGCCGAGGGCTCCGGCATGATCGCCCCAAACACCGCACTCGGTGAGGCCAGCACCAGTGGCCCTGTTGCGGCTGCCCCTGTGGGTGACCTCGGGGCCGGACCGTCCGGGCCGCCCAGCGAAGGGGTGAGCTGGGCGGTCGTCCAGCGAGGCGTCCCCGAGGACTTCCTTCGCACCGAGCCCGAGAAGGAAGATATCTGGTAGGAGCAGCTCGGCCTCGGCGTCAAGATAGACACCGACCTCTAGTGCGTCGTGCAGCTCCATTGGCAAGAGCAGCACAACGTCAACCGGGTGAGTGTCCTTCCTGCTCTTGTCTAATCCCGATTGTATTTGCACATTTCTTGCCATTGTTGTTTGCTCATGTCCCTTTTTTGGCAGCAGCCGATGATCTTGTCAAGGGACAAGAGCGTCAAGCTAGCGCAGCTGTACTCCCGAGTGGACTAGCTTGAGAGCTACAGCGCCAGCGTGGGCCTGCGGCTGAATGAGGCCACGGCCCAAGCATCCAGGATGGAGGTGCGAGCCCACGATCTGGAGTCGAGCTCGCCCGCGCCAACAACGAGCATAATGTGCAGAGGGCGGCAGCTAAGTAGCATGCCAAGGAGGCCGAGCTGCAGGTAGCCGCTCTGCGCGAAAACGTGAAGGCACTCACGGCGATGGCGGCTCGGTGCGAGCAGCTGGAGGGAACCCTTGAGGTGTAGGTCATATCCCTCATGCAGAAGGAGGCTCTCATCGAGGAGCAGGGGAATGCCCTTCTCAGTGCAGAGGCTGTCCTCAAGGCTGCGCGGGCGGAGATAGACGAGGGGAGGAAGCGTATCGAGGGTAAGTACTTGAGACGAGATTCAGTTTACTTGATTTTGCCGAGACTTATCTTTGTTTCTACTCAGAGCTGCGGAAGGTGGTGGCGGAGGAGTCTGCGCAGAAGGAGGCCCTCTAGGACGCGTATACGTCCATGTAAAAGGACTACGAGGACCTGGAGGGAGCCGCTGTGGCTGCATGCTTGGTAGTCGAGGGTGAGGGCGGCCCTTCGGACAGCTCGCTAGCCAGTAGACTAAGGTCGATGGGTGACCGGGTGGCCGAGCGACTCAAGGGCGCCCTCCGCCTCAGCGTCCAGAAGGCCCTCGGTGTCGTCTCGACGCACTACATCGTCAACCTCGAGCAGTTGGCCACGGGCTACATCATCCCTGACGGTGATGATGACGCCAAGGTCGACACTATCGAGTAGGCCAATGCAGGCGGCGAGGATGCTGCCTCCGCCTTGGCCCGGCTCTTTGAAGGCGAGCTCCTTCCTGACGCCGTGGACGACGAGGACGAGCGCGACGGGCAGGAGGGAGCCTTGTAGATAGCCTGGGCCATAGGGTCAGGATAGATTAGTTAGGACTTTTATTTTGTATTTGGTCCCCCCATATAAGGAACGAAAACATAATCTCAATAGTATGGCCGTTCGAGGCCTTTACGTGTTTGTGCATCATTTTTTCTACTTATTTTTTTTTTTGCGCAAGGATTTGTGCATTCATAAACTACTTAGGCGCAGGGAGGTGAGCGGGGATGCCATATCCTGGAGGCCTAGGCGGTCCCACAGCTCGGCCGGCCTTGTGCCAAAGTTGCTTATGCCTTGCGTCCGTTTTTCTAAGTGTTTAAGAGACTTATGTACGAATTTTTTTTCGAAAAAATGACGACATTTTGGGGACGTTCAGGGTTTTCCCCCGTTGTAGCCCCCGAGGGTGGCTTGGCTTTGCCGAGGGCAAAGCCAAGGCTCTCTCGGTGTTGTGCGCGCGTCCGTGCCCCCGAGGGTTCGAACAACTCCCGAGAAATTCGTAAGCGAAGCATGCTTTTTTATTATCTCAGGAATTTTATATACGAATGCAAAGTATGTACAAATAGCTTTGAATTTCAAGGATAGAAGTGACGTAGCTGCTGAATATTCCAAGCGTTGGTGAAGACTTTGCCCTTCTCGTTTGCTAGCTTGTAGGTGCCGGGCTTTAGAACTTCCGTGACGATGTACGGGCCCTCCCACGGTGGAGTGAGCTTGTGGCGCCCTCGGCTGTCCTACCGAAGCCTCAACACCAGGTCCCCCTTATTGAGGTCTCGGCGTCGAACCCTCTACGCCTGATATCGTCGCAGAGACTGCTGGTAACGCGCCGAGTGCAGGAGCGCCACATCTCGAGCCTCGTCCACCTGGTTCAGCGAGTCCTCGCGGGCTTGCTGGTTCCGCTGCTCTTGGTAGGCTTTGAGCCTCGGGAACCCATACTCCAGGTCAGTGGGGAGGACGGCCTCGGCGCCATAGACGAGGAAGAATGGGCTGAAGCCCGTGGCCCGACTCGGGGTCGTTCTTAGGCTCCAGATGACCGAGGGTAGCTCCGTGAGCCATTTTTGGCCAAACTTATTCAGCTTGTTGAAGATTCTTGGCTTGAGATCTTGTAGTATCATGCCATTGGCACGTTCTACCTGGCCATTTGTTTGTGGGTGTGCCACGGCCGACCAGTCCACACGTATGTGATAGTCATCGCAGAATTCCAAGAACTTCTTCCCTGTGAACTGGGTGCCATTATCCTTGATGATCGAGTTCGGTACCCCGAATCTGTAGATTATGTTGGTGAAGAATTGCACGGCCTGTTCGAACTTGATCTTGATGATGGGTCGAGCCTCGATCCATTTGGAGAACTTGTCAATCGCCACCAGCAAGTGGGTGTAGCCCCCGGGCGCTTTCTGCAATGGTCCGATGAGGTCCAGCCCCCACATGGCGAAAGGCCATGTAATGGGGATGGTCTGCAGAGCATGAGTTGGGAGATGCGTCTGACGGGCGTAGAACTGGCAACCCTCGCAAGTCCGCACGATCTCCGTAGCGTCGGCGACTGTTCTGGGCCAGTAAAAGCCCTTCCTGAACTCGTTGCCCACCAGGGTGCATGGATCCGCGTGATGGCCACAGGCTCCAGCGTGAATGTCCCGGAGCAGCTCCCTACCCTCTGGAATAGGGATGCAACGTTGGAGGATTCCTGAGGGGCTACGTTTGTATAGCTCCCTGTCGATCAAGACAAAAGACTTGGCCCGCCTGGCCACGCGCCGCGCCTGAGCGCAATCCGAGGGTAGCACCCCTCCGTTGATCCAGTCGAAGTACTGGTCACGCCAATCTTGCCGAGGCGGTGCCTCGTCAATTTGCATCGCCTCAGCCATGTTCGCCGAGGAGGTCTCAGTCTCTATTTCCATCTATGTGGGGTCAGACCTGCCTGCCAAGGGGTTCCCGTCCGAGGGCTCGGCGGGCGAGGCGCCCGACTCTGCGGGATCCTGGAAGTCGACAGATGATTTGGCGAGGTCGCGAGCGAAGATGTTCGAGGAAACGGTGGTCCGCCCAGATGCGATTTTAGCTAGCTCGTCTGCTTCCTCGTTGTACTTACGTGGGATGTGACTGAGTTCCAGGCCGTCGAACTTATCTAGCACCAACTAGTAATAATGCTGCGTGTCCCTGTCTCTAGATGGTTGATGCAAGAGATAACACAATGACACTGGGTTTATTCTGGTTCCGGCCGATGGGGCCGTACGTCCAGCAGAGAGGGCAGTACTGTATTATCTTGCACCGGGGTGCTTGTAGTTGGGGGTACAAGCTTGAGCGAGAGCGAGAGAGGGAGAGAAGCTCCCAAGTCCCTGGGCGTGCTAGGGGTGATTGAGGCAAGTGCCAATATCGGAAGTTGTGAGTGCGAGTGGGAGTTCGCGTGTGTTTCCGTCCGTCTCTGAATGTGTGCTCCTCCCTCCTTTTATAGACTTAAGGAGGGAAGGGTTACATGCACACGTGGGTAGTAACGTCGTCTCCTCCGGGCCGAGAGAGAACAGTTGGCGGTTCCTGTCGCCGAGTGGCGTGGAGCATGGTGCCGGGCGTGGTCGTCGTCCTTGCGAATCCTTTTGACCATGCCCAGGGCGTGTCCTTGCTCTGTGGCTCCAGTCGGTGGTGTGGCGGTTGTTGTAGAGGTGCGCAGTGCGCCGTGCTGACGTGGTGAGGCACCGAGGGTGCTGATGATGGCGGTCATGCCTGGTCAAGGACCGTACCGTGTCCGAGGGTCGTCGCCCATGCCTGCCGAGGGTCCTGCAGAGGAGAAAGTACAAAGGGTAGGCGGTATAGTAGCGGGATGGTGTCAGGCCTGTCCGCACAGCGTTCCGCAGATCCACCCTGAACCGAGAATAGCGGCACAGTGATTGGAGCAGGCAGACGGGATAACGGTCACGTCCGTTCGCGGCGTGGTGGCTGACGCCATCTGACGCCGCCTGACTCCCTTCCCATGCCGCGGAGTGGTTGGCAATAAATGTGCCTGTCCCGTCGGGTAGTTGGGCCGCTGCCCCAGCCTGCGGAGGGGAGTCTCGAGCGAGGCGGAGTTTCCCTCGCGCCGAGACCCCATGGAGGGCTCGGCTGAGGGGGCCTCGAGCGAGGCGGAGATTGCCTGCGCCTCGAGGGGCCTCGGCAGGGAATCCTCAAGCGAGGCGGAGTCGGCTCCACGGCTGATGAGGCCTCAGAGGGGCCGTACTGTGGTGTTGGGCCGTGGGATGAGCGTCTATTTGGGCCTCTTTCTCCTGGGGTAGTTTTGGGCAACCAAGCTTAGATGTCAGCACTCCTTCCAGGAAGGGACTCGGCCCAGACGCCTAATCTCGCTTTGCGTGTTTGAGGGCATTTTAGTCCCTGGTTAGGGTGCCCCATAATTATGATACCCGACACTAATGCCAACCAACAACTGGACCTGCTAGAAGAAACTACACCACCAAAGGTGCGAAGATCTGCAATAGAAATAAGGTGGCAAAGCATCCACCCGACCGACCAACAACGGCGGCAAAGCATCCGTTCGAAGAGAACTCAAGCCAACGACGAGGCGGCAAAGCATCCGCCAGAGCAGCACAGTGGCAAAGTATCCGCCAGCCGACGACCAACGCGACCTGGACAATGTAGACTAAACTAAGTGAAGGCAGGCGCAGAAGTGGATCCTCCCCGAGAAGAGCCATCGACCACCACCGGCAAGAGCTTCCAAAACAATGCCTTCAGGGAGGGAGTAACGCAAAAGGCACCATCGTCGTCCGACCAATATGGTCTAGGTTTTCACCTGGAAAGCTCACCGAAGGGGAGGGCATAGGGGGAAAGAGTGACGCCTTCAACAAGATAAGCGACGCCACGTCACCGGCCCGCAAATGAGCCAAGGCATTCGCCTTCACCCCAATCCCAACCTAGTGCCGATGACAGTAGATGCCGTCACGCAGGGGAGCCCGACGCAACCAGGGCGGCTAGCGGGGACCAAAGTGGTGGCAACGGCGCATAGGGGAAAAGGTGATGCCTTCAACAAGGTAAGCGACGCCCTCGCCGTCACCGGCCCGCGAGCGGACCAAAGCTTTCACCTTTACGGATACGGCGGCGACGCAGCCAGGCACCCCCGGAGCGGCGGCGGCGCAGCCAAGGGCCACGGCCACCGGACACCCGAAGCGACGGCGGTGGCGGCACGGCCAAGGGGCCACGGCTAAGCGGCGGCGGCGGCGGCGGCGGCGGCGTGGCCAAGGGCCCAAGGCCAGGCGCCCCCGTCCACCCTAAGCGGCGGCGGCGGCGATGCAACCCCCCCACCCGAACCGGCGGCGGAGACGACAGATCCGGCAATGGGGGGGGCAGATTCGGCGAGGAGGAGGTCGGATCCGGCCCCGGCGACCAGTGGCGGCGAGGAACGGCGCGGCGAGGTTGCAGTGCGGTAGGAGGGGGAGGTGGGAGAGAAAGAGGAGAGGCGTGGGGGCGCGGGCGGAGCTGACTTCGGCACGGCCATCGGCCGCCGCCGCCGGAGGGGCGGTGGGCGGCAGGGCGGGGTGCCCCCCGAGTCGCCCACGGGAGCAACGCGGGGGGGAGGGGGGCTTCAAAGTTCTGTAATATGGACCCGAGAAGATTGTTATAGCTAAGGTCCAATCATATGAGATGTGAAAGATTTCACAAGCTGACTGGTATGGGACCCTCAAATTTGTGATCATTTAAGTAGAGGCGTGTCAACTGAGTAAGATTGGTAATAGAGGTGGGATTGGCCCAGTGAAGTTGTTCGATTGCAACTTAGTGTTTCTACGCTTTTAAATTTTTCATTCCATCCATCAATTGTACCACTAAAATTGTTCTCACCAAGTCCAAGCCAAATCAAGGCACTAAGTTTCCCTATACTCTATGGAACTTGCCCAGACAGGCTGTTTCCACGCAACTGAAGCCGTTGTAGCGATCTACAGTTACTTGATGCATTCAAGAATTCCCAGTCCTGTTTGGCCCTTGCTACAAGCTCGTTATTTTGAAGGTTTAAGACAGTCAAATTCGAAAGTTTTCCCAAAGAGGTAGGAATTTGCCCTGAGAAATTGTTAAAAATAAATCTATTACTTCTAGCCCCAGAGCATTATTGCCAAACGAATCTGGAATGGAACCTTCAAAGATGTTGTTTGCCAACGTAAGCTGCATGAGATTAGGGAGAAGTTCTCCTATATTAGGTGGCAATGCCTTGCCTAGCATATTGGACTCTAGATTCAGATATTGTAGAGAAGAAAGATGAAAGAAGGCTTGTGGGATTTCACCGGAAAGCCTATTGTCTCCAAGGATTAAGGTTTTTAAATTTAATTGGCCAAGCTCACCAGGAATGCTTCCATTGAGTTGATTTGACATCAAGTTGAGATATCCTAGATTGGATAGTAGACCTAATTTCGGAGGAATTGAACCCACTAGCAAGTTTGAAGATAAATCTATGGCGGTCAAGTTGGAGCAGTTTGTAAGTGTATCAGGAATTATCCCAGACAAACTGTTGTTGTATAAAAAAAGAGGAGTAAAATGCAGTTGTTGGAGGCGGCCGAGATGAGGTAAGGGACCAACAAAAGTTATTATAGGAGAGGTCAAGGTAATGAAGGAAAGTAAGGTTGCCAAGAGATGAGCTGATTTGGCCTGACAAACTTTGGCTTGTCAGTTGGAGCCCCCTGACGCGCCGTGGTTGCTCCAAGGTGCATTTGACAGTTGACACCATTCCAGTGACAGAAGTGGGACCTCGTGGTCCAATTGTTCAAGGCTCCATTCGGATCGCTGGTGATGCCGTGCTTGAAGTCGAGCAGTGCCTGCAGATCGATGCTGCTATCATGA
>Ga0314759_1000017_pt1 | contig 12031 bp, 12 predicted proteins | sample G5R1MT_50_FD_207787 | JGI IMG/M metagenome (GOLD analysis project Ga0314759, IMG submission 207787) | Metatranscriptome of switchgrass phyllosphere microbial communities from Michigan, USA - G5R1_NF_28AUG2017_LR1 (Metagenome... | ecosystem: Host-associated > Plants > Phyllosphere >...
AAGGTTTGTAGGTAGAGATCGACTGCTCTAGAATTCGATAGTGCAAGAAACACAAAGATTTAGACAGGTTTGCGCCGCGAGTTGCGTAATACCCTACGTCATGTGTGGTGGTTTGTATTGCCTTAGGTGTAGAAGATTGTTTGGAGGGGGTCCCTGCCCGCCCTTATATATCCGGGGGGACATGGTTACATGAAAAGTCCCAGCCGAGTACATTTGGAGTCCTACTACAACACGATCGGGTAGTTTCCTTTATACTGAAGCTAGTCCTATGCCAATTAGGGTAGTTACAAGAGAGATAAGGTACATCCATGAGCTATCCCTTACTCTAGAACATTCTATGCCTATAAGCAGTCCCGCTGCCCCGGGTCTGACATCATCCATATTTATCTTACCCTTGTTTATGCATCTAAATATTCCTTTGACATTAGTTCATCCTACCTACCTACACAATATAGTCGCCGCCTTTCATGCGGAAATATAAATGACACCCTATAATACTCTCTAGGTAAAATGTTGCACCAGTGATTCCGTCCGTTTATGGAATGATTCATGGTTCATGACAGTTTGTTTTCCAGCAATTGCTATATGTAATGTCGAGGCATTATTGGCGCCGATGCGGGGCATTTCTGATGCCGTTACAGGAACCAGGCTGAATGACCCTATATCTGAAGTAGACGTTACAAAATACCAACAAGCATTTTTGGCGCCGTTGAAGGGGAAGACATTGGTAAATTGTGTAGGCAAGGTCATGAACAAAAGGAAAATGGAATATTCATTTTCTAAACAGGCTAACTTGGCTTGTTTTCTCCTTTGTTGTGATGAAAAAAGGGTAATGTATGATCCATTTTGATCTGCGGAAAAACTTCACGCAGAATCCAGAGTCGCTATTAAGAAGAATTCGGCCTCACATCATACCTCCTCAGTGTACACTCTCAGCATCAGAACAAGTCAGCAATGCGCAATCCGCTTCTAACTCCATGGCACAGAAGACTCTCCTAGATTTCTCAGCTCCTTCTACCAGTAATGTTCCTGTTGGGCCTGATGCCAGTACTGGGGGAGAGAATTTCAAGATCAAGATGGGCTTAATTATGATGGTGCAGGCCAGCCCTTTCTATGGCAAGGGAAGTGAGGATGCAAGCGTTCACCTCCAGCAATTTCTGGAACTTTGCAGTCTTTTGTTATCAAGGGAGTTTTGCAAGATGCTATCCGGCTCTGATTGTTTCAATTTTCTCCTCTAGGGAGAGCGAAGCAGTGGTTCTATCCTAATAGGAGTTCAATGAATACCTGGGATAATTGCACTAAGGCATTCCTCGCGATGTTCCCCTCAACGGACAAAACCAATGCCCTTCGTGGAAGGATTCGAGTTTTCAGCAAGCGTCCAATAAGACCATTCCTGAAGCTTGGGAGAGACTTCAGGAATGCATCCTAGCGTGTTCGCACCACGGGATGGATAATTGGCTCATAATACAAAGTTTCTAAAATGGGCTGATTCAGACAACCCGTGATCATGCAGACGCTGCTACTAGTGGAGCTTTCTTCTCTCCGACCCTTGAAAGAGCTACATCTTTAGTTGAGAAGATGGTTTCCAACAAAAATTAGAGTGACAATTGAATCTAATCACGTCAGCGGGGCATGCACTCCATCAAGGAATCTGACATGCTAGCTACGAAGATTGATCTCCTCCTCAAGAAATTTGAGGGATATCCACTAGATAAGGCTCAAATGTAGACACTACAAGCCTCTGATGCTCACATGACATGCAAGGTTTGTGGAAATACTGGACACTCAGGCAATGACTGCCCAGAAACCTTCGAAGAACCCATGTTCATCAATAACAATGGGTTTCGTCCACAAGAAGGTCAGGGGTGGAACCAACCACACCCATTCTATCATGGAGGCAATGGAAACTCAAATTTCAATCCCAATCAGCCTACCTTGAGGGATTTAGTCTATGGTCAGGCAGAGATCAACCATACAATCCAGAAGAAACAAACAGCTAATGACAGGTCCCTGGAGACCATTCAGGCCAAGTCGGATGGATTCTCCACCGCTGTGAAAAATCAATGAGCTTCAATAAGGCCTTTGAACTCAATTGGCTCAGCTGACTGGTGCCCTACCTACTGTTGTCGAAAGTGTCAATGCGGTGACTATGAGGGGAGGGAAAACCACTCATGATCCACCTTATCCTAGCACCGAGAACAAGACAAAGGCAGATGATACAACAGAAAAGCCAACTGAGGAAGATCATTCCAAAAGGTGCACGATGGGAAGACGACACCACATGAATTCTATGATACACAAGTATTGCCGTTTCCCATGAGGGTAAAGAGCCGACGACAGATGAGCAGTTCAACCGCTTTGTGGTGGTAATTCAGCAAGTGAACATCAATGTGCCCTTGATGGATGCGATGCAAGTTCCAACCTACGCTCGCAATCTCAAGGACATAATTAACAACAAGCGGCCATTACCAACTACAGAAGTAGTCAAGCTCACTATGGCGTGCAGTGCTGCCATATTGCATCAATTACCCAAAAAGAAGAAGGATCCTGGATGTACCACCATCAAATGTTCGATTGGGACAGAAATCTTCGACAAGGCCTTATGTGATCTGGGTTCCAGCGTTAGTGTCATGCCCAAGGCAGTATTCGATTGACTCAACTACTCGGTGTTAGCCCAAACACCGATGCAATTACAACTGGCAGATGTTGACAGTCTTTAAGTCAGAAATAAAACCATCAACACCTGCATCTTTTCATAACTTTCGAACACCAAAAGTAGTTATAGGGTTTATTTCTAACAATTTCCACAAGTTTTGGTGATTCTTGGATTGCATGAACCCATATGCGGAATAAGGCAAAAACATACAAAAGACGCGACACAATTGCACAGAATATCCAACCTTGCGTCACACTTTCAAAGAGGGCCCACAAAATAGAGCAAACCGACGAATGAAGCCCCGGCACCGACGCATAGTCAAGAGGGCCCACTCACCAGTCACCCTGCAAAGGACGGTGGGCAAAGGCGGCAGAGTGGGGCCGGTCGAACCCCAAGTTTGGCCGAACCTGGACAGGTTCCTGGCCCCCTCAGCTTTGGAAGGAAGGTTGCCACCGCCATCCCAACGTCTATTGCCAACGTTCTCGCGCTTTTCTCACCCGGGAACCGACCTATCCACGCTATATAAGGAGCCTCCACACACCCTCTCAAGTCATTCATTCATCCCATTACATACACAAGGAGAAGGAGTAGTAGTAGGACTCCACTTGTATCATTAGAGTAGGGAAGTGCGCGAGGTGGAGGATCGGAGAAGAGCCGGATGTGTTGGCCTGTCTTTGTCTTATACTTCGACGGGTACGAATCGCTTGAGTAAGTATCCAAAGATCATCTTCTGTTAAGTTCTTGGTTTAGTATTCTTAAGTTATTCATTTGTTTACGGGTTCATCGTCCGTTCTCGTAACGGATGCTCTAGTGGAGGGCCCCTGATAAAGACGGGTAACCCTGCGCAACGCTAAAGTAAATAGTCGAAGGCTTAAGCGTGGCGCTTAGGTCCTAGATTGCCTTTGATTTCCTCATGCTCCACAGTATTGTGGGGTAGACCGCAGGTGGTGACAGCCCTGTCGGTCCGCTATGAAGCTGCTTCGTGGTTAGTGCACTCCCCCCTATCCGAGTACGGCGTAGAGCCACAAGCCGGAGGTCCCTAACAGTACCTGGGTCAGACCAGTGCCCGAAGTAAACAAGTGACAAGCCTAAGTTTACCTTGCCTTGATCCTTAGCCTTAGATAAACCACACTACTCGAAGCTCTCCTACTTCTTGTTCTCCTAGGTTAAGCTAGCCATAAGATCGTTACACCTCCGTTTCCTATGAAATTATGATACCCTGAATACTCTCCGTGTGAAGTGCTACAATGGTATTTTCTGTGCGCTTGCAGATCTTATCTGTGATCGTTAAGAAATACCAACAGCAGACTCCCAACAGCAGACTCCACAGTACGGCACCCTGAAGGCATTGCTGAGGATTATCCAGCGAGGACACGGGATTGCTTTATTCCTATTGACTTCATGGTATTGGATATGTATGACCAAAAGGAGACGACTCTCATTTTGGGACGCCCATTCCTCAACACAGTAAATGCCCACATTGATGTTGGAGCCGGAGAAATCCGACTTCATGTCAATGGAAAAGAGGAGAAATTTGACTTCCAGCCCAAAAAGAAACAATGCTTGATGATTCGAGTCAAATTTAGGTCAAATCCTCAGAAGATCAAGGAAGTCGAAGTGACACCTTCCAAGAAAGACAACCTCATCTCTTTTATGGAGACATTCATGAAAGAAGAACAGTCAAAGAGGCCAAAGAGGAAGGGGAAGCCTAAGATCACAAAGACCAAGGATCCATCTCCCGTGCCACCTACAACACAAAGGAAGGCCAAGAAGGTGTGGCGCAAGAAGAAGACATCATCGTCCACCACCACACCTCTAGGTATGGACGAATCGACCTCAGCCTAACCAGGCATGCTTGGGGGAGGTTCCCTCTCCCATGTCAATTTATCCTTTACTACTATTCATAGTTACAATAAAATAAAAATTTATTTCCTTTGTCATACTTCCCTTTTGTCATATGCTTATGAAATGCTTAATCTCTTTAGAGTTGAAGCGATGAAAATTTGCTCTTTTCTGCTTATTTTGTCTGTCTAGTTTATAACTTTGGAGCTTTCTTAAATTTGAGTTTGTTGGCTTGATAAACTTCTTGCTCAAAACCTGAAAATCCTATGGGTAGCATATATTAAATCCAAGTCTAAGTTGTTGTGAGTTTAGATATGGTAAGTACAGCAATATGATCTTTTAATAAGAAAAGCTTGAAGTCTGGAGTTTAATTTTTGCAAAGAAATAAAATAAGAAAGGCATGTTCCTCAATGGTGCAAAATACCTACCAGAGCCATATGAGTAGTTTTGCAAAACCTTACCCATATGCTACTTGTTATTTCATTGAGTTTTGTCAAATTGGGTGATCCTAGCAAGAATCTTTTCATACCATGTGTTCAGGATCATGTATATGCCCATGTTCATGTGCAAAATTTCTACACTTGGAATTAGCATTATCCATCATATGGGTAATGCCCTCATCACCTCTTGATGCCAAAGAGCAAGATTATTGCAAGTTGCATAATTCATTTAATCGTAGTACTCAGAATTGCAATATATTTCGCCAAATTATACAATCGGCCATTAATTCCGGACGATTTAAATTTGCTCATGCACAAGGGAATGACCAGTTGAAATCAATTGGTCTTGATGACAAGAAGTTACAAAATTGGCCAGTATCGGCCAGTTCATGTAACAATGAAAATATTGGTGAAGAGGAGGATTCTAACTTCTTGAATAATGAGAACATCGTCCATGAATTGCAAGTTGAGGATATTCTCAAGGACGATGAGCTTAGTGAAATTCCAGGGGACACTGGGGGGCAACCAAGATATTCACAATCGGAACAAGAACCGGTTATTCCTGCTCTGCTGGCAGAACCGGTCAGACCGGTTTGCTCAACTGGTTAGACCGGTACCAAATAGGCCAGACTGGTTGCCCAAACCGGTCAGGCCGGTTCTGATCAAGGACGCTCAGGAAAAATAAAATCAGAGCGTTGTAAAATCCATGGAGGTAAAGACCGTTTTAAGCATGAGGGAAGAAGCCGAAGCCCGGTTTTGATGAACTTCTGGCTAAATATTTGAAACAAAACAAGGCCAAGCATGCTAATCGGTCAAATGATGATAAATCATCAAAGATGCCTCCTAAACATAATTCTAGGAGTTGGAATTAGCAAGGAGAAAAGTTTCATTCAGCAGCATCATATTCTCCTTTGAGATCATCAATGCCAATTCCATATTCTCCACATCCTAGTTTTCAACCCTATTCATCATGGGGGTGGAATGATCCATGGGCATATACTGCTTCATATTCTAGACCATATCGTGTAGAGTATGCAGCTCCAAGAGAGCCATCATGTGCAAGGCAGCCTTATGTTGAAAATGACTGTTTTAAGACAACGAATCGGTCTAGAGTTGAAAACAAGAAAAAGGTTGTCAAGCAAATTTATGTGGTAAAAAAGGATGGTCGTAAAGATAAGAGTTCAGATCTAAATGCAATTGATGAAAAGCCGATTAATGTGTTAGAGACTTCGGCTATTGATGGCAAAGGAAGGGAAAAATTGACTATCAATATTCCTAATGCCAAATCTGAACAAAGCGAGTTGAAGAAGCCCAAAATCAAGAAAAATTCATTGCTGTCCAGAATTGAAGCAAAGCCAAGCCATCCACTTGATTCATCAAATTGGCAAAAGAAGAAGCTCCAAAGACTTAGTGCCCAAGAGTTGAAACAAAGGAACATGGCGTGGGTTCCTAAAGAAAGTATTCAAACTCAAGACAAGAATGATGGTTCAGCAAAAGGTGCAATGCAATTAAAGAAGAAGAGAAGGTCCAAGAGACGATCTTCAAATATGAGGTTTGCACCAAATCATCAAAATTATTGGTCAATACATCATCCATTTAATTTACCCATGTCATATACGTCTATGTCTTGGAATTCATCCTATAATATGTTTGGTTACCCCTCATGTTTTAATTTTGATCCTCGGATGCCATATGGGTCTTTATATCATGGAGGGTATTCACCAAATTGCTATGCATATTGATTAATTTCAAAAGCCGAAATATTTAGTTCCTAGAGATGGTTTCAATTCTTGAATTTACATACCTCTCTACATTTTATTTCAGCTATACATGTGCTTATGGATGAACTCACTATGGACGATAATTTATATCGTCTTTGGCATCATATATGGCCGATGAGTGTCTTTGATCATCGTCCAAAAGCGTTAAGCTTCCCCGATAAGAGTTTACTTATGTGGCTTTAATGCTCAGGGGGCAAGATGTTTATAAGTTTAGTTTTTTCCCTATGGATTTTATACTTTGTTGAATCGACTTGATAGAGTTCTCAAGGCATTGGTTCCATTTTTGTTTCATCAAGTGATGCTATTTTGAAATGTATAGCCGGTTTAAATACTTTACACCAATAATTAAGCCGAATATGAAGTTTTGTATTCGAGCTTGAAATCTTGAAATCCATAGGTGTGAAATATCCAAAGTGTTTGGTGATTCAAGTGTTGATAGGTGCAGCAAGTTCCCGAGTTAAATTAATGCTTACTTGCATCACTATATGCTTATTATGAGAATGGCTAGATGTGATGTCTTGCTTTGGCGAATTCATCATTTATCATACATATAGACATGAAAATAATAGAGCTGATATTTTGACAAATCAAACATCTGGCTATATGATTAGAAAAGGTCAAGTTCATATCACAAGGCCGATGTTTGTGGATGCCAAAGTATGCTCTCTGGATAGACCGGTCCAACCGGCTCAGGATACCAGTCTGACCGGATTCCAAGACCGGTCTGACCGCTCGTAAGACCGGTCTGACCCTTTTTCCTGCAGGAGGCAATAAATCGGCTATGGTGGCATAAAATTATGATGCAGACGAGTTAAGCCATTAAGTTGCTGAAGCAAGCCGAACATGTTTCTTTTATTTCGGCTAGAGATTTTTGATTCATGGATGTGAGGCTGGTGGATACTATCTTTAGTCATTATTGATCCCAGTCTTAATTCTGGAAGACATTGAAAAGATCAAATTACTCTTGATCGTAATTTGGTCAATTTCTGCATTCATGGATGTGAGAAGGAATTTGATTGATATTTCAAATACCTATAGCTGAGGTGATGTGTACTCAGGCTGGTCATCTCACTGAAGATATAGGAACATGAGCAGCAAGGTGAAACTATTGTTGGGACATATCAAAATATGTGATTGGTCGAATTCCTTCATCATTGAAGACAAGATGTGATTGGTGCATCAGTGCTTTTCATTGTTTCAGTGCAGTTTTGGCTTGGATAAATATTTCTTGGTACGCAAGCTTTACCAAGAAACAGGGGGGCATATGTTGACACTAAAAATTGGCACAGTTAAGGATTGGTGGACAATCAGAGCAGACCGGTCAGATCTGTCATCTAAACCGGTCAGCCTGGTCAAGACAACTTTGTCAAATTGTCAATTGGACTTCACCATTGCGTAGACCTCGTTGAGATGATTGAAATGCATATATAGAACATCCAATTTGGAATCCGGATGAGGAAGTTATGCCTCCCGGAAGACCTGCACCCCGGTCAGACCGGTCAGACCAGTCCAGGGGCGGTCAGACCGGTCCGGAGGCCAGTCTGAAAAGTCCAATCCGAGTTAGGAGTTGTATTTTGATGCGGGATTAAGGGTTTCGACTCCTAATGGGTACAAACCACCCCACCCTATAAATATGAAGGGTTACAGCCGATTGATACACATCCAATCGAACAAATCAACTTTTACCTCTCTACAAACCCTAATTCTCTTCCAACCTCTCCATGTTGTTCGTCTTCTGATCTCCACAACCAGGGATGGTGTCCTAAGGCTTGCTGGTCAGTCTGTCTGACGACGTTCACACCCTGACAGGGTCCCTCTCGGGTGAGAGCTTCAACGGCCTTTGCTAATTTGCTTGTAAACTAGTCATTCTTCGTCACGTAAGCGCGTTGGTTATCTCTTTGCTGGTTTGCTTGTAAATCTTGCCGTTCTTCACCACGTAAGTGTGATAGTTATCCCTCGAGATGACCGATTTCGGAGAAACCCTAGGAACCGGTCCGACCGGTCTAGTCAACCGGTCTAACTGGTCTGGACGGCCTTGCTGCCCTTCGGTCCATTTGTGACTCGCACGCTCGAGTGCTCTCGTGTGTTGGCCGAAAATTGCGTCAACACCGGGCACCACCACGACCACGACGCCGGCCACACCAGCCACCATGTCGTCTCATGGTTGCATGTTAGTTCCCTCAAATTTATGGGCACAAGGGATACAAAGTACGACCCAAACTCTATCCCTAACCTACCAAACTTACAACTCAACTCCAGTTGTAACCGAACTGTACACATATTCAACACATATCTAACATTTCTCGGGCACACAGCAAAACATCTTGTTACCGAGTGTGCCAAAGAATACACACGGCAAAGAAAAGGCACACGGCGTGGGATGTGTTTGCCGTGTGCTGCATGTTATGCACACGACAAGGATGGATTTGTCGTGTGCTGCACATGGCAAATGGAGGCACACGGCAAATATGACATTGCCGAGTGCTTTGGTGGGCACTTGGTAAATAAAATGTTTGCCGCGTGTATTATAATTTTGCCATTTGCCTCATGTTATGCACAGGGCTAAATATTTTTTTGCTTCTACCCTCCTAATTTTTTCTACTATTCACATACTGTATATGGTATTTCATATTAAGTTTTGGTATTTTTCTTGACTTTTAGCTATATTTATTTCTTTTATATCATTAAACATATTTATTCCGGATCAGTCAAATTAGAACTGCAAGTGTTTTAAATAATCAAATATAATGAATCAAACAATGATATTTATGTTAATAAGTCCAATTTGAATCCGTATCCATGAAATGAAAGAAATTCTAAACATCTCGTTCACGAACCATGATCACGAACGTGTGGCCGAATCATTTTATAATTTTGTAAAAAGCAAATGAAGTCTGAAAATCATAAGATTTGTTATGATATCGTGATTTCATCCGCGGAGCTAAGGTAAAAAAAAATGAGAAGATTTTGCACAAGTTATCACATACGCTCCTTACAAATCGAAACAACTCCAAAGAAGATCCATAGTTGAGAATAAATCGTTCAGATTTCAAGTCAAAGTGACGGTCAAATTGGTGTTTTTGTGCAAAACTTTTTGTATATGCAAGACAACTTAGATTGTTTAATGACAAATGTTGGTTATTTTTCGGAGCCCGTTGGTAATTTTATTTTTTTGTAATTAAACAATCTTTTGATATACATTGAATCTTTCCGGGATCAAGTTGGCAGCGAATGGTTCGCTATACACGGGCGGACCGTCCACCCTTCAAGATGTTCGGACATCCGAACACCTGCATACAGTATGCAGATGTTCGGATGTCTGAAGATCCGAATATCAAGGGCGGACGGTCTGCCCCCAAAAACCAAGACTAGAACTGCAAGCGGACGGACTGTCTGCTCAACTAGGGTGAACCATCAGCTCTTCACGATGTTCGGACATCTGAACATCTTGAAGAGCTGACGGTTTACTCGAGTCATTCTAGACACAGAAAAAGGAGAAGAAGGGAACAAGAAAAATAAAAAAAGGTTTTTGTGTGCTCTTGCTGTGTAAGAAAAATAAAAAAAGGTTTTTGTGTGCTCTTGCTGTGTGCTCTTGATCTGGCACACGACAAAGTGAAATACAAATTTGTAAACGACCTCGGATGGAGAAATAGCCAAAACGAAAGTTGTAGAACTCGAAAAGTTACGAAACTTTATAGTTGACAACTTTTTAATTTAAATTCGTTTAGAGTCTCAAACAACTAATTTACACTCGGTTTAGTATGATATGTGCGAAAGAAAATGAAATATAGATACAAGTGAGAGTGTGCTGCAGTGGTAGAGGAGGAGCCGCGTAGCGCGCGGAAAATACTGCGACTTGCGACTTTGATGGAGATGGGCGGGCCGATGGTTCCCTTCCCTAAATAATTTCTTTTTTGCCATTTGTTTCAGGTTTTTTGGATTCAAATTTTGCTGAGTGTTATTTTTTTTTACCGTGGGCCAAAACAGCTACAGCAAAGGTTTTGTTGTGTGCTCGAGAACGAGAAAAAGCACACGACAAAATCAGCTTTGCGGGCTTATGTTTGCCGTGTAGCCTTTGTCGTGTGCAACGCACGGCAAACACTTTGCCCTGTACTTTTGGGGCTTCGCCGGGTGTTAGAGCCACACGGCAAACTGCCTGAATACCGTACTGAGCTCAGCTGGTTTCAACATATATCACAACACAACTAGCAAGTAACTTCTACCTGTATATGGTGTCAAGTATGCTGTCTATTTCACCGGAAAAGCCCGGAGAGATCCCCATCTTCTCCAACGTGTCCACCATGCGAAGCTGGGAGTACGCGTTCCGCGGATGCACAGTGGGCACTGAGCTGCCGAATTTGCTGATGAGGGAATCCAGGTAGTCGAGTGCTCTCCCGTTGTAACTGTGGATCGCAGCTGCGGCCGTTGTTGCCGGTGAGTTGAAGAACGATCCGTTCTTCCTCTGGTACACCATGGCCTGATCCCAGTCTAGCAGGTTCCCCAAGCCTTCTGCTACGTAGGCCATGAAAGCTTTACTTGCAGAACCCATTCTCTTCATCTCGGTGTCGCGCAGCCGGAGGATGGCGTCGACGTCAGCAGGGGCCAGTGGGATCTCCAGCTCCATGCCGATGCCGTGCGCGAGCATGCCGGGGAAGATGACGTTGAACCCTGCCGGCGTGTCGCTCCTGTCGTCCGTCACCAAGGACGCGTTGTGCCCGATGAAGCGGAGCCCTTTGCCGACGTGCTCGTCGCCGACGCCCCACGTCCGGAGCGCGAGGACGCACGCCATCGTCGACGAGAGCATGTCCTTGCCCAGCGACCAAGAGCCGTCACCAGAGCCAGCCTGCAGCCCCCATGAGCCGTCGCTGCGCTGGTTCCGCAGGATCCAGTCCACGCACTGCGGGAAGCGCGAAGCCTGAGGGGACCCCGGCGCCGGCACCTTGGCGACCCATGCCGTGTCGTATGCCGACGGAGGCAGCGGCGGCGGCTCGGCCCTCACGAGCTGCTCCCTTATCCTGTCCTCCAGCTCTCTCACATCCATGCTGCCGCCGCCGTTGCGCGCGGCGTCGTGCACGGCACGTCGCGTTCGTGGTTGCGCGAACGGTAGTTCATGAGGTTTGGGACACGATTGGCGCCTCCGTGGCAGTGGCAGTGGCAGTGGCACTACCCGCTCTACTCCCAGTCGATGGGCAGGGGAGGGTTGGTAGATCCCAAAGAGGGACAGACATGGCGAGGCAAACCCCAACCACGTCATAGCTACAGCTATTCAATTCAATTACGGGGCAGCGCAATGGCTGCAGGCAAGGACGACG
>Ga0314759_1000018_pt1 | contig 11651 bp, 1 predicted proteins | sample G5R1MT_50_FD_207787 | JGI IMG/M metagenome (GOLD analysis project Ga0314759, IMG submission 207787) | Metatranscriptome of switchgrass phyllosphere microbial communities from Michigan, USA - G5R1_NF_28AUG2017_LR1 (Metagenome... | ecosystem: Host-associated > Plants > Phyllosphere >...
AGAGGAAGTATGTGTATTTTTATTTTATGTGGCTTTCAAAATTCATTTTGACTGATCTTGTTGTAATGGCTGTGTGTTTTTTTAGCTCAGTTTTGAATTATTCGTGCTTTCTGGTTTTTTTATAACATCTATATATATATATTTATGGATTGAAAATTATGTGTTGATGATTTTACCTCTGATGACATTATATAAATCACAATAATAGGTGTCGTGAAAGTTAATTGTTTTTGTGATGACTATGAACTAACAGTACAGTTGAAAGAACGAAAATACGGAATTAGTGTGCTCAAGTACGTGAATGTACAGTGCAATTCCGCTTGTGAGCAATCGATTTAGCTCTCTTACATTCGTTTGGATTATAAATAATTAGGAAAAAAATGAGGTCGGGATCGGCAGCCTTGGTAGTTTGGCTGGCCGCCTTTGTCTCATCCATTTCATCACAGGAACTATTTTCATGTCCCAATGGTTGGGAATTACGTGGTCTTAACTGTTACAAATACTTTGGCATTAAACATTCATGGGAAAAGGCTGCTGAGCTTTGTAGAAGATATGGAGCGGAATTGATAACAATTGATTCATTTACTGAAAATAATGTAACGTTATCCATAGCATTATCAAATGATATCAATAAACGCCTTTCAAGCAAGTATTGGCTCGGATTGGCAACTCTCGACGATTTACGGACCAATACATTAGAATCAGCAGCTGGTACGTTAGTATCACAATATTCTGGTTTTTGGTCATTGAAGCAGCCGAATCCAGAGTCAGGGGAATGTGTGGCTGTAATATCGGAATCACAATCAGTCCAGTCATGGGAACTAGATACGTGTGAAAGTTTATTCCCATTTATGTGCAAGTCAGCAGCTTGTCCACAAAACTCCGTACATTGTTCAAACGGTGAATGCGTGAACCAAGCGTTTAAATGTGATGGTGTGGACGACTGTGAAGATGGCTCAGACGAAATCGATTGTCCAGCAAACTGTAACTTTCACATGCAGTCTAGCGGTGATGTGATTGAATCACCGAATTATCCGCACAAATACAATGCGCTAGCCAAATGCAAATGGATTTTGGAGGGACCGATTGGCAGTAACATCATTTTACAATTCCAAGAGTTTGAGACTGAGAAAACGTTCGATACTGTTCAAATTTTGGCTGGCGGACGTACTGAAGATAAAGCTGTGTCATTGGCCACACTTTCCGGTCGTGAAGAACTAGCAAACAAACCTTTTATCACCGCTTCAAATTTCATGATTGTTAAGTTCACATCTGATGGCAGTGTCGAACGCAAAGGCTTCCGGGCAACATGGAAAACTGAGCCTCAAAATTGTGGCGGCACTTTGCAAGCAGTAGGACAAGGTCAAATATTAACAAGTAGTGGTTATCCAAAACCATACCCAGCTGGATTAGAATGTTTATACATAATACAGGCTCAAGCTGGTCGAATAATCTCCGTTGAAATACAAGACTTGGATTTAGTTCGTGGTCGTGATTATCTTCTCATTCGGGATGGAGACTCACCAAAAAGTCCAGTTTTGTCACGATTATCGGGTAAAACCGAAGAAAATACTCGTGTCATCATTTCCACCGGTAACAAACTGTATTTGTACTTCAAAACAAGTCTTGGTGAAGCTGGAAAAGGATTCAGTATAAGATACACACAAGGGTGTAGAGCAACACTGCACGCCTACAACGGAACCATTCAGTCACCAGCATTTGGATTAAGTAATTATCCAAATAATCAGGAGTGTTTATTCAAAATCAAAAATCCGAACCAAACACCGCTTTCATTACGATTTGACAAATTTAACGTACATTCAACTGACATGGTGCAAGTATTCGATGGATCCTCTATTTCAGGATTACGATTACATTCAGGAAATGGGTTTACTGGCGCGACTGTTCCGAAAATAACTTTGACCGCCTCCTCTGGTGAAATGTTGGTTAGATTTGTTTCTGATTCGTTGCACAATTTGCTTGGCTTTTCGGCCACATTTTCGGCTGATTGTCCAGAATTGCGTCCGGGTGAAGGCGCACTAGCTTCTAGTAGAGATACAGCGTTTGGAACAGTAGTGCAATTCACATGCCCTATTGGTCAAGAATTTGCCACAGGAAAGAATAAAATACAGACGGTTTGTCAAAAGGGAGGAAAATGGAGTGTTGAATACATTTCGAAATGTCAAGAGGTATATTGTGGACCAGTACCTCAGATTGATAACGGGTTTTCTATTGGATCAACAAATGTCACATATAATGGTGCTGCCATGTATCAATGCTATGCTGGCTTCACTTTTTCATCAGGAAAACCAATAGAAAGAATTTCTTGTTTAGCGAATGGACATTGGTCTGCTCAACCACTTTGCTTGGCATCACAGTGTCCACCATTGCCAGATGTAGCACATGCTAATGTGACATTACTAAACGGAGGTGGTAGAAGCTATGGATCGATTGTACGATACGAATGTAATCCAGGCTATGAACGTTCTGGACATCCCGTCCTGATTTGTATGTCGAACGGAACTTGGAGCGATGTCGTACCAACTTGCACGCGCAAACAATGTCACCGCATTCCTGAAGTGAAAAATGGATTTATTGTTGATACAGAACGGAAATACTTCTTCGGAGATGAAGCACGAGTTCAATGTTACAAGGGTTATAAATTGAATGGAACCAACATCATCAGCTGTAGCTCGGAGCAAAGTTTTGAAAACGTTCCAACTTGTGAAGATATAAATGAGTGCAATCAATCACAATGTGACCTGGCATCGACTGAATGTAAAAATGGTGCTGGTTCTTTTCAATGCAAATGTAAAAAGGGTTTTGCTCCAACAACCGAATGTCGTCCGGTGGGTGATTTAGGTCTGGCAAATATGGGAATATCTGATGACAGTATTAGTGTATCGTCAACTGAAAATGGCTACAATAAGCGAAACGTTCGATTGAATTCAGTAGAGGGCTGGTGCGGAGATTCAAATGAACCCAGCAAAAATTGGGTGACTATTGATTTTAAAGCATCAACTATAATCCGTGGATTCCGCACAATGCCATCCGAACGACCAGATGGCCCAGCATTCACATCAGCTGTTCGTTTACAATACACCGACGATTTAACTGATGTGTTTAAAGATTATGCTAATCCGGATGGAACTGCAGTAGAATTCCGTATAATCGAACCTATCCTCTCCATTCTCAACTTACCTATTCCAATCGAAGCCAGATATGTGCGGTTCCGTATTCAAGACTACGTAGGTGCTCCTTGTTTACGTTTGGAAGTTATGGGTTGCACACGCTTGGATTGTGTCGATATTAATGAATGTGCCAAAAACAATGGCGGCTGCGATCAAAAATGTATCAACGCTCCAGGTAGCTTTTCATGCGGCTGCAATTCAGGATATGAATTATTCACGAAAAATGGAACGGCGGGCTATTCTATTGAAAAATCAGAAAGTGGTTTGCGAGATGGCGACACATTGCAAGTGAATAAATCCTGCGTACCGGTGCTTTGCCCAACTTTGGCATCTCCCGAAAATGGCCTGATCCTATCGTCCAAAAAACAATATCACTTTGGAGATTTAATTAACATCAAATGTAACTTTGGTTATGTAATGTCTGGCAGCTCATCTTTACTTTGCTTATCAAATGGCCAATGGAATGGAACAGTTCCAGAGTGCATGTATGCAAAATGTGTGTCTCTGCCTGATGATAAAATGGGTCTGTCTGTTGTCCGTCCCGATCCAGACAGTGTTTTGGTATCGTTCAAAGAGAATGTCACTCTAACCTGTAATTCAATGGGCAGAAGTTTGCGAAACACCGCATCATCATCGTTCAGACAATGTGTCTATGATCCAAAACCAGGTCTTCCAGATTATTGGCTCTCAGGTGCTCAACCGAATTGCCCACGGGCTGATTGTGGTGAGCCTATGCCTACCGCAGGGGCGGAATATGGACAATTTATTGACACCAAATTCCAATCATCATTCTTCTTTGGATGCCAAAATACATTCAAATTGGCTGGGGAAACTGAAAAACATGACAATGTTGTTCGCTGTCAATCAAATGGTATTTGGGATTTCGGTGACTTACGTTGTGAAGGACCAGTATGCAGCGATCCAGAGCGGCCAGCTGATGGTACACAAATGGCACGAAGCTATGAACAAGGTTCTGAAGTTCACTTCAGTTGCTCAAGACCGGGCTACATCCTTATAAACCCAAGACCAATCACATGTATTCGTGAGCCAGAATGTAAAGTTATCAAACCATTAGGAATTACCTCGGGCCGTATACCTGACAGTGCGATTAATGCTACTTCAGAGCGAATGAACTATGAAGCGAGAAATATTCGTTTGAACTCCGTTACGGGTTGGTGTGGGAACAAAGAACCATTCACATACGTTAGCGTAGATTTGGGTCAAGTGTACCGAGTCAAAGCTATTTTGGTGAAAGGAGTTGTAACAAACGACGTCGTCGGACGACCGACTGAAATTCGTTTCTTCTACAAGCAATCAGAATCAGAGAACTATGTTGTGTATTTCCCGAACTTCAATTTAACTATGAGAGATCCAGGCAATTATGGCGAATTGGCTATGATTACGTTACCAAAATTTGTACAAGCTCGTTTTGTTATTTTGGGAATTGTAAGTTACATGGACAATGCTTGTTTGAAATTCGAGCTAATGGGATGTGAGGAGCCTGCTAAAGAGCCACTTCTTGGTTATGATTATGGGTATTCACCTTGCGTTGACAACGAACCACCTGTATTCCAAAACTGTCCACAACAACCAATAATTGTTCGTCGCGACGTAAATGGTGCCATTTTACCAGTGAATTTCACTGAACCAACGGCTGTTGACAATTCTGGATCAATTGCTCGCTTAGAAGTGAAACCACCAAACTTCAAAACACCTATGTATATATTCCAAGACACGGTTGTTAAATACGTTGCATTTGACTACGATGGAAATGTAGCCATTTGTGAAATAAACATCACAGTTCCAGATGTGACACCACCCAGATTGAGTTGTCCACAAAGCTATGTTATTGAATTGCTGGATAAACAGGAAAACTATGCTGTAAATTTCACCGACACTCGAAAGAAAATCTCAGTTAGTGATGATTCGGGTGATGTTATGTTGTCATTTATCCCACAACGGGCAACTATTCCGATTGGAAAATTTGAAAATGTTACAGTTGTAGCAGCAGACAAATTTGGAAACAAGGCATCATGTAATTTCCAAGTATCGGTTCAAGCTTCCCCATGTGTCGATTGGGAACTTCAAGAGCCTACGAATGGAGTATTGAATTGTTTGCCAGGTGATCGAGGTATTGAATGTGTCGCCTCATGCAAACCAGGCTTTAGATTCACTGATGGAGATCCGGTTAAGTCGTTCTCGTGTGAAAAGTCGCGCATATGGACCCCAACTTCTGTTGTTCCAGATTGTGTCTCCGAAAATACTGAACAGGCCGACTATCATGTAACTGCTACTGTAACATATAGAGCCAATGGTGCCGTCTCTCCTTCATGTTTGCCACAATATCAAGAGTGGCTTCAGCAATATTATGGTAGCTTGAATGAAGTACTATCATCACGTTGTTCTGCCGTTAACGTTAATATGAATGTGTCATTCATTCGATCGATGTCCACGCTATTAGATGAAAATGTTGTCAGATTGGACTTTGTTCTAGTAGTTATTCCCGCGATTCGACAACCTCAGTTGTACGATTTGTGCGGCTCAACCTTGAACCTGATATTTGATTTGAGTGTACCGTATGCTAGTGCTGTCATTGAACCTTTGTTGAATGTTTCAAATATTGGCACTCAATGTCCACCATTGAGAGCTTTGAAGAGTACCATAGCCCGTGGATTTGAATGTAGTGTTGGTGAGGTGTTGAACATGGATACAAATAATGTACCACGATGTTTGCATTGTCCAGCTGGAACTTATGCAGGTGAACGACAAAGTACTTGCACATACTGTCCGCGAGGCTTCTATCAAAGTCGTGATAGGCAAGGAAGTTGCAACGCATGTCCCAGCGGGACATACACAAGAGAAGAAGGCTCAAAATCGATCAATGACTGTATCCCAGTGTGTGGCTACGGAACATTCTCACCGACGGGATTGGTGCCTTGCTTGGAATGCCCACGAAACTCATTTTCAGATGAACCACCAACAGGTGGTTTTAAAGACTGCAAAAGTTGCCCAGCAAATACATTTACTTTCCAGCCTGCAGCTCCTTCAAAAGATCGCTGTCGAGCAAAATGTCCACCAGGATTCTATTCATCAACTGGATTGGCTCCATGTTCTGCTTGTCCGCCAAACTTTTTCCAGAATATCGCAGGATCTATGACATGTAATGAATGTCCAACAAATATGAAAACTGATAAACAAGGTGCTGTTGGCCGTGAAGAATGTAAGGCTGTTGTTTGTAATGAAAATTCATGTCAGCATGGAGGAGCTTGTGTCCCAATGGGGCATTCAACGCAATGCTTCTGCCCAGCTGGTTTTTCGGGTCGTCGTTGTGAAATTGATATCGATGAATGCGCCTCTTCTCCATGCTATAATGGTGGAACTTGTACGGATCTACCTCAAGGATATAGATGTCGTTGCCCGCCAGGATTTTCAGGTGAAAATTGCCAAGATGAAGAAACTGATTGTAAACCAGATACATGCCCAACACGTGCAATGTGTAAAAATGAACCAGGTTTTGGAAATTACACATGTCTTTGCCGAAGTGGTTACACAGGACCTGATTGCGATGTAACTATTGACCCGTGCACAACAAATGGCAATCCTTGTTCAAATGGTGCTTCATGCGTTGCATTGAAACAAGGACGTTTCAAGTGTGAATGCTTACCAGGCTGGAGTGGTCAATTCTGTGAAATCAATGTTGATGACTGTGCTGAAAAACCGTGTTTGCTTGAATCAAATTGTACTGATTTGATCAACGACTTCAGCTGCTCATGTCCACCCGGATTTACTGGAAAAAGATGTCACGAGAAAATCGATTTGTGTTTATCTGAACCTTGTGCTCATGGTATTTGTGTCGATAATTTGTTCAACTACGAATGTATTTGCCATCCTGGATGGACTGGCAAAAATTGTGACGTAGATATGAACGATTGTGATGAAAATCCATGTGAAAATGATGGCACTTGTGTGGATTTGGTTGATGGATACAAGTGCAATTGCTTACCAGGTTTCGAGGGTAAAAACTGTCAACACATGACAGATGACTGCAAGAGTGAACCTTGTCAAAATGGTGCAACATGTATTGATGAAATCGACGGTTACCTATGTAAATGTCGTCCAGGATTTGTCGGATTACAATGTGAAGCTGAAATTGATGAGTGTTTGTCTGATCCATGCAATCCCATCGGAACTGAAGAATGCATTGACTTTGATAATAAATTTGCCTGTAAATGTAGAACTGGCTATTCTGGAGTTCTCTGCGAAGAAAACATAGATGACTGCAAATACAATCCATGCTTGAATAATGGTAAATGTATGGATCGTATTGGATCTTATGAATGTATCTGTGAAGATGGATGGACCGGTCAAAATTGTGAAAAAGAAATTGAAATGTGTTCCGTCGCAACATGTAAGAATGATGCGAGCTGCATAAATCTCTTCCAAGATTATTTCTGCGTTTGTCCAAAGGGAACTGATGGAAAACAGTGTGAGGTTGCACCTGAACGTTGCGTCGGAGATCCATGCATGCACGGTGGCAGTTGTAGAGACTTTGGTTCTGGTTTGAATTGTACGTGTCCAGAGGATTACACAGGTGTTGGATGTCAATATGAATTTGATGCATGTGAAGCTGGGCAATGTAAAAATGGTGCGTCTTGCATCGATAAAGGTCACGGATACACCTGCATTTGTCAACCCGGATTTACTGGCAAAAATTGCGAAAATGATATTGTGGACTGCAAAGAAACATCATGTGCTCCGGGTGCAACATGTATCGATTTACCTAGTGGGTTCTACTGTCAATGCCCGTTCAATTTGACGGGAGATGATTGTCGTAAAACAATTCAAGTGGACTATGATCTCTACTTTAGTGACCCAACACGCTCAACAGCAGCTCAAGTAATCCCATTCCGTACGGGCGGTAGCGATAGTCTCACGATAGCGATGTGGGTTCAATTCACTCAAAAAGATGACTCTGGAATCTTTTACACACTGTATGCTGTTGAATCTGCCCACATCACAAATAAACGACGATTAATTCTTCAAGCACATTCAAGTGGAGTTCAAGTGTCTCTATTTAGCGATTTACAAGATGCATTCTTATCATTCAGAGAATATGCCACCATCAACGATGGTCAATGGCATCATATCGCGATAGTTTGGGATGGTAAAACAGGACAACTGCAGTTGATAACTGAAGGTTTAATTGCTAGTAAAACTGAATACGGAAGCGGAAAACTGCTTCCAGAATATGTTTGGGCGGTTTTAGGTAAACCTCAACCAGAACAATCTTTGTCGTCAGTTACATACACTGAAGTGGGATTCCAAGGACACATAACAAAAGCACAAATTTGGTTGCGTGCTTTAGATGTAACATCAGAACTTCAAAAACAAGTACGTGACTGCCGTAGCGAACCAATATTGTATCGTGATCTGATTCTGAACTGGGCCGGATACGAAATTACTTCAGGAGGTGTTGAACGAAACGTTCCTTCGACATGCGGTCAAAAGAAATGTTCCTCATCAAATGGTGGCTCGCAATGTAATCAAGTCGATGTCGATAAAGAGCCACCACAGGTACAGCATTGTCCGGGAGATCTATGGATAATTTCACGAAATGGATCCGCGCAAGTGACTTGGGATGAGCCTGAGTTTTCAGACAATGTTGCCATTGCTAGAATAATTGAAAAGAGCGGTCACCGATCAGGCCAAACATTACTTTGGGGAACATATGACATTACATACGTCGCACATGATGGTGCCGGCAATACAGCCACATGCAGTTTCAAAGTTTCCGTTTTATCCGAATTTTGTCCGCCGTTAGCAGATCCAGTTGGTGGTACACAAGTGTGCAAAGATTGGGGTGCCGGTGGCCAATTCAAAGTTTGTGAAATCAGTTGTAATTCAGGACTACGATTTTCGGAACCAGTCCCAGAATTTTACACTTGCGGAGCAGAAGGTTTCTGGCGACCAACGTCAAATCCTTCTCAGCTACTTGTTTATCCATCCTGTTCGCCATCCAAGCCTGCACAGCGAGTAGTCCGCCTTAAAATGCTCTTCCCAACTGATGTATTATGTAACTCAGCGGGTCAAAGTGTCTTGAAACAACGCGTTGAAAATGCTATAAACGCATTGAATAGAGACTGGAACTTCTGCTCTTATTCGACCGAAGGCTCAAGAGAATGCAAAGATGTTCAGATTAACATTAATTGTGATCATTATCGTGGTGGAAATTCGAATCGTGTACGTCGTGAATCACAAGATGAAGACACCAGTGGAGGAACGTATGTGGTTGATGTGAATATTCCTATTGAAAGAAACCTTGGTACGGACACATCAAATGATGCAGCTGCTCGTGGTCGAGAAAGCAGGCAGCAAGGTGGTGATACTTATGCATTGGAAATTTCATTCCCAGCTGTTAATGATCCTGTGCTGCATTCATCATCTGGAGAGCGATCGGACGTGAAAACTCTTCTTCAAAAATTAATCCTTGAGGAAAATCAATTTGCAGTTCAAGACATCTTGCCGAATACTGTCCCTGACCCATCTTCTCTTAATCTATCATCTGAATACGCATGTCCGAAAGGGCAAGTTGTGATGGTTCCTGATTGTGTGCCATGTGCTGTAGGAACCTACTTCGATCAAACGAATAAAACATGCAATCCATGTCCACAAGGAAGTTACCAGTCTGAAACAGGTCAATCGCAATGTTTGAGGTGTCCAAATATTGCAGGCAGAATCGGAGTAACTGCTGGCAGTGGAGCTCGATCAGCTGCAGATTGTAAAGAACGTTGTCCGCCTGGAAAATTTTTGGATACCGAAAGTGGTCTATGCCGCTCATGTGGACACGGATTCTATCAACCTGACGAAGGATCATTCACATGTCTTTTGTGTGGTCTCGGTCAAACTACACGATCAGCAGAGGCAACTTCCCGGGAAGAGTGCCGCGATGAATGTGCATCAGGTCAGCAATTGGGCAGTGATGCACGTTGTGAGCCATGCCCTCGAGGCTCATACCGATCGCAAGGTATTCAACCTACATGTGCTGCTTGTCCATTGGGACGAACTACGCCCAAAGTTGGTGCATCTTCAATTGAAGAGTGCTCGTTGCCGGTATGCCAACCAGGAACGTATCTAAATGGTACTCTTAATGTATGCGTTGAATGCAAAAAAGGTTTCTACCAATCTGAATCGCAACAAACTTCTTGCATTGCTTGTCCGCCAAACCATAGCACAAAAACCGTTGGTGCTACAAGTCGTACAGAGTGTACAAATCCATGCGAAACAATCAAAGAAGGTCAAGCTCATTGTGATCAAAATGCTTATTGTATTCTAGTTCCTGAGACATCTGATTTCGAATGTAAATGTAAGCCGGGTTTCATTGGCAACGGCACCGAGTGCTTAGATGTATGCGAAAACTATTGTGATAATGGCGGCACTTGTGTAAAAGATTTGAAAGGAACGCCTTCGTGTCGATGCTCTGGTTCATTTACTGGGCCACGATGCTTGGAGCGTTCAGAATTTGCCTATATTGCTGGTGGAATAGCTGGCATTGTTATATTCATCGTAATTATTGTATTACTCATTTGGATGATTTGTGTACGTTCAACGAAAAAGAAAGATCCGAAGAAAATGCTTACGCCTGCCATAGATCAAACTGGATCACAAGTTAATTTCTACTATGGAGCACATGCACCTTATGCTGAAAGTATTGCCCCATCGCACCATAGCACATATGCCCATTATTATGATGATGACGAAGAAGACGGCTGGGAAATGCCGAACTTTTATAATGAAACATACATGAAAGAAGGTTTACACGGCAACAAAGATGACCTCTATGATAGACTAAAAAGACATGCTTACCCCGGAAAAAAAGAAAAGAGTGACAGTGACAGCGAAATAGGACATTAATAAATTGGGCAGACAAATATTAAACAAAATTCATCACGAACAAATGAGCAGTTTCATTGTAATTTAACTATTTGATGAATTAGGTTATAGAATGAAATTATTTACGAGAAAAGTCTCTGGTCATTTTGTATAAACTTTTTAAGAAACCATTTAATACTCGTACAATTCTATTTCAGTAACAAATTGTATTTGAACCAATGAGTTAAAACCCTTAGGCGAATGAACAAGATTAATTCCATTTAAAAAAAATCGAAATGTGTCTATTTTGATGAAATTGTAGTTCTTTTGTCAAGCATGTATGTCACTAGTGTACTCTTAAAAATAATTTTTCGCCATTTAAGTTTACTTGCAACCGAATGTCAAAAAATATTCTCTACACTTTTCGTCTATATGTTCCTGATATTGTTCTTTGAATATATGTAGAATTATGAAGTGAAATAAAATGAAGCAACACAAATAATTACATGGAATGCCATGAAAATTTGTTCAAACACGCCGATATCACGTCTACAATTCGCTAGTAAGCTTTTATGTAACGAAATCATGAAC
>Ga0314759_1000021_pt1 | contig 11465 bp, 5 predicted proteins | sample G5R1MT_50_FD_207787 | JGI IMG/M metagenome (GOLD analysis project Ga0314759, IMG submission 207787) | Metatranscriptome of switchgrass phyllosphere microbial communities from Michigan, USA - G5R1_NF_28AUG2017_LR1 (Metagenome... | ecosystem: Host-associated > Plants > Phyllosphere >...
CACTCCTCAAGACCTCAACAGTAGTCAACAGCCAATCAGCCACCGCCTCGATCCAGCAGCCATGGCCTCCCGCGCAGGACCACCGCTCCGCCGCCGGCCGTCGCAGCGCCCCGCGCTGCTCGCGCTGGGCGTCCTCTCCTGCCTGCAGCTGCAGCTCGCGGCGTCGCAGCTGACGTCGACCAGGCCTCTCCCGCGCGCCACCGCCACGGCGACGACAGTACCGCTGCGAGCGGGCGGAGATCAGGCGGAGGCCGGCGGCGGCGTCGCGCGGCGCGCGTGCACGTACACGGTGGAGATCAAGACGAGCTGCTCGTCCCCGCGCGCGTCCCCGGACGCGGTGAGCCTCGCGTTCGGCGACGCGTACCGGAACGAGGTGTACGCGGCGCGGGTGTCGCCGGCGTACGGGTTCGAGCGGTGCGCCAAGGACACGTTCCGGGTCTCCGGGCCCTGCGGCTACGGCGTCTGCTACCTCTACCTCCGCCGCTCCGGCCGCGTCGGGTGGACGCCGGAGTGGGTCAGGGTGTACGAGCCCGCCTCCGGCACGCCCTCCACCTTCTACTTCGGCGACCCGCTCCCCAACGGCGTCTGGTACGGCCTCGACCGCTGCCTGCGCCGCCCCGCGGCCGGCGGCGGCGCCTCTCCCGACGCCGCGGCCCGGGCGTCACAGTGAGCGCCGGATGGGGCTTGGTTGCGCACGGTGGAAGCAGAAGGAGGACCACTCGTCGTCAGTCGTCACGACGCGGCTGGCTGTGAGCCTGTGACGCGATGATCGTGGAGGCGAGAAATCACTTCACTTTTACAAGGTAGTGGGGATGCACGGCAAGTATTTCAACACAAATTATTTAAAAATATTTGTACATCAAACGACTACTAAAAATAAGCTTATTTATTAATAATTTATTTCTTTGATGTAAGTCTATATATAAAGAGATTTACTCCTTGTCAACCGATTGAGATCTGGTTTACCTGTCAATCAACGTGCTCCATCGTTGGATCGGCGGCGGACGAATGTGATCGCCCTGTGTGTAAATGATCTGTTCGGGTCTGTCGTTGTGTGCTTTGTATGCCCGGTTAGATGATATTGGGCCCGTCGTGCGTCCGGTTACTTGTTAACGGGTCTGGTGTGAGTGAGTGCGAGATTCGCTCCTGACTGTGTGTGTGTGAGTCGATCAATTGCTTCACTAGTCAGAGTGGTTCTCGTTCCATTTCTCCCTTGAAACCTTCGTTTCTGTTCGATTCGCCTCCTCCGCCGGGTGCTGAAAAGCGAAGCAAAGCCGCCGGCGTCGATCTGTTCGATTCGCCTCCTCCGTCAGGTTCTCCGCCACCACAAAGGAGGGGAATCGACGGGATTGACGTCCAATAGGGCCGTGTGGTCTAGTAGTTTAGTAGCTGTTAGGGTTGTCAATCTGCTAGTTAGGAGATCGAGCAGCCGTTCCTAGGGTATGGTGTCCTGGCGGTCATGATGAGGCGGCGGCACGACATATCCTCCACCCGGCCACTGGCAGGTATGTGGTTTGGATCTGACGGAGCTGGATTTCGCAGTTTTCATTAGGTGCTGTAACCGAGTTATTCAGTTCATGCTTCGACTTCCTGTATGAGTTCGATTTTGGAGTAATACCTGAATAGCAGCGGGACTGGTAGGCTCGTGCTCGATTGTTTGGGTTTTCTATCTAGTTTATTTGATTTTGAGGCACATCATATGAGTTAGGAGATGATAGAAAATGCTTTAAATCTATGTGGTGATTATATTTCAATTTCTTTTGTGTTCTAGCTGTAGGTATAAGGGTCTAAGTCAGGCCTTCAGGCTCTGCATTTTCAATGGCGACGGAGAAAGGAGTGATATAATGATGCTACAATCTGGTACGAGTGATGTTTTATTCTTGATAAATTTTGATATGAAAGGACATCATATTTAATTAGTTGATGCTCCACTGTATAGATTCTTAGTACTTCCCCCTAGTTAGATTGCGTATGTTGTGCTTCCTTTTCTAGTATATAATGATGCTACCATGTGACGCCTTTTCACAACGCTGACCAATAGTCACGATTTCGTTGGACCTTTTTTCGCTAGGTATACTGCATGTTTTATCTACAGTAATAATATTATCCCTCCGATCTTCCTGTTGTGCGAGTTGTGCTGTGCGCCTGTGCCCATCTAATACCGGAGCAATTTATGTGTCAAGGAGATGGAGGAAGGCTGACCACATTTTTCCGTTTGGTCTCTTTACTTTTGTAGGATTGCTTTATGATTATCTGACTTTTCTTGGGAACGAAGAAGCTAGGAAGATTGTAAAGCCCCACATGCAAGTTTTCTTGTGTGGAATTATAAAGTTTTTATAACTGCAAAATTCATAAATTAATTACTAGTTTCATCTTTTTTTTGTTGTTGGATGCTTCCTTCTTCGGTTTCAAGATTCAGATCTGGTCTGTTAAAATAATAGCTCTAGTTTTTCGGATCTTGTCTGTTAAAATAATAGCTCTATTTTTTTTTTTGTCGAGGCTGTTACTTGTGGAGTCTAACGCCCCATCTGATAGCATAATCCAATATAAATATCAGACTACTTTTGTGCCTATCTTTTTTCGACAACAGATACAATGTTGAGATATCCATATAATTTGTAGCTGGTCTTGTCTGCTCCTCTATTGGACTGTCTACTACATCTCTGTGTGGTCCTATTCAACTAATTTACTCCCAAAGTTTTTAATGTTCTACCTGGAAGGAATGCATGCCACAAAGGTAGAAGCTTTGTTACATTAATACACAACTAATTTTACTATATTAGCATTTGTGCAATTTTAGAATAAGATTCCTGTAATTTTTAGGTAAACAGGAATAGTCATTGCCTTGAATTTTGTATGCTACTACTTCTATAGATATTTTATTCACTAAAATATAGGTACTCCCGTGATATAAATTCACTACTTTTTAGAAGATGCTAGTTATAGGTTACCTCTGATTTCTGCTAAAATTGTTAATCTCATTGATGTCATCGCCTTCGCTTGCATCACGAGTTATATTTATTTGTTGCCATTTTTGTATTTTCTTGATGGAAATTTTGTAAGCTTAACATTCTTTTTACCTTTTTAGTGAATGTTTCCTCTTGCTCTATGCATGTTTAAAGTACACCATATTAGATTTCATAGATAAGGTACTTGTGGAAAACAGTATCTTGACTACAGGGATTAGATGTTCTGTAGGCTGAGCTTAGCATCTTGCAAAGATGAAACTACTTATTTTCCGTTGGGGCTGCTGCTGTTAGAATTCGTACACTTAGGCATTCTTCATGCAGGGAGTTTGAAAAGATTAGTGAGAGGATGTCTGATTCTGTGGTTGGGGCAATGCGGGCGATTGTAGAAATTAATAGAGTCAGGTGCTAACTTAGCTTACATAAACTATCTATTTTCTATATCTTGTGAAAATGGTGATGTTCCCTTTTGTTTTAGGATCATCGATTTTAAAAAGTACGGGAGACATTCCTTTCTTTGTATCTTTCTAATTTGTCTAGTTGAAACTTTTGCTCTTGATCATACTACATTCTAGGCATCGTCGCATCCTTTAACCCATTGTGATTTATCAAAACAAACTAGAAAATATTTTTGAAATCATGATGTAAATATTTGTTTTCAGATTTATTTAATTGAAAAGCACATTTGTACAACAACTTGGAGATGTAGCTTTTTGTTAAATATTTGTCCATATTAGTCCAAGCTGCATTTTGGCCTCATTTTTGTATTTTTTGTGTCAATCATCATATTTAATTTTTTCCCTGCTGTTGATCTATACTTTTCTTGAACTTGCAACTGAGGAATCGCGTAGGGAAAGGGTGTGACTAAACTGATGATCAACTTCAACTTTGTGTTCTTTCATTTTCCTCTTTACTGGGGATGTAGTCTTAGAGTTGTTTTTATCAGTTTTGGGGTGAATTTTGTGTACCTATCTCCGACCTTTCGTTTCATTGTTGCTTTTAGATGCCTTTTTTTGGGGATTTATTGAATTCCAGCTTTAACAGCAAGAAGTTAAAACTGAGAAATAAAGATTGTGGTATTTCTCAGTTTTAACTTCTGTATTTCTTAGTTTTAACACTCTGATGCTCAATTTTTTAGGTGTACATAATTTTTAATATGTTTTATGGTGGCATGTTAGGGTTCAATTGAGGGAGTTGTTGGTCATTTTGAGGGTATCTTAGTAGCGTGTCATTTTTTTGTTGGTCTACCGTAATATTTGGGGAATCATATTGGCATACTAAATTTTCCGTACCAGGAAATTTATAATGTGATTATACATTTCTTACATCTTGCATGTATCTTATCTTAAAATTTTAACATGTCAACACTACAAGTTATTATAAACTATCTCGCTGGTTTTCTTTTTAAATATGCTTGATAACACAATATCAAATTTTTATTACAAAATATTCTTTTCTGAACTTACAATATGTGCGAGATAAGTTCTCAATATATTTTTTTTGGATCTTTAAGTGTTATCATGAAATTTGAGGGATTAATTCAGAATTTGCTTCGAACTTATACCAGACACATACAGTTAGGAATTTTTTGTCAAAACCTTTTGTCCATGAGCCTGTTTTGTTTTATGCCCAGCCAGTGTGCTAAGCTAATATTGTGTGTTGGGGGCATCAATCAAGCACGCCACAAATTTCATGTTGGTATGCTACGGTGAACATACATTTTATCCTTGTTTGTAAAAGCAATTATTCCTATATATTCCTAGCTCCAGTACCAACGATCTTCCCTGAGTTTGCTAGTTGTCCTTAAAACTGCATTATGTGGACTTCTATTTTCTTTTTGGACATAGTGTCTGAAAATTTTATAGGTAGTGCATATTAGTATTGTAATGCTTACACTTTATTCATTTTAGTATACTTAAACTATAATTTTTCTTGTGTAGAAAATATCTGGTTACTATGTTTGAATTAAAAAATCTCTAACAATTAGTATTATAATTATATTACACTATAGCATAGCTGTTTAATTCTTTGTTATTTTGTTGTATTTTTTTCTAAACTATGCATGAGTTCGCCAAATCATTTCTTCATTTGTTTCTTCTTTCAATGTGCTATATTGTAGTTATATATCTCCATGTTTTGTCAGTGGATTGCCTAGTTCGTCCTTCCTAATTTTGTGTATTATCTTGGGTACTCATTGTTTACCAAACTGGGTTCCCAATTATGTCCCTGATCTTCATGTATTGTTCTTGTCTAGATCAAGTAACTGCCAGAGCAATGCACTACCACATTCTGCATGATGAAATTCACCGCTTTTCTCCTTTGTGTAAGTACTATGCAGAGGCTCCAAAACTTCTCGCACAACTTCTGATTTGTGACTGGCTAACTGCACTTTCTTTGCTGAATTACAATTTTTAGACTTAAATTTCAGGTACTCAAGTATAGTTTTCCTCTTTCATCATATAATTGCATTTTTATTAAATGAAAAGAATAGTTTCATATATATATATAAAGTATTGTTTGTTCAAGAAATGTTGCTTCTAATTCTTGCATATTTTTTCTTTACTAGCATTTGATTCATTGTTTGTCCACAAATTTTTTTTGAGATGATTTTGTTATTGTTTGACGGTAGAAAAATTGTAAATTGTACCTTGTCATTTGTGTACTTAATTCCAGCCTTTTGTTTTTGATGGAAACACATGGTAGTTTGTTCCTGTTTTACCATTGAAAAAATTGTAAATTGTATGCTTGTACCTTATCATTTGCACATTTAATTCTAATCTTCTTTTTTGTATTGAAAGACTTGGTCATTTTGTTCGTTTTTGACCATAGGAAAAACTTTAAATTGTACATTGTCATTTGTTTATTTGGTCAATTTGTGTTATGTTTCCTGTAACTTGTCAGTTTGTGTTATGTGGGAAGGTAGGGAGGGAGGGAGAGAGATGATTATTGCAGTGATAGTATGACTATCATGTGCTTATGGCATCATTAGGTTTACTCTTTAATTTAGTCAATTTATAGGATGTACCAAAAGGGCTTGTGTTACCTATATATCAATCATACTATTATTTCTAGACTTTAATTATAGTTCATCCGAATTGATTTATATTGACCATATGTGTATAATTTTTTGTGTGTGGAGGCTTTGTTTTATGAAGTTTAATATTTAATCTGATGCGAAGATTTTTAGTAGCATAATCTTTGGTACTTGTGTTTATGGAGGATCTATCATATTTGTAAACTAACTAAGGTGTCACAAGTTTAATACTTGATCTGATGCGAAGATTTTTAGTAGCATAATCTTTGGTACTTGTGTTTGTGGAGGATCTATCATCTACTTCCATTTGTCAATATGCTCTTATTTATTAATATAGTAGCAAACAAATTTTTTGACATTGTGTCTATCATTTTTTTTACAAAGTAGATACAATGCTGACATATCCATATAATTTAGTAGCTACCTGTTGTCCTTGCCTCTATTGGATATTGCATATCTATGTGGTCATGGTCATCTAATTTACTCTGAAAGTTTTTAATATTCTTTGAAGAAGTACATTTCAAGGTTGGTTAAATCATATATACAACTAACTGTACTACAACATTAGCATTTATGTAGTTTTTGAATAAGATTGATCTAACTTCTGTAGGTAGACATAAATAGTTATTGCTTAAATTTTCTATGCTGCTACTTCCATAATTTTTTCATCTACTGATATAGGTCCCCACTGAGATAAAATCATAACTTTGTCATTTTAAATATTAGTTATATATTTTTAAATAAATTAGCTTCTAGCTGATACATCATGTTGTGCTAAATTTGCTAATATCATTGATGTCATCAACCTCACTTGCATCTTTGAGTTATAATGTCTGTTCCCATTTTCAACCATAGTTGGACTATTCCTGATATTTTATGTTTGTCTTTTATATTAAAAACAACCATTCCCCAGACCCCGCACAGTGCGGGAAGCCTACGGCACTGGGTACGCCCTTTTTTTATATATTGTTAAGTTCTTATATGCTATTTATTTTCAGGGTCACTGCAGAACATAATTTCATATCTGTAGCTTTTTCCATGGAGATACGTGGGGTCTGCTTCACTTGCTGTTTTGGATCCATTTCATCTTGTTGTTTTGAGTTTTAAGTGCATCTTTGTTTGCTGATAGCTGCATCTAATGGATTTATTTCTATAATATATGCTACTTCCCAATATCCTCTACAATTAATTCTTGCAACTTTTTGTTTCCAAATGTTATCTGGGGTACGGTATGTGTTTGTTGTAGGTACTGGATAACAAATGTAGGAGAAAAAAAAAACACAATGAACACAGCTTGTGTGCATGTTGTGTGTTGTAGCTAGAAAGTTGTGTGAAAAAAAGCTAACTGCTGGAAAATGGTCTAAGAAAAAAAAGTAGATACCACACATGCATTTTTGTCGTGAAATATTGTATCTGTTTGTGCTAAATGGTATAAAAAATTATTATGTTTGTGCTATATATGTTGTATCTGTGAAATCAGTACAATTTTTGCGAGAAAATTAATATTACTTTTGAACAGACAATTGGATGCTGTTTTTTTTCTCAAAATCTAAAAATTTATAACGCTAACAAACACATAATGTAACCGGGCCTGTCTTAGGGCACAAAGCTTGCTACATCGTACAGCCTTAAACCGGCCCATAGCAGTACAAACTAAAACAGGTACTAAAAACACGCAATAGATCCATTACTGTTAATGGGCGCATGCGCTACAGAAGCGGACCCGTTTAGTAGAAACATGTGTAGAAAAAGTGAGCAATCTGCGCTCCATTGCACATCCAATGGTTGGAATAAGTGATTGATGGATAAATTATTTTTCAGTCGATTGACATGGAGACACTCCCATATATAAATAACAAATATCATTACTTGTGGGTGCAGCTATCGGTCCGACAATATAGAAAAATTAAATACACTAGAATCATGCCCGTGCGTTGCTACGGGCAGAAAAAATTATAATACAACACAAAAATAAATATCATAAAATATTAAATATTATGAAACCACATTGTATATAAAGTATAATGGTATATCACAAATAGTTCATCCAATTTGTATCACAAAAGGAGATAATTATTATTAACCCAAAAAAGGTAGCGAGGGATCCATGACTAATGCAATCTATTTTATATCTTTCCCTGTGATGCGCCTAAGATAGTGTTTGACGTCAGCAGGAAGTAGATTCCGGTATGCTTTTGCCTCGTGTGCCAGAATATCAACTAAGAAGTTCCATCGCATTGCTCTCCGATCTTGTCCAAAAGTCATTTATATACTTATACTGAAATATTAAATATTAGCTCATGTAACATATTCAATTATTAAATTAAGCCAAAAATAAATACAACATATGGCTTTTAATCATAGGTATATACTAAACGTACAAATGGGCGGGGCCTGATTATTATTAAATGTCCCATGTACTGTAGAATGAGATAATCACTTGAATGCCTGCATGAAAGGAGAGATTATTCTTATTTACATCATACTATAAAATTATTACTTTAGAATAAGATACTAAAAATTATTTGTGGAAATGTTTCATAATTACGTACCCATCAACGTCATTGGTTTCTAACAACCATTTTTTTCTAAAAAAGTGATAATATTTGCTTATGATTTTGTTGCTTTTGCCTGTTGCAATACGGGCATGTACCTAGTGATGGATCAAAGATGTAATATCTGGTAGGTTTTTTGGAGAACTGTGTCCCATGCAAGTTCCAGAATCAAAATATTTCACCAGTCTGCTTACATGTATGAAGTCATGAAAGAAAAATGAGAAGGGATAAGGCATGTTAGCTACAAAAATAATAACCGGAAGAAAATTATTTCCAGCGTTCCCAAGTATTCAAGGTCTAGTGTCAAAACTGTTTGGGTGTGGTTTTTCTAAAGCAGAGTCCTTTTGCACTGGCCATGTCAGGCAGCTAATTCCACTGGATGTGGATGGACAATTTGAAGAGCTGTTAACTGGTGTGTTAGATAAAAGAGAATGGCTATATAATGTTGTATTGTGTTACTTAGCAGAAGAAGATGATATGACTGCCCTGAATCTACTCAAACAAATTCTGAAGGCTGGAGAGGATTCTGATCATCTCAAAGAACTTGCCCTAGCTTCAAGTGGCTGGAGTTGCAGAACTGTTGCTTGGTGTCACGCTTTGTAATCAAGTTAGAAGTGTCTGAAACAGATAGAACTGCTTGGCAGTGTGAGGCACTGGAAGTGCTAGGGAAGGCTGGCAAGAAGATGCATAGGAAAGATTCTAAAGTATTGTACAATCTCAGCCTTGAAAATGCCGAGCTGAAGAATAACCTGCTTCTTTTTATGCAATGAAGCTGGTGAAACTTGGATCAGAGCTGAGGAGTTGCACTGGCTTCTTTTAGCTCAAATACTGAGTGCTCAGAAGCACCGATGCTGAAACAATTGTTGGTGCTACTCTAGATCAGGTTGGCAAATGGATTCAAGGGGATCTCTTGCGAACCAAAGCCAGAATCCAGGCTGCACATGGACAATTCGGAGATGCAGTTGAGACATGCAGCAACTATTTACTGATCTTACACTGCAAAAAATTCAGAACTTCAGAATTACTGTCAGCAATGCTACACAATATCCAAGCTACGGTTTCTATCTCATCAGTATGCTTTACTGAACATCTGTCTCCATGCGACCACTGAAAAACGCAAAGACTGTCTCAAACAATTCTGAATGGCTAATTTGGTTCAGTCACAGGCAATTCTGAACGTGGTAATGGGAACATATTGTTCAGAAACAGGCAATCAGCTTAAACTATGATCTGGCAAGACATGGCAAAGAACTAAAAACTAAGAAAAGTAGCTCTGAGATGGTTCAAATATTTGCTCAAGAATTCCTCCGAAAAGCAAAGAAAATTCAGGGGTGCAAGGATTCAAAAACCTAGAGACTTTGCTGCTCAATTGTTTTCTCTTTCACTCATCAAGGTGGCCCTGCTGCAATTCGAATTTTTAAGCTGACACTCAACAATCCCTTTTCAACCTGAAACAAAGCCAAAATTTGTAGGATTTTGAGTCCAACTTAAGCCAAAAATACTTATATGCATAGTTCTCAACAATTAGTATTTAAGAACTCAAGGATGATACCATATTGCAGAATAAGTGCACAATAACCCGATGAACATAACCATGGTTAGGCTATCGAAGTAACTCCACAAATCTGCAGCGATAAAAGAGTGAAAATATTAGAAGCATTGAGATCAAACTTTTCATACAACAGAATTGGTTTGAAAAATAATTAATAAAGTTTGGAACCTTTACACTATGACGTTAGTACCTCTTTGTATACAATATTTTTCGCAAAAATACCATTTTTCAATGGACTACTTTTTTTGTCCTCCTTATTTCCTGACATGTGCCACTGGACTATGTTGGGGATCGCCCCCTCCCGAAGGTGGCGTGACCCGAAAGATTGCCGAAGGTACCCGAAGGCCCCCCAAGGGTATGCCGAAGGTTCAGCGAAGATGACGAAGCATCAACCCAAAGGTTCTTCGAAGATGACGAAGCATCGAAGAGTTCGTCGAGATCCGGCGCCAGAAGGTGGTGCCCTGAATTGCCGGGATGCTTCGAGCAGCGCGGAGGCGAAAGATGATGAAGGTGAAGTCCCTCGAAGCTTGTCAAAGGTCGTCGCTAAGGGTCGTCGAACATCACGGAACTCGGAGGTTCCGAGGACCATTCGAAGCCACACTCTCGAAGGTTATGACAAGAACCTTCGGGTGCGACGGGCGACTCAAGAGTGGCGAACGATGAAGGCGACGCCACACGAAGCTTGTCAAAGACCGCTACCGAAGGTTCCCGAAGGGCAAAAAAACACGTGATCCGGGTAGGAGTATCCAAGTCGGACTGTCCAACCTAGGGAAATTACCAAATACCCCTATTGTAACCTCTTGACCTTCGTGGGGACCGGAGTGGCATTTCTGGAAAGATGTAATAAGGTTGGGGGTATAAATACCCCCTCCCACCCAACGTTGTACGGGTTGGGAACATTTCGTACGAACCATAGTGCAATTTCTATTGTGCAATTCGTGTTCTAGTGTTCTAACCTTCGTCTGAAGTGTACTTTCTCTGTCTGGTGATCAGGCCGAAGATCCCAACAGACGCGCCCACCCATGTTCTTAGCTCGAAAATCACCTTACGATGGCCCCACAAAGAAAGAAAACCACTAACCAGGGCGTTTCTAACGCCGAAGGTTCAAACCTTCACGAAGTCCCCATCGGACAATCTCCTCCAATCGAACCAACCCCCGCCCAGCTGGCTGAGAAAGAAAAGCGTATCCAAGCAAAACGTGCTATTGAGGCAAAAAAGGCCGCGGCAGCAGGCAAAAAAGCAGCAGCAGTAGCAGCAGCAACAACCGAGGCTGAAATACTAAACAATCTCTTCCAGCTTGAAGATAACCAGCTTGAACAAAACGTGCACCATGAACTACCTTCAGCTTCGCGCCTTAG
>Ga0314759_1000033_pt1 | contig 10352 bp, 1 predicted proteins | sample G5R1MT_50_FD_207787 | JGI IMG/M metagenome (GOLD analysis project Ga0314759, IMG submission 207787) | Metatranscriptome of switchgrass phyllosphere microbial communities from Michigan, USA - G5R1_NF_28AUG2017_LR1 (Metagenome... | ecosystem: Host-associated > Plants > Phyllosphere >...
AAAATGTTCACGTTACTGTAGATTTTAATTGTTTTTACTTTTGTTGTAAATTTCAATTGAATTATTTTGTGAATTTCAAATAATCTGATTGTTGGTTTTTTTCTCTTTTTATTTTAGGCAAATTAGGAAAAATAATCGGCTACAATGCTAAGGTTTACGTTATTTTTAATTAGTATAGTTGCCTTCAACTGTATTGTTGCGGCACCTCTAAGTGGAAAGGCAAATGGATGCAAACAAGGATGTCCATCGACAAACAAAGGTAGTAAATTGAAGTACCTCCCAGGGCAAGTGTATAGCTATGATTTCGACAGTACTGTATCGATCTCGTTGACTGGAAATGATCCGCAGGATATTCAATTGCAAGTAAAGGGAACAGCACAAGTACACAGTATTTCCAGCTGCCAGTATGGTTTGGAAGTGCAAGAAGTGAATTTGTTTGGACCGGATAAGTTGAAAACGAAATTCAACAATAAATTGCAATTGGCAAAGACTGTTCAATTCACATTGTCCGACGATAAATTGGATTCAGAAATTTGCGCCAGCCCAGACGATTCCGATGTTTCGTTGAACATTAAACGAGCATTGATTTCATTGTTGCAATTGAATGAACAAGGATCAACCGAAGAAGTTGATGTGTTTGGTAAATGCCACACCAACTATGTCGTTGCAAAGAAAGATGATGGTTTTGTTGTGACAAAAACACGTGATTTGAACACATGCAGCCATCGTGAAACATTCGTCAATGGATTTATCACTGGTGTTTTCAATGAAAACAGTAACGTTAAATCAACACCATTGTTGAGCGGCGATTACACCAACGAAATTCATATTAACAAACATGGAATCGTTGATAACGCTCAAGTTATTGAAGACTACACACTGGTACCATTCTCAAATGGTGAGGCTGGCGTACGTGCTCGCGTTGTTACATCATTCAAATTGGTGGACCAAAAAGCGAATGGCGCCAAAAAAACACCCGTTTCAGTTCCACGATCATTGATCTACGAAACAGTCCATAAACCAGCAACGGTCAACTACAAAACCGCCAAGAAATCATTGTTTGGCATTTGTGAAACGTATGCTCAACGCAAAAACAGCGTCGGCGCTCAAGTTGCTGGCGAATTCACCGAAACAATTCGTTTGTTGCGCCAATTGAAAAAAGACGACATTTTGGTATTGTTCAAGGAAGCCTCACAGCTTAAAGACAATCCAGTTTGTAAGAAAGTGTTTTTGGATGCTGTCTTCCGTGTTGGCACGGCTGATTCAGTAAATGCAATCGCTTCATTGTTGGAAAACAAGCAAATCCATGAAAAACAAAGCCATCGCTTGGCATACTTGTCATTCAATTTGGCCACATCCGTTAACCAAGAAACTCTTCGCAGTCTGACGAAATTATTGGAGAAAGAGCATTTGAAAGAAGCATACTTGAGCATCGGAAACTTGATCAAGAAGTACACACAACAGGAAGGCACCGAAAATGATGCTGACCTCTTGAAATTGTTCGACAAACTTGCTGAGAAATTGGGTGATGGCAAAAGTGACAAACGAAGCCAAGAAGATTTGATTGTTGCTATTTTGAAGGGTTTGCGCGGAGCTAAGGGTGTTACCGGCTCATTGGCTGACAAACTAGTGTTATTGTCAAGCGAAGGACATGCTGGACGCGTTCGTGCTGCTGCTATTCAAGCATTCACATCGGCTTCAACCGATCCAAAGGTGCATGCAGCTGCTTTGAACTTATTGAAAAATCGCAAAGAAGACTCTGAATTCCGTATTGAAGCTTACTTGGCTTTGGTTGAATCGCCAACCCAAGAAATTGCTGGCGAAGTATCGAAATTGTTGGAAGACGAACCAGTCTATCAAGTTGGTTCATTCATTGTATCTCATTTGGCCAATTTGCGATCATCAACCGATTTGTACCGCGAAAAGGCACGTCAAGTTTTCGCTGACGTTCGACCATCAAAGAAATTCCCAAGCGATTTACGCAAATACTCATTCAATCACGAAATCTCCTACGAATTTGGCTCACTCGGTTTGGGCGGTAGCATTGATACAAATGTTATTTACTCACAAAATTCATTTACACCAAGAACAATCCGCACCAATTTAACCGGAGAATTGTTTGGCACAAGTTTCAACGTTTTGGAAGTGAACGGTCGCCAAGAGAACTTTGACTTGGTTTTGGAAAAATACTTTGGACCAAAAGGATACTTTAACACAGCCAACAAACAAGAAACATTCGACAAAGTTCGTGCATTGTTGGGTCACGGTGACAAGCGTGTAAAACGTGGTCTTGCTGAAGATGCTGACCAATTCGGAAAAGGCCAAAATGGTGATGCAAGCAGAGATGTTGACTATGATTTGTCGTTGAAAATGTTCGGTTCGGAATTGTGCTTCTTGAGTTTGGGCGACAATTTGCCAACGGAGAGCAAGGAATTCGGAAAAGAATTCGGAAAATTCGTTTCGAGTTTCTTGAAATCCAGCAAAGATGGCCGAAAGCATCAATACGACGTTCATTCATTGTTCCTCGATGTTGAATTCGCGTACCCAACCAGTTCTGGTTTTCCATTGAAGATTCAATCACAAGGAGCTGGTGCTTTCCATTTGGAAACTGCACTCAAGGCTGATTTCAAAGATATCCAAGCCCATCCAAAGAACACCAAATTCTCTGTCAGCGTATTGCCAAGCTACAATGTTGAATTATCGGGAACGATCAGTGTTGATGGTTATGAAGTAAGCACCGGTGTTAAAGTTATCAGCAACTTGCACAGTGCCACTGGATCATCAATTTCATTCGAATTATTGAACCAAGGCAAAGGTGTTGATTTTAAAATCGACTTCCCATTCGAGAAACAGGAGATCTTGAGCTTTGACCATAAAGTTGTGTTCGTTCAACAGAATCTTGGACACGAAAGCGTTCAACACAATTTGAAATCAACGCCAAAGAAAGACATAAACGTTCGCAGCGATTGCTTTGATCAATTCCAACGATACTTTGGTATCAATGTTTGCTACGAATTGAACACGAAAAAGGGTGAAAAATTGGCCAACAGCCGTTTGTTCCCATTGAATGGACCAGCTCATGTTTCGGCTTATGTTGAAATAGAACAACAGTATCACTTCAATGCTTTGTACGATGATTCGAACCCACAAAAGCGTTCATTGGAATTGACATTCGACACACCAAAATCGAAATTGACTCGCAAAGTTCAAATCAAGTTTGAAGGTGCAATTTCACCAAAAGCTTACTTGAGCGCATCAGTAACATCGCCATACAAATCAGGCAAAGCTGAAGTCGGTGTGACAAATGACGACAAAGAATTGATCGTTTATGGACAAGCCAGCACCGATGGTGCGGAATATTTGTTGAAATTCGGATTCAAGAAAGGTGGATCGGGTTCACGTCGTGAGTACACTCCGCTCATTGAGTTCAACAACCCAGACCAAATTCCATACAAAGTAAGCGGAAAAGTGATCGCAGATTCATCGCAATCACCCATAACCAAATACATTTTCGATAAATTGACCGTTGAACCAGCACAAAAAGAAGGCAAATTCGGTCCATTGGTACTTGATGGTACATTCGAATACGAGAAAGCTGAGCGATTTGAAACCGATTTGGATGTGAAATACAAAGAAAATTCGAGCCACTTGAAGGGAAAACTGATTCTCCGTGAGAAAGAACTCGAATTGGACACATCACTTTTGAGCGATATTAGCGAATTGGCCAACGGCAAATTGCAGATCTATTACAAACAAACCGACAAACAATGCAAACATTCATTTGTTTACGTGTATGGAAAAGATTTAGCATCGACAACCAAACGCATTGAATTCACCCAAGATTACGATTTCGAAAAGACTGGCGACAAATACACCAAAGTGCAGGGTAAAAACACACTTGTTTTTGCACCATTGCAAACGAAAATCGTTATTAACGGTGGCGTTCGCAAGAACCACGTCGACTACGAAATTTTGGCTCAATATAACAAACAAAAGATCGCCTCGAATTTGAATGCCGACATCAACCGCAAAAGCAAAGGCGATTGGAACGTTAAATTCGATACAACTTTGAACAGCCATAGTTTCGATATTTTAACAACACGTGACATTGACGATGCTGCACACAAATCAACGGCCAAATATGTAATGAAAACAACATTCGGTACCGATATCGTTCTCAACTCGAAATTCAATAACGACGTCAGCGCACAAAACATTGACATTGTTGCCGATGGTACGGTTGTTGTAGTTCGTGGTCAAAAACCATTGAAATTGGACTTCAAATTGTTGGTTTCACCAAAAGTGGCACAAACAAGCGGAAAATTAGTGGCTGACACAACGGAATTCTTCAATCTCAACGTTATTCTAAACCGTAGCGGTGGCGATCCAAACGCACCGATCACCGGAACACTCGATTTTGCCATTCCACAAGTTGTGACCGCTCACGGTACGTACAATGCACTCAAAGGAGTTGGCAAATCCGACCTTGTGGTCACATTCACAAAATTCGAACGCAAAGTGAAGATTGACACCAAATACGATCATCAGCCCAACAAATTCGATTTGCACAACGATTTCTATTACGATTTTGAAAAAGACAACTCACGCCACATTTCATTTGACACAAAGAACAAATACTCATCTGGATCATTGAACAGTGTGAGCGAAGTCGATATCAACGGCCAGAAATTCTACTTGGACATTGATGGCACCAAATCAGGTGATTACAAAAAAGGTAAACAAAATGGTAAATTCGTGTTACGTTTGCCAACGCAACGTGAAATTGGCGGTACATTGGATCGTCAAATTGATTTATCATCGGCAAAAGCAACCGGACGCGGTGTATTGAAACTCACCGACACAATCGCACAGGGTGGACGCCAATCACGTTCAGTTCAATTGGAGGGAACATTGAAGGACGGAAACCGTGTACAACGTTTATTCGACCTTTTGTACAAATTCACATACACCGGATTCGATGGCAAAACAATTATTGTTGAAAATCACTTGAAACATTTGCCAAAGGATAAATTCAAGTCAATTTTGGCTTCGTTGAAAGTTAGTGGATCGATTCCACCAAGCCCTGTTGAGCTAACAATTTCGGTTGATGAATATTGCCCAATTCATGCTGTTTACAAAGCTGACTTCAAATACGGTAACGCCGGTTCGGTTCACTTGAACGGTGACTACTATGTCGGTGAAGCTGGAAAGAAACCTGGCACATACAAATTGAACGGACAAGTTTCAATTCCGCAGAGTAAACTCAAGCAATTGTCATTCGATACACGCGGTAGTCTGAAATACCCTGCCAAGAGAGATGAAAACGGTCAATACGAATACGACTACAAATTCCACGGCAAATTGAATGACAAAGATGTGAATGTCGATGCCAAGGGTAAATTGAGCAAGAAACATGGTGATTTGTCAATGAATGTCAAACTCCCAGACATTGATTCATTTGCATTTGATGTAGATTACGATTATGATCACGACAAAGCAACAAGAACCTACCACTACACCGAAAACGCACAAGTTCGCTACGGAAATGGCAAAAACATTAAATTCTCGCAAGATGTTAAATACATTCAAGAGAAAGAATACTCATATCAGGGTTCGATCAGCACACCATACGAAAAAGCCAAGAACTTGGATTTCAGTTACAAAGCACAGAAAAAGGACGACCACACCTACTCGTACGATGGTGCATTGAGTATCGATGATAAGAAATACAAATCATCAGTGGTGGTGGTTTTATCACAATTGAATCCATCATTCACATTGGACTTGTACTACCCACCGGACAAACATACTCACATCTCATTCACGCTTACTCGTGTGCAGGATCGCAAACATAAATTGAGCGTACGCTTGTTGAACATTAACAACTTCCAATTGAACGGTGACGTTGAACTTTCTTACCAAAGCGTTGAAAACTTTGGTATTATTATCGATTTGGATGCGCCAGCACTGAGGGCAAACAAACTGCATATTGACATTCATTCAAAACAGAATGGCAACAACAAGGGCGTTGAATTCAGCATCACGGAACAAGGCAAAAATATCATCAGCGGTGCAGCCGATTACGCTGTAAAACAGGAGAAAGGAAAAACCACACTTGATGGCAAAGGTACAGTCAACTGGTACGACAAACCAAGCGCTTTGACATTCCAATTCTTGCGTAACACATTCACACAAGCCGAAAACAACGAAACTGGTGTCAGCTTGGTTTTCAACGGTCAAGTTGGACCAAAGAATGTTCAAGCCGAATTAAAATTGACAAACAAACAATTCCACTTGCAACACACTATTTGCGAATCAGACAAGCCATGCATTCACTTGGGAGTCAACTCCGAATTGAGCGATTTGGACTGGAAACACTTCACACACAATTTGTTGGTAACTGTTGACTTGCGTCCACTTGGTTTTGCACATGAATTCAACTTGAAAGCAGACACCAAACGTGATGGATACTTCATTGATCACACATTCGAGACTCAAATTCAATCGGCCGACCAAAACAAATACCAATTCAAGGTGTACGTCAACAAAGAAAAATCAGGTATTGAGCTCAGCATTCCAAAACGCACAGCTGCCATTGAATCAACATACGAATATCCAAAACAAACGCCAATCGGTGTATACCGTACATTGGTAACCATTCATTTGGACAAGAAGAACAAGCCAGACAAATACAGCACACTCGGTTTCCGTGGAGAAATTGGAAAACGTGGTGCCAAGAAATGGGCTGTTACCGGTCAATTGGTTGCAAACCATCCATCGGTGCGCGAATTGAGCGTTTTCACTCAAACGGAAGTTGATGTTGAAACCCAATCGATTGCCAGCAAAGTTACATTGGATGTGTTCAAAACACGCGATCAAGCTATTATTGTTGAAGCAAAATTGGACAACAGCGATCACTCATTGAAAGGATTTAACGTAACATCTGAATTGTCATTGAAGAGCACCGGACTTGGATTGAACTATTTGTTCCGTGAAAACAGCGCTGTTAGCTACGCACGCCGTGATCTATCGTACGTATATGAACTCCGTGGACCAACTGCAAAGGAACGTTTCGGAGTATACATAGTCGGTGATGCTTCAAAGATTGACTTGAACGCTGTTATATTCAATGAAGACGTATTGAGAGGAGTTGCTAAAGTCGATGCAGAAAAGAAAACAATCGACCTCGAATCAACGGTGAAATTGTTGGGATCCGAACCAATTAACACTCATGTCGGAGTATCATTCAGTGGTGCCAGTGCAACTGTCAAACAAGGCAATTTCCTTACCATCGAAGCTCAAGCTGCCATCAACAAAGCACTCAGCTTCAAAGCCATTGGTAACCAAAAGACATTGTTGAACATTCAAGTCGCTTTGGATCAAGCTCATCTTTTGTCCACCCAATACGATGTTCAGGACAAGGAATTCAAAGAATTCTTGAAAACCGCCAAGGCCAAGGTCATCGACGACACCAAAAAAGCACGCAGTGAAGTCGAAACACGCGCAAATCAAGCCAAACAAAAGTTGACCGAACAAATCAACGCTATCAAAGGAAACTTGCCAGACTTTTCGAAATTCAACGCCGAATACAAAGCAGAACTCGAAAAGTTCAGCGATGACCTTTTGGCTGACAAATCGATCAAGCAACTTGTAGAATTATTCAAAAAGACATACGATGCTCTAAACAAGACGGTCGGTGAAATTCTTCGCACGTTGATTGAAAACTTCAACCAACTTGCAAAGACCATCAACGAATTCTTCAAGCAACTTTACGACGCATTCAACGAACGTATTTTGCCAACACTCAGGGATTCATACAACGCCGTTACTGATGCTTTATCGAACTTGTTCGACGAACTTTTGAACGCTTTTGTCAATTTGTTCAGCAAATTGATTGAGGCACTTAAAAAATTCGAGACAGACTTCAAAAATATCGGCAAATCAGTGAACGAATGGGCACAAAAAGTTAGCCAAATTCTCAACGAACAGTGGGTCATCATTCGCCGTGAACTTGAAGACATTTTGAAATTGATTACAGATTACATCAAAGGATTGCCAGGACTTGAGGCTATCAAAGAGAAATACAACGAATTTGTACAACGCATTCCAGTCAGTGACAGCGAAGAGATCAAGAAATGGGCTGAAAAGTTATTGGCACAATTGAAAGCATGGTTAGTGTTAGCACAAGAGCATTTGCACACATTGGGCGTTGATTCAGCTGAAGATTACTATGGCTTGCCATTCGCATGGATTCAAAAGAATGCTCAATTCCTTCCACAATTGACCACATTGAAATTCAGCTTGTTGAACTACGCATTGCACGAGCCACTTCCATCAATCAAAGACTTGTTGCTCGCATACCGTCCATTCGCGTTCAACCCATTGTACATTTTGCCACCATTCCCGATCGAAGGTCTTGTCGTCGAAGGTGAATACTTGTTCACATACAGCGGAGATGAAATCACATTGCCCGGCTCATGTCACTACGTTTTGGCCAAGGATATTGTTGACGGTAACTTCACAGTTATTGCCAAGATTGCTGACAAAAAATTACAATCGATTGCCATTGCTGACAAGAGTGGTGAATCGATTGAACTCAGTTCCAACGGAAAATTATTGGTCAATGACAAACCAGCTGAATTCCCAGTACACGAACAAACATTGTATGCCTGGAGAACATACTACAGCGCTACATTGCTATCGACCTACGGTGTTTATGTTAACTGCAAATTGGACTTGGGAACGTGCCGTGTCAGCATCAACGGTTTCTACTTCAGCAAATTGCGCGGTCTTTTGGGTAAAGGTGGCTACGAAAACTACGATGCACAATCGTTGCCAAACGGCAAGGTTGCCGATTCAACCAATCAATTTGTCAACGCATACAAACTGCGATCGTGCCCAGATGTTAGCGTTGTCGATGCGCATGCCGTCGATTCAGTTTCTAGCCCCGAATGTGACAATGTATTCGGACGTGGTTCATCATTGCGTTTCGGCAGCTATGTCGTTGACTCAAGCAAATACGAACGTGCTTGTAAACAAGCTGTTGCAAGCGCAACCAACAAACAAGAAGCCGCCTGTGGCATTGCTTTCGGTTATGCAGCAGCCTTACGTGCACAAAACATTCCACTTGCTCTTCCAAAAGAATGCTTGAAATGTCAAGTTTCCGATGATTCGGGCGCAGTTAAGTCATACGAAATTGGAGAACGATACACTCCAGCTGCGGCCAAGAAAGCTGATATCGTTTTCGTTGTTGACACAGCCATCGAATCAAAATCACTCACTGAATTGGTAAATCATTTCATTTCGCAATTGCGTAGCGCATTGAAGAAGGACTACGACACACACATCAGCGTCATTGGTTACAACAAGGATGAAAAATACTTGAGCCACTACACAACCGACGGACAATTGGACATTGCTAAATTCCAATTGCCAAAGAAACCCGAATACACCCCACGTGAAGAGAAACCATTGGTAACTGGATGCAAATACACCGACGGTGTATTGCAAGCACTTCGCAATGTAAGCCTTAAAGTACAAGATGATCTCAACCTCTTGGCTGACGGCCGTGCATTCCGTGAAGCTCTTCTGTATCCATACCGTTCAAACGCTCATCGTTCAATCATCGCCATTCGTTCAGATGTTTTGGAACATTCAACCAACCCGATTAAATTCCTCGGAGCAAAGGCAGTCAATGAAATTTCAAAGACAAAGGGAATCAACGTACACTTGCTTGCACCAACACCAAACTTGAAATTCGATAACAACAAGGAAATCAACAATGTTGTTGGTTTCAATGACAAGAACGTTTTGTACTTGCCAGGACAAAAGGCACGCGGACACGATCGTCAACATTTGCAATACGGTCATGATTTGGGCATCGATATGGTCAGTGATAATCATGGATATGCATTCAGTTTGACCAACTACAATGCATTGGATGCAGCCAATCAACGTAACTTCATGAAAGTTGCTGCCCAACACGTCGCAACACAAATCACTAAAACCGAAAGTGTTCACGAGTGCTTGTGTGTTCCTCGTTATGGTTTGTTTGCTCATGAGGAATGCATTGAAACAGAAAACAAATCTACAAAATCTCGTAAATGAACTGTGTAATTTGTTGCCAAAACGAAATGGATATAAAGAAGAAGGAAAGAAAATACTTTATTTAGCAAATAAATTCATTAAATCAATTATTTACTGTACCACTTCAAAAGAATAAAAACCATTCTTTCTCTCTCTCCTTTACTCATCATTTTTTTTAAGTATCTAAGTTCGCTCATAATTCAGTGGTTAGTGTCTTTTTTTTATGAAAATCGTTAATTGATGACAATGTTTGTAACTAAACGGAG
>Ga0314759_1000037_pt1 | contig 10116 bp, 4 predicted proteins | sample G5R1MT_50_FD_207787 | JGI IMG/M metagenome (GOLD analysis project Ga0314759, IMG submission 207787) | Metatranscriptome of switchgrass phyllosphere microbial communities from Michigan, USA - G5R1_NF_28AUG2017_LR1 (Metagenome... | ecosystem: Host-associated > Plants > Phyllosphere >...
AGTATAGTGACTGCTTTTCGTAACTCGCTGGCAATTAACAATGTCATCACAGCAGGTTTGTATCAAAACATAAAAAAGTCCCCAGCTTATCAAGCTGAGGACTTTTAGTATTGTCAAACTAATGTTTATTAAGCACTTGCGACTTAGTAACCAGGGTTTTGTTGAGCTGCTAGCGTTGCGTTGTTTGCGACTTCAATAGCGGGTATTGGCCACAAGAACAAGGGGCTGCTATAGCCGATGCCAGCTACTGACAACGTAGTAGTGCCCGCGCCGCAGTTATACTGAGCAGTTGCTACCTGCGACGACAAATACTTGGCCGGAACGCCGCCGCCCGAACGTGGACTAAACGAAGTAGGCGATAAGCGGTGAATATCATCCCAGCGGAAGCCTTCTCCTACAAACTCAATCCGACGCTCATTGAGGATAGCCTGAATAAGGGTATTACCCGTCAGAGAACCTGTAGCGTAGCGGTCGGCCGTAGCTACTGCCCGGTTGCGAACAGCATTCAGTAATGTCAGGGCAGTAGCATCATTGCCGCTGCGAGCCGCTGCTTCAGCCTGGTTGAGGATTACTTCGGCGTAGCGGATGATAGGAGCAAAATCCGTATTGTTGGTGGCATCACGGTATTTACGCAATGCGTACCGTGGCGCATCAGCCTGGGTAAGTTGCGTACGGCGCAAGTCGGTGCACGTCCAGAACGGCGCATTGTACAGAATCGGGCTCAAAGCAATCAGACCACGGGCGTTGATACCACCGTTGGCAATAGGCTGCCGCGAGCCAAAAGTCGTAGCTAGCGCACCATTGGTTCCAGGGTTATCGTCCGAGCTATTTTCTATCGAGAAAATATTTTCGTTCGTCACATTTGCCCCACCCGGGAACGCCTCTTGTGGAGTGGCCATCAGAGCAAAGCCTCCAATGGAACTCGTAAAGGTGGTAGTTCCGGTGATAAGCTTATTGCCCTCTTCTACTGCCTTGCTCCAGTTGCCTTGGTACAGATATAACCGCTGCTTGAGTGCGATAGCAGCCCCTTTAGTAGCGCGAGTAACGCGCGCATTGCCCGTGCGAGTAGACGGCAGGTTGGTTTCGGCGTAGTTCAGGTCTGCCAACATCTTTGTATAGACGTTGGCTACCGTACCACGGTCTATCAGACGTGCGGCTGCTATCTCCTCCTGCGTGTTAATAGCCGTTTCGCGATACGGCACTCCCGGATTAGCTCCGTTATTGTCGGTAAAGGGGCGGCTGAAGTGCAATACCAATTCATGATGAGCCAATGCTCGCAAGAACCGTAGCTCACCCTGATAGGCAGCAGCATCGGCAGCAGTAATTGTTCCAGCAGTAGCTGCTTGCTGCACGCCAGCTATTGTCACGTTTGCCTGGTTGATGAGTGCGTAGCAGTTCGACCACATGTTTACCACGTTGGGGCTCGATGGGGTAATCTGATTGCGATAAACAATGCCAAAGAAGCCGGCCATGTCCACTACATCTTCACCGCGAACGTCATCCTGTTCGTTAGCAGCGGCACCAAATGGATAGCCCCGCACGGCCAATCCTCCTCCGTTGAGAGGGTCGTAGAAACCCGATTGAGCAGCGTTGTATACGCCAGTTACTGCCAGCGCAACGCGGCTAGCATCAGTAAAGACCGCGCTTTCCGCGATAGCATTTTGCGGCTGCACGTTTGTTACGTTGCACGCACTCATGCCCACTCCAACCAACGTAGCTACGGCTACGGCAAGATTGCGCGATTGAGCAGGAAGATTTAAATAATTTTTCATCTATAAAGCAGGATTTAAGACTAGAAGGCTACGTTAACACCACCAGTAAATACCCGCTGTTGCGGGTTGCTGTTGTAATCGACACCGGCTTGGCGGTTCGAAGTAACGTTCGTATTCACTTCGGGGTCTACCCCTTTGTAGTTGGTAATGGTAGCCAGGTTTTGTACCTGAGCAAATACACGCACGCGGCTCAAGCCAATACGGCTAACTTTCGTTTGCGGAATCGTATAGCCCAGCGTGATGTTCTGTACCCGCACGAAGTTTCCACTCTCTACAAAGCGCGTGAGCGCATTGTTGTCATTGTTGATGAAAGCGCTGCTGCCCAATACCAGACGTGGCACATCCGTTACATCACCATTTTGCTGCCAACGGCCCAGAATCTCAGTTCCGTTGTTCACGAAGTCTTGACGCAGCAATTGCTGGCGCGTTACGTTCATGATTTTGTTGCCAAAGTTGTAGCGCAGGAAGATATCGAGGTCGAAGCCGCCATAGGTGAAGGAGTTGGTAAGACCACCGAATATCTTCGGGTTGGTCTGGCCCAAAATCTTCTTATCAGCTGCTGTCAGCAGTGCCGATTGGCTTACATTGGCTTCGTTGTTAGGGTCGTAGGTAGCGTAGGTGCTGGTAAGAACGTTGCCCTGCACTAAAGTCACACCGTCTCCTTTGGCGTAGATAGGGTTACCGTTGGCCTTGTTTACGCCACGGTAGTCATACCCGTACAGCGAGCCGATAGACTCACCCACGCGTGTGATATTGTAGGTATCGATGATGTCCTCGTTGTTATTGAGGGCAGTGACCCGGTTCTTATTCGTCGAGAAGTTAAACGTAGTCGACCACGTGAAATTCTCATTGCGAATATTTTGCGTGTTCAAGCTAAGTTCATAGCCTTCGTTGTAGAGCGAACCAATGTTCGCATTGTAGCTATTGAGGGGCACACCTTGCGACAGCGGGGTGCGAACAGCTAGGATAGCCCCGTCGATGTTGTTGCGATAATAATCGGCCGACACATTAAGACGACGGTCGAAGAAACCGAAATCTACACCCACGTCAATTTTTTTCGAGGTTTCCCACTTCAAGTCGTTATTACCAAACTGCCCATTGATGTTATAGGCTATACCATTTTGCGAACCATACTTGGCTGGGCCATAGAGACTTGCATAAGGGAAATAGCCAATATCTACGTTACCTACTTGTGCATAGCTACCGCGGATTTTGAACTCATTCCAAGCCGCAACACCTAGGTTTTTGAAGAAGGGTTCTTCCGAAACACGCCAGCCGAGTGAGCCACCGGGGAACAAGCCGCGACGGTTATTTTCGGGCAAGGACGACAAAGCATCAGAACGGGCAGTCAGCGTTACCAGGTAACGGTCCTTCAAGGAGTAGTTAATGCGCGCAAAGTATGACTGCAGCCCTTGAGTACCGGCATCACCATAAATGGTAGGAGTGGCCAAGGTACCTGTGATAATGTTATTCAGACCAAACTCCCGAGCAGAGATGTTTGTACCCTGGGCTCCATAGCTTGAATAACTCGTATTCTGATATTCAGCACCAATTACTACGTTCAGCTTGTTTACATCGGCAAACGTATTGTTGTAAGTCGCGGTGTTAATCCAGTTCCAACGAGTAGTAGGAGCAAAGTTTTGGTAAACCGACCCGTTAGAGCCACGTCCGTCACCCAGCCGTGGGTCTAGGTACTGAAAGTCGTCCGTCATCAGGACGTCGGTGCTGCCTTGCGTGCGCAACGTCAGGCCAGCAACCGGCTCTACTTCCAGATAAGTACCGCCCAGGATACGATAGTTGGTCGAGCGGAAAACGTTGTTTTCCAACTGGAAAATGATGTTGGGATAGTTGAAATCTATACCAATTGTGTTATTGCCCTGACCAACCGTACCAGTTACCAAGTTCGAGTAGGGAGTGCCATCGGGGTTGCGAGCAGGCACGTTCGGGAAGAGGGAGGTAGCGTTGGTAACGTTACCAGACAAGCCATTAGTGCTCGAGTTTAGACCCCGATACTGCGTCCGGGTAAGGCCTAGGTTCATTCCAACACGCAGCCACTTCTGCACCTTGGCATCTACGTTGGAGCGGAAAGAAAAACGCTGTAGAGAGTTAGTTTTTACTATACCCTTCTGGTCAGTGTAACCACCCGAGAAGTAGAAATTCACTTTGTCACTACCGCCTGATACGGCCACAACGTGGTTTTGCTGGAAGCCAGTGCGGAATACCTCTTTCTGCCAATCCGTGCTTACTGGCTGGTTATCAGCATCCAAAAACGGCTTAGCAATAACACCGCCATTAGCACCAGCGCTTTTTTCGTTGCTGATGGTAATGAAATCATCTGCTCCAAGCACTTTATAGCGCTTCAGCGTTTGAGCAGCACCTAAATAGGTATCGTAGGTAACCTTAGCGTTGCCCTGGCGGCCACGCTTAGTCGTGATAAGGATAACGCCGTTGGCAGCCCGTGAACCATAAATAGCCGTTGCCGAACCGTCTTTCAGTACTTCGTACGACTCGATATCATTGGGATTAATATCGGCCAATGGGTTGGTGGTGAAGCCCGAACCGATAGCACTATTATTACCGGTGAAGATAGGCTGACCATCTACTACCACTAGCGGGTAGGTGCCAGAAGAGATAGAGTTCGTACCCCGGATTTGAATACGGGGCTGCTGACCCAGCAAACCTGACGGTGTCTGCACGTTTACACCAGCAGCGCGGCCAGCTAGTTGCTGAGCAAAGCTAGGTGATGCTAAATCGGCAATCGCTTCTCCTTTAACTGACACTACGGAGCCCGTCACATCGCGGCGCTCTTGGGTTCCGTAGCCGGTTACGACTACTTCACTCAATTGCTTGGTGTCAGGAGCCAAGCCAATCGCATACTCTGACTGACTCCCAATAGCGCGCTCCTGCGTAACATAGTTAACCGAGCTAAATACCAGCGTACCGCCCGTCGCGGGTACGCTAAGGCTAAATGCACCATCAGAATTAGTCGATACTCCGTTGGTAGTGCCTTTTAGTAGTATAGTTACTCCAGGAAGGCCTTCTCCAGACTTTTGGTCCGTTACCCGTCCTGATACCGTCCGTGTTTGGGCTAGTACCGCTTGGAACAGAGTAAGTATGAGCACAAGGCTCAATAGTAATTTTCTTTTCATTGAAGGGTAGGTATGGTGGAGGTAAAAAGAGAGATGAGTACTACCAAATACTGTTGGCGCAGAAGGATAATTAAAGGCGCAAGGTAGTAGGCTAGCCGCTAATATTAAGCAAGTATTGACACGAAAATCTTAACTTTTTTTTCATCCTAGCCTTCTTTCTTTTTTAAGAGAAAATAGAAGGCTTCAAAGCCTTCTTACCTTACTTATTAATCATTAAATAACATTAACTGCACACTTACTTCACCCCGCCTGACTTGTCTTACAAGGGTGCCGCAGCCGTGCCATGTAAGGTTGCGCTTAATTTTCTACGTGCGACAGAGAGTTTGCAATCTGTGCGCTAACCTCATAAGGATTTAGCAAAAAAGTAATAACTTGCCAGCGGATTTATCTCGATTCGCTGCAAGAGGTAATCTTATTTCACTTTTTTTCAACCTTTTATAACATGAAGCATCTCTCTTTACTATTGGTCTTTCTGCTCAGTTGCTTGTGGCACCAAGCAACCGCACAGGACCGTAATGTTTCGGGCCGCGTCACGGACCGTGCTAACGGCCAAGGCCTACCAGGTGTAACTGTAGTAGTAAAAGGCACCACTCTTGGTACTTCTACTAACTCAGATGGTATATTTTCTCTGAGTGTTCCTTCTTCCGCAACGACGCTCGCCTTCAGCTTTGTAGGCTACACCTCCATCGAACAGCCCATCGGCAATGGGGCTAACATCAACGTTGCACTCGCTACCGACACCAAGCAGCTCGGTGAAGTAGTAGTAACGGCTCTCAACGTAGAGCGCACCCGCAACTCGCTGGCTTACGCCGCCACCGTAGTAGAAGGGCAACAAATCACGGCGGCTCGTAACCCTAACGCCATTAATGGTCTGTCGGGCAAAGTAGCTGGTGTACAAATTCGCCAGAGCAACACGCTTGGTGGCTCGACCAACGTGTTGATTCGTGGCACGAAGTCGATTGGTAATAGCAACCAGCCGCTGTTCGTAGTAGACGGTGTGCCAATCAGCAACTCTAACAACAACTCCACTACCCAGCAGCAAGGCGGCGGTGGATACGATTACGGCAACGCTGCTTCCGACATCAACCCCGATGACATCGCCAGCACGACCATCCTGAAAGGTGCCGCTGCAACCGCACTTTATGGTGAGCGGGCAGCTAACGGCGTTATTCTTATTACGACCAAAAAAGGCCGCCAGGGCCTGGGCGTTACCATCAACGCTGGCATCACGGCCGGCCGGATTGACAAGAGCACGTTTATCAAATACCAGAAGGAGTACGGTGCTGGCTACGGCCCCACCTTCGACCGCGAAGATGTTAACGGCGATGGTGTTCTGGACAACGTTAACCAGTTGAGCGCTGACGCTTCGGTTGGCCCACGCTTTGACCCTAACCTGTCGGTATATCAGTGGAACGCCCTCCAGCCCGGCAGCAACCACTTCGGCCAAGCTACTCCCTGGGTAGCTGCTGAAAACGACCCTTCGACTTTCTTCAAAACCGCCCTCACGCTGAACAACAGCATCACCATTGACGGTGGCAACGATAAAGGCACTTTCAAGCTTGGCTACAACAGCGTTATCGACAAAGGCGTACTACCGAACAGCCAGGTAAACAAGAACATCATCAACTTCGCCGGTACGTTCAACGTAACTCCGCGCCTGGTTGCCAGCGCTACGGTTAACTTCTCGGTAGTAAACGGCAAAGGCCGTTATGGTACCGGCTACAGCGGTAGCTACAGCGAAAACCAGATGACCAACTTCCGTCAGTGGTGGCAAACTAACGTTGACATGAAGGAGTTGAAGCAGGCTTACGAGTACCAGGGCCTCAACGCTAGCTGGAACTTGAAAGATTATACTTCTTCTGCTGCACAGTATTGGAACAACCCCTACTGGTCGCGAGCCAAGAGCTACGAGACCGATGCTCGCTACCGCACCTTCGGCAACGTTGCCCTCACGTACAAGGCTACCGATTGGTTTAACATTCTGGGCCGTGTAACCTTGGATACCAACGACGATTTGCTTGAAGAGCGCCTGGCTTTTGGGGCTGTAGGCGTACCCGGCTACAACCGCACCAACCGCACCTTCCGCGAAGCCAACTTTGACCTGATTGGTAACTTCAAGGCTAACCTCGCCGAGAACTTTACCTTCAATGGTTTGATTGGGGCTAACCTGCGTCGCACGACCTTCAAGTCTATCCAAGCCAATACCAACGGCGGCCTTGTTATTCCAGAATTCTATGCGTTGAGCAATAGTGTATCAGCCCTCACGCCTCCAGTTGAAAACGACAACCGTGTGGGTGTTGATGGCGTGTTTGCTAACGCTACGTTCGGCTTCCGCAACATGGTATTCTTGGACCTGACGGCTCGTCGTGACGAAGCATCGACGCTGCCGAAAGGCAATAACGTGTATTACTACCCTTCGGCCTCACTCGGCTTTGTATTCTCTGAATTAACGAAAGAGAGTGCTCCTTGGCTGTCGTATGGTAAGGTGCGCGGCAACTACGCCGAAGTTGGTGCTAGTGCCACAGCCTATCAGATATACGACGTATACGACAAGCCTACTGCCTTCGGCAACGTAGCATTATTCTCGGTACCTAGCACGAAATTCAACCAGAATCTGAAACCTGAGCGTACGAAGAGCGCAGAGATTGGGGTAGAAGCTTCGTTCCTGAACAGCCGCCTGGGTTTTGAAGCCAACGTGTACCAGTCGAACTCCATCAACCAGATTCTCAGCATCGCTTCGTCGGCTGCTACTGGCTATACCACCCGCGTTGTTAACGCCGGTACTGTGCGCAACCGCGGCATAGAACTCACGGCCTACGTATCGCCCATCCGCAACGAGAACGTGACCTGGACGATTAACGCCAACTGGACGCGTAACCAAAACCGCGTGACCGAACTCGTGGGTGGTGTTGACAACATCGTACTGGCTACTTACCAGGGCGGTGTATCGAGCAACGCTACCGTTGGCCGCGCTATCAACAGCATTCGCGGCACTAACTACATCTATAAGGATGGCCAGCGTGTAGTGGGTCCTGATGGTTACTACCTGAAAACGGCTACTACCAACGAAGAAATCGCCAACCCGAACCCTCTGTGGACGGGCGGTGTTTCGAACACTATTGCTTACAAAGGCATTTCGCTTTACTTCCTGGTTGACGTACGTAACGGCGGCTCTATCTTCTCGCTCGACCGCTCGTACGGCCTTGACACTGGCCTGCCCGTAGAAACCGCTGGTACCAATGACCTGGGCAATCCTTCGCGCAATACCCTCGCTAACGGCGGTGGCGTTATCTTCTCGGGTGTGCAGGCTGATGGCACCCCCAACACGGTACGTGCTGACAACAGCGGTACGGCTGATGGTGCAACTGCCTATGGCACCTCGCACAATCCTTCGGCAGCTTTCGCCTACGACGCCAGCTTCGTGAAGCTGCGTGAAGTAGCCCTGACTTATTCGCTTCCCAAAACGTTTACTGCCAAGCTGGGTGGTGTACGGGGTGTCGACTTTTCGCTCGTTGCCCGTAACCTGTGGATTATCCACAAAAACCTGCCTGATGCTGACCCCGAGGACGCTGCTAGCTCCGGCAACTTTGGCCAAGGCTACTCCACGGGTGCTTACCCCGCAGTTCGTACGGTTGGTGCCAACATTCGCCTTAGCTTCTAACCTTATATGAAAAAGTTACTTCTTTTAGGTGCATCCTCGCTCGCGCTGACGACCTCTTGCGTAAGCAATTTTAGCGATAGCTATAACGCTAACCCCAAGCAGCCTACTTCTGCGTTGGCCTCTGGTCTTGTTTCCAATGCCGAGCGCACCCTAGTGCGGACGGTTAACAGCGCCAACGTCAACCTGAATCCATTGCGCTTTTATGTGCAGTATTGGGTAGCTACCGACTACCCCAACGAATCGCAATACGACCTCAACACGCGGGCTATCCCGGCGGGCTACTGGAACGCCCTGTACCGAGACTGCATCCGTGACCTGCGCGAGGCAAAAACGACCATTCCCAACGATATCACGGTCGCTACAGCCAGCAAAAATAACGCGCTGGCGATAACGGAAATTCTGGAGATTTATGCTTGGGCTAACTTGGTGGAAACCTTCGGCAACATTCCATACTCGGAGGCATTCGATGTGAATATCACGCAGCCCAAGTACGAGGACCAAGCCGCCATCTACTCCGACCTAGTTAGCCGGTTGAATACTGCCACCAGCAAGCTAGATATATCGCAACCTACCGGCTTCGGTACAAACGAGCTAATCTATTCGACACCTACCGTTGCCGGCACTACCGCCAGCTGGGTTAAGTTTGCCAACGCAATGAAGCTGCGCATGGCCCTCGTGCTTGCTGATGCTGATGCTGGCAAAGCAAAATCGCTGGCCGAAGCTGCTGCTGGGAAGCTCCCAAGCTCAAATTCTGAGGCAGTTGACTTGACCTTTAACGGCACTTTCCCGAATACCAACCCGCTTTTCGAAGACCTCGTTAGAAGCGACCGTACTGACTTTGCCGGCTCCAACATCTTCGTTAATGCCCTGAAAGGCACGGGTGGCCCGTCGGGCGGTACCCCAGTAACCGGTATAGTAGACCCGCGCCTGAACGACTACTTCAATGCGGCTACTTCGACTAGTGTCCCCTCTGGCACCTACGCTGGGGGTACAGAAGGCACTACGAACAGCAAATCGACGCTTTCGCTGCCAGGCTCAAAACTTCGGGTTACAACGCTGCCGGGTGTACTTATCTCGTACGCACAGGTAGAGTTGATGCAGGCCGAAGCGATTGAGCGAGGCTTCAACATGGGTGGCACAGCCGCCTCGCACTATAATGCGGGCGTTACGGCTTCCATCTTGGAGTGGGGTGGCACTACGGATGAAGCCAATACCTACCTGGCGCAGCCCACTATCGCCTACACGGGCGGTAGCAGCTACAAGCAGCAAATTGGCTACCAGTATTGGGTGGCTCTTTATAACCAGCCCAGCGCTTCCTGGACGCAGTGGCGTCGTCTCGATTACCCACAGCTGCCGCTGGCTGCTAACGCAATTTCCCCGACTATTCCTAAGCGCTTCCTGTACCCGACGGTAGAGCAGAACCTCAACAATGCCAACTACGCACAAGCTGCTTCCGCTATCGGTGGCGACGACGTTGCGACTAAGCTGTTCTGGGATAAGTTTTAATTAATCCCAAACATTATCTAAAAGGACT
>Ga0314759_1000038_pt1 | contig 10060 bp, 2 predicted proteins | sample G5R1MT_50_FD_207787 | JGI IMG/M metagenome (GOLD analysis project Ga0314759, IMG submission 207787) | Metatranscriptome of switchgrass phyllosphere microbial communities from Michigan, USA - G5R1_NF_28AUG2017_LR1 (Metagenome... | ecosystem: Host-associated > Plants > Phyllosphere >...
AAATCGAATCACTTCAGCACACGAGCTTATATGCTGCTTTATTGGAGAACCGAGTTGTCCTTTATTGTGGATGCAATCCCTTGTATGCGTTATACTTTATGCTAAAGTCATCGACCTTTGCGTAATCGATCGTAAATCCTGGTATAGGGTGTACTTCGGATTGCCCGAGCCTATATTGGGGGTGAACAGATCATAAAGTCACTGCCATATTAAATTGTACTAAGTCACGCCCTGAATATCTCAGGTTTTGATTTTATCACTTTTTATTGTAAACCCCAGTTAAAGCTTTACAACTTTAAAGTAAGCCGTATCGAAACGTTAATCGATCGCTGATTGCGTAACAATCATTAGTTAGTTTTATTTTAATTTTCAATATTTATTTTTCAAAATTTTTAGTTAAGATTTTAGCTTGCCTTAAGCAGTCTCTATATCTTCTGTATTTAATTTTAAAATTTGTAGGAGCTAAGTTCGCTTTGCTCTTTATAGCTATTTTATTTATTTTAGGAATTTTATCTCCCCGAAATTATTTGTTAATAACGTTAGCTTTATCCGTATACAATGTCTACGACACGTTGCATCAATTTGCCAAAATCGGTGTTACGTATCCAACAGCATTGCAGTAGTTTAGCTGCTGAGCCTAGGTTAGTTATGTTACCAAATAAAGAATTTAAGGATTTCGTTAAATCATTTGAGCACCTTGATGTGCCTCGACCATTTAGTGTTTTAATGAAGTGGTCAGAGGTGTGTGATAATGATTATACGCTAGGATATTGCAAATCTTCTACATTGTATGAACAAATGTTTATTTTGAAATATATGTTGGGTTTCAGTTTCGAACCGCGTAAGTTGATCATACTCAAAAGACGAATGCAAGAGCGTTTGTTTTTTTTTTATAGAGGTTCCCGAACTATTGTACCCTTAAATATGGTGTATCCATTATTTAAAGATACATTGAATAGTATCGGGCATCCAGATCATTTAAAACGACACGGATTTGAATACTTAGATCAAACAGATATTCAGAAATTTCCATTTCTAATATTGATGTTTTGTATTAACATTGAACGTGTACCACTTAAGTGTTACAAGTACAGTGCTAATATAAACGTTAAGGTTGCTTTGTCTCAATTACCTGTTTTAATGACTGCCCTTGTTAACAAGGAGCGGTTAGTAGATCAGTACGATTTTCTAGTAGTGTTGCAAAATTTTTTACATTTTTTTTTTAGAAATTTAAGTTACACCAATCCGGTAGATTTAATTGAGCATAGTTTTCTTAATGATTTAGGTTTGTACTGCGCGAAATTAGTTATGGTCAGACCTATATCTACTACCGAGTATATACTTGGTGGTGATTGGGATTTGGACAGACCTTGTTTAGCGCCAAAGGAAACTTGGGATGTATATTATCGGCTGCAGTCTGTTGCGCAGTTAGGTGTTGATGTCAACACCAATGTGCAAATGGATCCTGCATTTATACAAGCCCTGGACAAAATTGCCGAAACATTTGGAGAAGCGGTTAACAGCTTGCATTCAGTTGCTGGCGTTGCCGTGGATGGAATTAGGAAAAAATTTGCGTGTTATTTATCTATTTGTTATAACCTGTATAGACTGGGTTCTGGCGGTATGTCTCCTCAAGACGTGCTTATGAACATAGTTACTACGCTTATGCAATCAGATATGCCTGCAAATATTATTCCGCAATTGCGAAGTATATTTTTAACATCGACAGCACAATCTGCTACCGTTGATGGAATGGTAATCGCAAAGCTTTTAGCTTTGTGTTCCTTTTCTTTAATGGTTAGCAAGATACCTTCGTCCAAAGATATTGATTCATTTATATTGCGTCTAGACAGAATACCACGAGCGTTTTCTGGTTTAGAGAATATGTGGAAGCGGTTAGATACCGTAACCAATGAATTATGGACATGGATGGAAATCACTGTGTTGAAACGTGAGAATGTAATTCCGCGTTCTGATATCCTTGATTCTGTTAGCAAGTGGGAAAACGACCTTGAACAGTTGTTGACTCTTCAGAAGCATCGAGAGATTCAGTCGAGTCTCGAGACGCAACACGCCGCAGGAAGAATGTATTCCGAAGGGATACGTCTTATGCGTGTGTGTAAAGATCTGAACCTTTCTAAGGGAAACACCGAAATCATCGCCCGAAATTTACCAGCCGCAAAACTCTTGTTAACGGAAGCTAACATGAGTGGTGCGGACAAATCAAAATTAAGAACTGAACCTGTCATTGTTTGGTTTTCCGGAGCTTCTGGCAACGGAAAAACTGGATTATCTTACCCGTTCATATTAGATATGATGCGAGTGTACGGTGATCCACCAAGCACATGGCAGCAAAATGTATATGCAAGAGAGCCTGAAACAGAATATTGGGATGGTTATATAAATCAAGAGTATATTGTCTATGATGACTTTATCCAGATTAAGGATTCACAATTGAAACCTAATCCGGAGTTGTTTGAGATGATACGCTTAGGAAATATGTTTCCATACCAATGTCATATGGCATCCTTGCTTGACAAAAACAATACATTTGCTGAACCGAAATTAATATGTTTAACTTCAAACTTACAACGTTTACAAATCGAGTCATTAAATTGCCCTGAAGCGGTATCTCGTCGTATAGATTTTGCTTTTAACGTTAGGATTATTCCAGAATACCAAATGGAATATACTAGCGCTAATGGTGATAAGCTATATAGATTAGATGCTGCGAAGGCAAGACGCGATTTTGGAGACGTTCTTTGTTTTGAGGTGTATAGATTTGACATGTTTGATGCCTCTAGCCGCCGTGATATTATGACGGATCTAACTTATACCGAAATGGTTAAGTTATGTCAAGATAAAATGCGTGATAGAGCTTCAAATTTTACCGACTATGCCAATTTCTTGGAATCGTACAGGAATAAGGGGGTTGCTCAAGTTGAGAAACCCAAACGTGAAACTGACGATTACAACGGGGAGACTATGATTTTCACGTCTACTGCCCAAGTACATTTAGAAGACATTACTAACTTGGTAGCGCCACAACCTAGCTATTTTAAACGCTTGTACTGGAATATGTGTAAGCAATATTATAGTACGAAGTTGTGGCTTACTGGGTCAGATATTAGTGTTTTTGAGATGTTACTTCTCGGTGATAGAGATGGCGCTTATGATAAGTGCCTCGCTATCGCTAGAGAAACTAGATGTGAATTGAATAACATGATTAATAAGGAAGCAAAAATTATTAAAAACGTCTTTGGAAATTACTGGCCACTTTTTAAAGCTTGCGCGGGTGCTGCGATTGGTGCGTTTTCACTTTATTTTATTTTAAGGAAGAAAAGCACGCCAGTTACAGCTTTCGTTGCGAGTAATAAAGAGCTTATGGAAACTATGAAAAAAGCGAATGAGTGTTTGGATAATGAGTGTAAGAATTGTAAAAAATGCTTGCATAAAAATGTAGATTTGTGCGTAAAATGGTATACAAAATGCCATTGTTACGCGCTACAAATGGAATCTGCTCAAATTAATCTCAAATACTACGCCGCTGCTGCTATGTACCAGGAACCGGAAATGAAAAAGGAACGCGATCGGTGCGTGGAATTGTTGTCAATAATCGATCAATTGTGCAGTTGTGACTGTGCAAATTGTGACGCTTGTTGTGACGATTCTCTTGCTGAAAAGTTCGAAAATGTTATTAAAGTTTATGAGATGCCATGTGTTTGTGTGTGTGCTCGTCTATCACAAGGATTTGATATGATTGAGTTACTAGCACTAATAAAACATTGTGGCACTTTAGAACCTACACCAATTTTGAACCCGTACTTACGTAGATTAAGCGTTAAACTATCCGCAGACGTAAGAGATTTCGAAAGAACAGCAGATTATGAACAACTGCTGAATACTCTTCAATCTCAGGAATACGAAGGTGACGTTAAATCGCAAACGATACGTAAAGTAGCGATACGTTACCAATCTCATGATGATGATACCAACATGAGATTGCGTAAAGTGTTGCCTCGCGTTAAATACCAAACTGACATTACTACAGACGATACCCGTAGCGTGAGCTCCGCGAAAGAGAGCACCCATATCGACAAAGTGACTAACAATATTATGATCGACGAACAACGAGCCATGCCAGAGATGGATAAATCCGTTGAGACTATAGTCAACCATGTTGTATATCCCAATACAGTATATATGACAGCGAACAAGAATGACGGCAAAGAAGCTAACATTGGACACATAATTTTTGTGTGCGGCCAAGTTGCTCTAATGCCCTATCATTATAAAGTTGCTATAGAGGAACGAAATTATTCAACCGTGAATTTATATTCGCGTCAATTAATTGGCTCAAAAATACCTGTTTCTGTGTTTGATACATATGTGCGCATCCAAGGAAAAGATGCCATGCTTGTAGCGTTCCCAGTCACGGTTAACAGTTTCAAAAATATAGTTAATCACTTTGTGGATATTCAAAATTACCCCCTAGTTCCATCGTGTCCCGGCATACTTGCTAAGTATTATTTTGCAAACTCTGAAACAGAGAAATCTAGAGTTTGTATTAGTGCTATTGGTGTGTCAGAACGTGATGAAGTGGATGTTATGTCTGTCCCTGGATGTATGGAGGTGGTACGCAATAGAGATTTCTATACATACACTGCGCCAACCCGCGCTGGTGATTGTGGCGCAGCTCTTTGTGTTGCCAACACATGCATACAAGGTAAGATAGTCGGAATACATGTTTCTGGTGTAGAAGGGTTATGTAAAGGCAATTCTTCCGCGATAACCAAGCAAATGATTGAAGAATCATTGAAGAAAATGCCGAGCATAGCTCAATACGCATACCCATCCTCTGAACTAACTGTCGAAATGGACGTATTAGAAGAGAGTGGAGCATTTGTTTTACACAAATATTTGCCAGGAGTGTCTATAGGTACAACTATGCAGACCGCTATTAAACGGTCTCCAATTCATGGTGAACTTATAGAGTCCCCGAACAAACCAGGACCGCTTGGACCCTTTAAATTTAGAGGCGTCACAGTGGATCCGCGTGTACTGCAACGGAAAAAATATGGAAAACCGCGTCCAGTTATCAACCAAAAGGTGGTGGATGATATTAAAGATGGCTTAAAACCTATTTATTATCAGTCACATGAATATGAACCCGAATACTACAAGTATCCATTGACTTTCGATCAGGCAATATTAGGTATAGACGGTGATCCATTTATCAACTCGTTAGACCGTAATACAGCACCTGGATTCCCCTTTTCCACAAGGAGAAATGGGAAAAAAGGGAAAACGTTGTGGTTCGGAGACAGTATGGAATACGACCTTACTGGACCACATGCGATGGCATTACGACAAGAGGTTGAGGAGTTGGAATTATCTGTACTTAATGGTGTTAGACCTGAAGTTGTATGGACCGATACTTTAAAAGACCAGAAGATACCTGTGGCTAAAGCAAACGCTGGTAAAACACGTTTGTTTTCGGCGGCGCCAATGCATTATGCAATAGCCCTGCGGAAAGTGTGTGCCCCTTTTGTTGCTCACCTATCACGAATGCGTATTAGGAATACGATTTGTGTGGGTGTGAATCCATTTTCATGCGAATGGAGCGCAATAGCACAAAAATTGTCATCGAAGGGACAACACGTTATAGCCGGAGATTATTCTAACTTTGACGGAACACTACCTGCCCAATTAGTCTATGCGGCAACTGAAATCATGGCAGATTGGTATGACGTTCACTGGGAGTACGTTGAAGCACATAAACGCAATATTGTTGGTGGTAATATATTAGGAAAACTAGAATTTCTTATGTATCTTCGCCGATTGTATTATGAATGTGTGCACCATTTGCATATTATGAATTTTAAACAAGGTTCTCTTATGTATTATGTTCGCAACGGTATACCTTCAGGATGTCCAGTCACTGCACCATTGAATTCAATTGTCAACTTAATGGCGTTAATCTATTGTTGGTATCATATAATAGATGACCCACTTAAGCAAAATGTTAAGGAGTTTTTTGAACACACCTCGAGTGTTTTTTATGGAGACGACTTCGTAATGAACATCCGAGCAGATGTATTGGAGAAATTCAATCAGATAACGATAACACAAGCTATGAGTGAGCATTTAGATATGACCATGACTGATGAAGCCAAAACGGGTGAATGTGTTAAATCTAGGACACTGAAGGAAGTCAATTTTCTCAAACGTGCCTTTTATTATAACACACTCATCCAAGAGTATACTGCACCGTTGGACCTCACAGTTATTTTAGATTCTACGAATTGGTACAAAATTGGTAAATGCTCTGCTGTAATAGTAGCGCGGGATACGCTTAAAGCATGCCTACGTGAACTAGCTCTACATCCAGAACAAACTGATTTACAATATCGTAGCAAAATAACAGATCTTGGTCTTCGCGTTACTAATCTAATTCCAGGAGAATTGTTTGTGCCTGATACAAGGTATTCAACACTTCTTGCTATTAAGAATATGGATTGCGAAAATCTAGGTCTGGACTGTGACGCTTAAGATAGTCTCATTAGAAAACCACGTAATTGGGTCAATCCGTCAATACCGGTCCACCAAGCCCTGGAAATTTCTAGTAATCTAACGAGCGCGACACCGCATTTACTCTAAAATCGATATTTGATGTCATTAGTCTAATTAACAAACCACGCAACTATGTCAATCCGTTAATACCGGTCCAATAGGCCCTGGAAATTGTTAGTAAATGAACATCAAATATCTAACCGTATAATGGTAATAGTCTAATTACTAAACCACGCAACTATGTCAATCCGTTGATACCGGTCCAATAGGCCCTGGAAATTAGTAGTAATTACTATTATACGTTCACCCTGCTCATTGGTTTAATTGAGCATCTATGTTGCTATGTGATCTTGCATAATAAATGCTGACGTGAAAACGTTATGCACTGCTGTAGCAATAGGTTAGCTATTTAGCTTTACTAATCAAGACGCCATCGTGCAGCCCACAAAAGTCTAGATACGTCACAAAAGCACATACGCTAGGTCGCGTTGATGCTTTTTAAATATGACCTGCAAATATAAATGAAAACGTAACAACCAAAGTACAACAACAAATCCTATCTTTCAGCTCAGAAGGTGATTCCCCGTCGTCATCTACTGTTTTAGCACCGCTTAAATTGCAAAATCCAATTCTGGATTGTGCAAGGGATGGAAGGACTCATACAGTCAATTCATTTCTTGAGCGGCCTATTAACTTTAGAACGGCTACGTGGAGTAATCAAGCCGCTGGAAGTAGGTTATTTTCTTTTAACTATCCTTCGGATGTGGTGAAGAATTCCATGTATAGTAGAAAATTGCAAAATTTTCTCGGTTTGCGAGCTGACTTAGTTGTTCGCGTTCAAGTTAACGCGCAACCATTTCATGCTGGTAGATTAATGCTATCGTGGACTCCTTTTCTTAATTCGTTGGGTGTTAGTAGAAAATATTATTACACTGACCCTACACCATCGTTTTTAACCTGTATTAGTGGTAATCCTCGTGTTGAAATAGATTTATCTACAACAACGGAAGCTACCATGACTATACCTTTCGTGTCCCCTTTTCTGTATTACAATCTGGTGACGGGGACGGGCGATATCGGAACTTTCCAATTAATCGTTTATTCTCCGTTGGTGGATTTGGTATCGGGAGGGAACATAGACTACACAATATGGGTTAATATGACTAACGTACGTACTGAATTTCCTACTGGTATGCCAACTTCTTTCGCTCAAGTGGGAGAAGAGGGTAAACAACAACAGAAGCAAGGTTTCGTTACACGTCAGGCTGAAGCTTATTCTACTATTATGGAACCACTCACCAAGATACCAGGTGTGGGCCAATTAATAGGATATGCTAAATCTGGCGTTGACGCTCTGCACGCCGTTGCTGCAACTCACGGTTGGTCAAAACCGCTTAATCCGGCGGACATGCAGCTATTTAAACAAGCTCCGTCTCGGTTTATGTGCAATTCTGATGGTTCGGATATGGCAACTAATTTGGGTTTAACAAGCCAAAATGAAATTGAACATCTCCAATCACTCTTTCGCACAGACTCCGATGAAATGTCTGTTGATTACGTGGCTAGAACATATAACTATGTAGGAAGATTCAACTGGAAAAAGGGAGATAGTCCTCGTGCTGTCCTTTATAATCATGTAGTGTCACCCACTGCTTGGTTTGATAAGGTCGGCGTAACTGGATTATCTATCCCACATTTATACTTTGCCGCTTCTAACTTTGTGTTATGGCGTGGCGGTATAAATGTAAAACTAAAATTTGTCAAAACAAAATTCCATTCTGGTCGTATACGCATTATTTACGTACCCGGCTTTTTTGGTGGAATTTTGCCCGTTAATTTTGAAACTGACGCTAACTACTCCACTGTGGTAGATATTAGATCTGACACAGATGTAGAATTTAACGTCCCTTACGTGGCCACTGTACCTTGGTTGCACATCAACTCCACTCCATGGGTTACTAGTTTTAATCAAACTCATGCTTGTGGGTCGATTGTAGTCGAGGTTCTCAATGAACTCGTAAATACATCTACTGTGTCTGATACTATCGAAGTTATAGTTGAGGCGTGTGCTGCAGAGGATATCGAATTCGCTATCCCTATAGTACCCGCTTTAGCACTTCGTGCGCCACCTAACGCCACAAGTAGTAAAGGTGTCTTAGACATTATTACGAGTATGGCGCAAGTAGGAACAGATACAGGCGACACACCGTCAGAGGTAGCTCGTGAAGAACCAACAAGTTTTAACGAGGTACCGCTGCAACCAACTACGACAACTTATAACGCATCTATGCTGATGATGGGTGAAAAAGTTACTAGCTTTAGACAACTTATAAAACGGTTTTCCGCAGTAACACCACCCACTCAGAATAGATACTGGGAATTCAAACAGCCTTTTTGGATTAATCCGAATCGGTTTGAAGGATTAACACGTGAGGGTGCGTACGACATCGACGGTATTTCATGGTTTGCAAGCTTATATGCATTCTACCGCGGTAGTATGAGGTATAAAATTGCACCCATTGATAATGCTTCGCCCCTTGTGGTGGCTCTTAAGCCTAACTCCTTATATGCCGGTATTCGAACTATCGACATAGATGGTACTTGGGCTTATCCCGATTACAAGGGTGCTGAAGTGTTTATGACACCAAACGAAGGTATCCACGAATTGAGTATTCCATACTATAGTTCCTATCCTGTAACTCTAACCACGTACAACACTAGTGGTTCTGATGTGCTCGATGCTAGAAACGGTTTTAATCGTGTTATAGCTCGGTTCCATCGGGACACTAATGCGTACGTTTACAGAGCTGCCGGAGATGATTTTAGTTTTGGGTTTCTTCTTGGACCTCCTATAGTTAATCACGCATCCTAATAGCGTTCGTCTGGTACGCGTTAGTTACCAGTTAGTTCATAGTCTAATTAAAACTATGCGTCTGATATGCGTTAACTATCAAGTGAGTAACTATCTCGAATTAAAATAGTCGTCCGGTGGAACGTATCCATTTGACTTACAAACCAATACGAAGGATAAGAGTATTCGTCGCATTTGATTTTAGCGTCGCTAGGCCTAGTTTGTAAGTTAGTCTAATTATTATTAAGGACCAAAAAAAAATAAAATATAAAATACAAAAATATTTAGCATTAGTTAATTTTAGGAAATAATTTTAGATAAGCCTGGCGCGCCAAAATTGGAGTTTAAAGACCCTATAAAAATGCTGGCGTTATACACCCCTTGTTCCTTCGAGGCGGGCCCTCATGTGTTCTACATGCTGACTTAAAGAAGTCTACCCCTGGCCCGTCCGGGGGATCTAAGTTTTTATCAGTTTTCTTAGACTCAGCAATTAGCTGGGAGGCGTAACTGTTACTTTATGTCTGGCGAACATGAGAGGTGCTGTAATGTCATTTTTCGTCAAAAAAAAAAAAATAAAATATAAAATACAAAAATATTTAGCATTAGTTAATTTTAGGAAATAATTTTAGATAAGCC
>Ga0314759_1000039_pt1 | contig 10024 bp, 1 predicted proteins | sample G5R1MT_50_FD_207787 | JGI IMG/M metagenome (GOLD analysis project Ga0314759, IMG submission 207787) | Metatranscriptome of switchgrass phyllosphere microbial communities from Michigan, USA - G5R1_NF_28AUG2017_LR1 (Metagenome... | ecosystem: Host-associated > Plants > Phyllosphere >...
CAGGATGTCAGCCGGCATGAATCAGCAAGGTGTGCACTCTCGGTCAAATGCACTTCATTGATCACGATACAGCCACGACTTTCAATTCCGACGATATCGCTTTTCGCTCTTTCCCGATGCGTGCTGTCTTCTAGCGGTGTAGGAGATGCCCTTCAGGATCCTTGCTATCCTATATTACAACAGACATTATCGTTAGTACGGCATGCAACAGCTTTAAGTATATGCTGGACCTCCTGCTAGGATCAGACGACTACCACTGACTCGAGACGACCAAGAGTCCATTCACTCAGCCGTCGCACCCAAGATATACTATTCTACTCTCCTCTGCGCGTTGTGGGAGTTGACTACCCTTTCAATGTGCGTGAACAGCCACAATCTGCTCTCCTGCTCGGGCAGTGCCAAGAATGGTCCTCTTGCTCCTTCCCTCAAGACCAAGCTTATGCCATTCGGCTCCAAGCTGATAGTCTGCAAGTCTCTCAGCGGGACATGCCACATGACTTTCAGCTTTGTCACTTTTGCCAATATGATAGCTGCCGTCGTGAGTATGACCATGAGATCTTCCTCCTTCTCGCCACTGAGCGCTAGGTGGGCTATGTAGTAGTCGTCAAAGAATCGTCCATTCTCCAAATTCTTCAACCAGAATTGACCAAGTGCCTCTCTTTCATTGTAGATCCTCAAGACCTTGTCGTACGGTATGAGCCGGGGTAATCGAACTTTATCGATCGAACTTTGGTCGAAGACAGTGGTGGTATTTCGGATACCTTCGGTGACGTTGGAAGCGAGATCAAAGACTCCAACGACCGGTTTGGTAGCAAATCCAATGACGCCCTTTCCGATGCCTCGGAAGAATCCAGCTGCTCCGTCCGCTTCAGCACCTTCTATCGGCTTCCTAGCCAGCCCTTCAAAGCCACTAGCTACGCTAGAAACGAGCGATCCAGCACCCGCAGCGACGCCATACAGCGCATGTCGGGGCTTGTTGCGATACTGTCGCATTCGGCGCTGACTCTGGAATTGCTTATCGAGCGTAGCTGCGGACAGGCCTTTTCCAATCGAGCCAGTGACTTTGGTCATCGAGTCAGTGACTCCGAATACTGTCTTCTTCACAAAAGATCCAGCTCCTCTAGCTAGACCGGCGCCAAAATCCCTGAACTCGACGACTCCCTCGGTCGGCTCATAGAAAAGGTCCGCTACCCCTGAAGAGACGTTGCTGAATAGACCGATAGGGTTACCTAGGAAATCTGCAGATCCGAGTACTCGGTAGAGCTGATTGATGAATTCTTGTTGATAGTGAAGCATGACCCGCTGCGAGAGGACTGCGAAAGAAAGCCGGACATCGTTGATGATGAGCGCATTGAGCCGGATAGGTGCATCGTTGACGTTCCCGATAGCCATCGTCACGGCGTTCAAGAAGTAGGCTATGGCGTTTCTGTTGGTGTTGAACAGAGCTTGATCACTGTTCAGGCTCTCCGTCCGCATGAAGGACAGATCCAGCTGAATAGGCTGCAGCTCCAGCTGTTCGAAGTAGACCTCCGTGCTGGCCTGGAGTTGGGGCGCCTCTGGCAGATCTGGACCTTCCTCGATGAGCATAGATGCCGGAGCTTGATCGCTGCTTGTACCGCGGAATTTGGAGAAATCCAGCAGTGCAAACAGGAAATCTTCGTCCACCTCGACCGTCATCTCTTGTAGGAGCACACTTGCATACTTGAAGTAAAGGACGCCATGTGCTTGGTCCTTGAGCAGAATGACCGAGACCTGCAGATTCGGATGCACTTCAAGCTCTTTGCCGTCTCGAGGGATGACCGACGGATACAGGAGCAGCGGGAAGATACCTCCAAACAGCTGATTGTCAATTTGAATCCACTTGATGCTAAACCTCACAGCCTGACTCGTTGCCGAATCGCCGTATGCTAGTCTGATGCCTCGGAAAGATGCATAGAGCAGTTCAACCATGTCCCGATTGATGACGGAGATACCGATACCTTCCAGAGAAAGGTTGACCGAAAAGGTAGTTGGGCTCTTCTCTTCTTTCGCTTCAAACTCGAGATCTCGGGAGCTTTGGCTGGAGGCTCGAGACATCGATAGACTGGTATCTCCTCGCTGCAGCTTGAACAAGCTGTGATGCTCGTCGTAGTTTGTTATTCGCAGGAGTTGGAAATGGCCCTCGGCGAGGACGTCGAGTGACACTACCTTCTGCGCGTTGTTGGAGTAGAATTTGAATGGCACCAAGCTGCCGATCTCCATGATATTAATGACACGCTCCTTGCTACCCATGACGAGCCTGATTTGCTTGTTACTCTGCGATGGCAGGTCGAAGGCATAATTGAGCGTCGTATGCGGGCTCAGTTTGTATTGCTTCTCTTGAGGTGGGGTGCGGCCTTGTTGCGGCAGCACCTGACTCATTGTGAAGGGGAAATCACTAGAATTTTCGATGACTATAGGCCACCCGCGCTCTTCGGGGCTTATCGTCAGATAAACCACTGCGCCCGTCAGAGCGATGTCCGTGCGGAGCAGCTTTTCGCCATCATTTGCGTCTCGCATGCGTAGATGGGTCTCGCCGACGTCGAGCATGTTGAAAGGAGCAGCCCATTTGTTGATGTGAGGGTAGGAAAGGACTAGCTGCGGTGTCTGACTCCGGCGAAGCCAGTGCAACGGCTGACGCTGCTCCGGCTCCAGCGTAAGCGTATATGTGGAGCCTGCTGGACGGACGCAGATGGCATCGCGGAGCTTGTTCTGGACGACGAAGCGTGGGTAGAAAGTGATGACCTTGATGATCTTGTAGCTACCGATTCCCTCCGTGACCTTCATGCCGATGGTGATCTCTTCTTGACCGGATGAAGAAGGGATCGCGACGGCTGTTTCCGTACCGACCGTCTCGAAAGACAAGGGCTCGGACCAGGCTGAATCTGCGATCCGCAGCAGAGCACGGTTCCGTGCATCTCGCTTATCGTAGGAAAAGAGGAAAGGGATCGCCTCTTTTCTTCGATGATCGCTCTTAAAGATACCGTGGCCTGCCACGTTCTTTGCAGACGAGAGCGGAGCTTTCGACTTCAAGGCAAATTCGAGGCCGGTCTTGTTGTATACCACGTACGGTGTGTAGACTTGCACTTTGAAAGCACCGCCAGACTTGGGATATCGCTCATAATGGAGGCGCAAATTCATCTTCAGACCGTCTTTGTCCTCGATTGGCATGATATCCTCGACAGGCAGGTCGTCTGGATTGTCGGTGTTGATGATGGCAAATTCGCTACGCTTGAAAGGAGAATCTTGGACTTCGACGCTGAGCAAGATCAGATGAGAAAGCTCAGCCATATGTAGTGGGCTAGTACCGCCTTGGCGCAAGAAGCTGGACCAATTATGTTCGCGATTCTTGTCGTACACTCGGAAGCGGATATCGAAGGGCAAGAGGTTCTCGACCTCGATCGGCGCACGCAAACGTAGGGTGAGCTTGGGGTAGGTCTTTACCAGCGGATCTGTGCGGTCATAGTCCGCAAAGGCCTGGAAGCGGAAAGATGCCTCTTTCTCTGTCGACTTGCAGGAGATTGTGCGGCTGGGACGCTTTACCAGATCTTGCCAGTTGTACGCATCGCTACACCAAGTGTGCCCAAAGCCAGGGTCGGGTCGCACCTTGATGCGCTGGTGATATGCAGCCTCTATCGGCACCGAGCATTCCTCACCAGGCGGAAGCTTGTACACAGGCGATGCCTTCTTGCCATTCGCATCGATAATGACCAACTCGCTCGGAACGAGGGTCAGATTCTCCACCTTGAAGGTCGAGCGGAAAGTGACGATCTTGACGTTGTTTACGAGCTTGACTTCGCATAACAAGCGATGGGTAACCTTGTCGACCTTGGGCTTGAGACGATAGACCAGCTCCCCTTCGCGTTCTACCGAGATATTCTTGATCCGCTCCCATGCTGTTCCATCGATCGAGATACCGACCGCATTGTGTGTGACACGCGTGGTAGCAGACTCTCGCATCGCTCGCCAGTCATCGAGTCTCCACGGCTTGTCTGCTCCGTCTTCGATCTTGACAGCTTCCGGCTTGCTACCTCGCCCATCCGTCTCCGTCCAGAGGGATATCGAATGGCCGGTACGGTTGCGCATCAAAAAGGGTGCATTGGCGCCTCGAGTAGTCTTGAGCACCTCGTCTCCCTTTTCACTCCACAGAGACATCGAATTCAAGGCAAGCTCGATAAAGGTATGCGTGACGTTGACCTCCAAGCGCTTCTTCGAAGCCAGCGTGACTGCCATAGCTTGTGTCGCGGCAGTCTTTGTAGCTTGTACACTGAACTCCCAAGGGTCCATCAGAGCTTCCCAGCGAGAATTGGTGAGGTTGTAATAATTGATGACAGGCGTGATGCTGACACCCGCTCGCATGTCTGCAGACCAATCTTCTACACGTGCAGTGAAGCGTGGGGCCTTGAAGTCTAGGACTGGCAACTCGTGGAGATCGCTGATAAGGACCAAGCGCAGACCTCCGAACGAAGCTCGGAGAGTCTCGCGAGTCACGATGACCTCTGCCTTCGGAGGACGCGCGCCTGAAGGTCGGCGGCCATTCCTTGTCGAGGCAGTCAGAGCTTGACTCGATTGCTTCGCCTTGACTGGTCTTTGTGGCTTCTGTGATGCCTTTTCTTGTTTCTTCTTGTTCTCCTCCTCTTCCGGACTGGCGGACAATTCGATTGCCCTGCTCACGATACTACTGACCAAGAACACGTCACGATTAGACAAGCGGACTACGAGCGCCTGCATGTCGAGCTCTATGTTCGACACCTGGTTGCCGTTGTCCTGCCTGTTGTCCATACTGAGATTCAGGTCGAAATCGTCCAGTATACGGATAGTTTCCTTTTGTTTGTCCATCTTACATAGGAAGATTCCCATGTGGTCGACACTGAGCACCATTGTGCCTTGTTGCGCGAGCTGGACCTGACGGATCGACAACACAATGGCCTCGCTATCGTGTCGAGACGGATCGGCGAGAAGCTTCACCGAAGCCTGAACGACGTTGACTCGATATGCCAGAGTGCCTTGCGACGGCTGCTCCACCTTGTCTGCTTCTTCAGAGACGACGGGAGCACCTTCACTTTCCGGAGTGCTTGGCTCTGTTCCTGCAGTCCTCGCCGCCGCCTCCTTCGATGGGGTACTGACGAAATCTAGGAGCGCGAATAGCGGATCCAGCGAGAAGATGATAGACGGGGTGTCGATAGTGACATTGGCAACCGCGCTATGATCTGCACCGCCAGACTGGGCATAGCTGACCATAAGCTGATAGCCCTTCTCTTTCGAAGCAGGGATGATTTCGCGGAACTTTGTGTCGCGCTCCGGGCGAGTATCGTGTACCGTGAAAGATCGCAGCAAGACTTCGGCTTCCATGGAACCGTTCGATACCATCTTGTACTTTACGTCTGTCTCGTTGAGCGCAAATCTGATCAGGCTGTGCTCTTTCAAGGTTCGTTGCTGGACGGCTTTGCTGTCGAATAGCTCAAGATAGACTGTCTTGACGACAAAAGATAGCTCTAGCTTGCTGAAGAGAGGCACCTGTTCTCCATCCTCGTTCACAGCTACCTTGGCAAGTTCCGGATACAGATCTACTGTCTGCGATTGCTCTTCTGGCGGCTGCAAACCCTCTGGCGAAGGAGACTTGAGTCGGGCTGGAGTATTGGTGGCCGATATCTGAGCGTCCAGGTTTTCGTCCTCGATCGCTTCCTTGTCGGTGGTGCTGAAGGTTCTAGGCACTGTCTTGGACAGATCAAGCAGGAAGGCATACTGCTGCGCAGTTAGATGCATCCGGACGTCCGACATCTTGCCGACGATCTCCGTATCCGGACGAGTGCGCTTGTCGTCTCCTTGCTCGCCCCCTTCGACCATAGTCACGTCGAAATTGAGGTCAACATTCTTCAGCATCTCAAGCTGCTGTTCTTCACCATTCGAGTCTATGCGTTTGGAGGAGAGGCGGATCTTTGAGAGCGCAGCATCGATGCTGGTGAGCTGTAAGCCGTTTTCCGTCGAAAACTTGTTGCTGACACTCATTTCTCCGAGATTGGCTATGATCGTATCTGGAGATTCAGAGTCCCTCGGGAAGATCAAGATCGGCGTCTTAACGAGAACATCGTAATGCATCTTGCTGACTTGCTGAGTGAGCTCGGAGGCCTGCTGCGCAGCTGCACTAGTAGCCGCATCGTAAACCGCCTTCATCCGAGCGAATTTGGTCAAGAAGCGCAAGATGCGATGTATAGGTTCTTCGACGAAATGGAAGCGGAAAGAGCCGCTTCTGAGGTAAATGAGGGTGTCGTAGCCAGGGTAGGTTGACTCATGAGGATCGTACTTTTCGTATTGGAAATCCGCCAGGTTGTCGCCCTCTATGCTGAGGAGTCGCTTGTATGCTTCGAGCCCAGAGCTCTGGACGTCATCCACAAGAGTCAGATTACCCAATCTTGCTGCTACCCGCATTGTCGGACCCCGAAGCAGCACAGCCACATCTGCTGCTTGCAAAGACAGTGTTGCCAGGCGGATACCATCATCGTTGAGTATGAGGCGGACTTCCGTCAGCTTGACTTTGACTCGCAGCTTCTCGGCTGGCTGTCCCTCTGCAGCTGCCGTAGCAGCGGCGGCTGTCTCTGCTGCACTCTTCTGCTGTTCTTGAGTAGGCTGTGCCTGCTCTGGACCGCCAGTGAAAGTTGTCATGATCCAGTCGAAGAGCATGAGAATGCTTGCGCGTGTAACGATGAGACTGATTGTCGACAGTTCGACGTCCACACTCTGATTATTGCCTTCGTGCACTGTCATAAACTCTGGAGAGTTCGGCTGAACGCGAGCGTACTTGATAGTCACCAAGTCCGTGCTCTGGCTATCGCCGTGGTGAGCGTCCGACGTGACGATCTGGGTGAATTGCGATTTTTCCTCGACCATCTTGTCGTCAATAGCGAAACGGTGCAGCTGGATCCCAACTTGCATGTCATATGGGCGAAGAGCAAATTGGAAGCTGAAACCTTCCAGAACGGTATCAACGAGCAGCTTGTCGGGCTTGTCGATCGATGGGTCAGACTTGTATATTGATGCTTGCAGTTTCGTAACGGTGAAATTGAATTCGAACGATTTCTGTCGGAAGTTGGCGTCGCCTTCCACGATATCGTCTGCATCGTAGAATTTCTCGTCGCCCTCGTCCTTGCCGACATCCATTGACTTGCTGCGTGTTATAGGCTTGTCGTGGGCAGCATGCTCTTCATCCTCGTATTCGATGTCTGTCTCTTCCCCTAGACTGATTGCGTCGTCGTGATCAAGGTACAGCGGAGCAGTACGGAAGGTAGGAGCCGCGCCTGCTGTAGACTTTGCATCTTGCAGTGTTGCTTTGCCCTGCAGTGCTGCTTGTGCATTTGCAGCCTCGTCGAACTTGGGCAGAGCGACATCGATCATTCGCATCAAGTTCTTGTATTTGCGATCGCTGAAATGGATGTGTAAATCTGGTAGGTCACCCAAAATCCTGAAGCGAGTGAGATTGGGTGCTGTTGCCACGATGCAGGTTTCCGCCTTGAACGCAAGGTTGATCCTCTCGAGAATATGCACCTGAGGACTGCTTTCGGCGTTGAGCGCTTCCATACAATCTTCGAGCGTATTTGCCATGAGTAATTGCGCGGCTTCCAGCTTGATATGGTACCTGTCGTACATGAGCGACTCGAGGCGTTCAAAGTCTGCTTCGCTGTACTGCTCCTTTTGCTTGGTCCGGATGTTTTCGACGTCGGCTTTGTCCACAAGTTCGCTCTCGACAGAGATATGGCCTGCATCGAGGACGATGTGCTGACATCGCGCTTTCGTGACGTCCTCGGGCACGATAATGATAGGTGCGTTCATGTCGACTCTGAGATCGACAGTCTTGTGTTGCTGCAGGGCAAACTCGAGGCCGGCTCGCGTTTCCTTTCGGATACCCTCAAGGGTACTGCTGGCAGCATCTACTAAAGCATTGACGCTCTCCAGCTGACTTGCCGGCGGTTTGAAGAAGCGGACGATCTCCTCAACGTATCCTTTGTGGTAGATAATCTCCATATATCGCAGCTTGACAGTCAGAGCGGTATCGGCTGACCCATCCAGCGGGTTCTGCTCAAATTTCACGAAGAAGAAAGGATCTATACTAGTCTCGCCCGCAACATCCTTCTCACTGATCTCGAGGGCGTCAGAGCTTGCTTCTCGCTGATTTGGATCGATCAGATAGCCCCCTTCCCCTCCATTTGCGTCACTGGGCGTCTGCTTGACTTTCACGATCTGCTTGTGCAGCGAATCCTCTTTCGTGCCGTCAAAGACGCTCATAGCTCCCAGCGCTAGCACAGCTTCCAAATTGTCCGGCCGCTGTACAGCATTTGCAGCGAAATCGTCAAAGACGATCTTGATCATTTCATGCTTCGACCCATGCGGGTCCTTCAGCAGTGTGAAACTACCCGTATCGAGCTTGGCTTTTGCACGCAACTTCATGGTGTCTTTTGGTAGATCCAGGCCGCCAGTGACAGCTTGAGACTCGTCAAAGTCTATTGTGTCGTACAGCTCTTTGCGCTGATCGTCAGTCAGGATGTCTTGCGGCTGCTCTTCACTCGGCTGCGCTTCTCCCTTGTTGCCGCTTCCACCCCATACCCAGCCCAGCCAGCCGCCTCCGCCGGCCTTGCCAGCGGTCGCACCGCCTTGCAGCTTCTTCTGCTGAGCTGTCCTCTGGGCATTGACCTTCTCTTTCCGTAACTCAGATCGAGCTATCGACCGATAGAAGCGAATATCCTGGTAGCTGAGCTTGCGTTCGAGCTCGTCCAGCTGGACTTTGTCGTTTGGCTGTATTTCACCACGCGCATCGAGCTTGAAGACGTAAATGTACAGCTTTCGGTCGTCTCTGCGCTGTCTGAAGTACTCCCACGTCCATCTCCGATGGCGCTCCTTGACCTCTGCTAAGATGGCATTCTGCGCGAATTGCAGGAGGGCTCGATTCTTGTTCTGTTCGATGAGCTTCGGTTCTGGTCTATACTTGCGGTACTGATTCTTGCGAGTGTAAAAGTGGAAGAGATCGAGCATGCTCAGAGCGTCTCGGTACTGGTCCTCGTCAATGGTGAAGGCAAGCTCCTTGAAGAGCAGCTCTGCATCTGTCTTTGGTACGTGATCGTTCGGATGATGGTTGATCGTGAAGCGACCCTCTCCAGAAACAGGTCTCATGACGAATTGATGCTTGACGTGCGTAGCTTCAGGCCCAGCTTTTGCTATGCGCTTGTTGAACTCCACGATAGCCTTCTCAGAAGGCATACCGGCCAAAGATTCGCTGTCTGTATCAAAGTATATAGATAGCGAATCCAGCTGGGCTAGCTTGTGAACGCCTTCTTTCGAGTTGTGGATGAAGGTCGGCTGCCAGTCCTTGTCGGTCGAGGTAGCAGAGAAGCCACCAAGGGTGAGACCGACAGAGAAGGGATGTCCAGGGACCGACACATCGTCCTCGTAGCGGATGTGTACATTCTGGACGGAGATCTGAAGGTTGTCAACGATGCGGTTGGTGAAGGCAGCAATGAACCCCTCGTTCTTGGCTTCATCCTCTGCAGACATGCCTGCGCTAGGCTTTGTAGTGAGCAGTTCTGCCGACTCGAGCTTCTCCATCTTTGCCGCCTGCTTGCGGCGCTCGTCCTCCTCCGGGTCATACTGGGCATCTGGCGAGTTGGGAGTAGCTAGGAGGTAGACGTTGTCGATGTTGACCTTGACAGGCCGTCCTTTGAGGTTGGTCCAAGGGATGGACAGGGTGAGGTTCCCAATGTAACCATCTTTGACGTCGATGGGCAATCTGAACTTGTCGAGCGCTTCCTTCTTGAGCTTGAGGTTCTTGAGCCGGATGTCTCCTCCCCACAGCGGGACCGCGAGATCTTTCGAGCTGAGACCTTCGATGTAACGCTGAAGATATCTGTTCAAGATCGGTCCCAGCACAGATTCGAGCATGGTCGCAACAGCGCCAGCAGCAGCTCCTCAGGCTGTCCGATTCGATGATCCGATTCTGTCTGTACTCTTCACGGCGCCA
>Ga0314759_1000042_pt1 | contig 9932 bp, 8 predicted proteins | sample G5R1MT_50_FD_207787 | JGI IMG/M metagenome (GOLD analysis project Ga0314759, IMG submission 207787) | Metatranscriptome of switchgrass phyllosphere microbial communities from Michigan, USA - G5R1_NF_28AUG2017_LR1 (Metagenome... | ecosystem: Host-associated > Plants > Phyllosphere >...
CAAACCCTAGCTCTTCCAACCCAAATATGTTGTTCTTCCTTCGTCTCCGCGACGTCTGAAGGCGTTCTAGGTGGCCTGCCGATACTAGAACAATCCTACGTGCGCCTGCCCTGACGGGATCCCTCCCGGGCGAGCGTTCGTCGGACTTCACCGTTCTTCGCCGGCGAACCAGTCTGACCGGTCAACCTGACCGTTCTGACCGCCCTGAGCATCGGCGCTGCGTTTGTGCCGTCGCTCGCTGCGCAATCGTGCGTATTCGTGTGTGTTGGCCCTAAATTTACGCCAACAGTGTGTTGAGGCTAGATTAGTGCCCAATTGACAGGCTAAGTTGAGTGGGTATTTCAGTAGGCAACTCAAGGGCACGGACATAATGGCATATTAAGGCCAAGGGAAAGGAGATTTGCGAGGAAGCTGCTTAAGGGCCATGTTACCTTTGTCCAAGTCCATTCTGCTCTGGACACGATTGGACATCTTGCTGATGCTTTTCCTCTAACCACCTATTGGCCTATCAAACATCATGAAGACAACATATCAATGGCGATGTAACCACGACTGTCCTAGGCCTGTTGCCACAGCAAGAGATTGTGTGAACAAGATGGCTGCCAAGTTTTTTGGGCCTTGGGTTGACACTTTTACTGGTTGTTAACTGGCTGATGACTCCAGCCAATTATGTACACATCGCGTGCATAAAATTCAGATTAGGATTGCTTGTGCCTTTCCAGGTGACTGGTTGTCTCTCTCGCTTAGATATGCAAGGGATTCATATTGTTCATAATTTTGGAACTGTTCATAAAGATATAAAATGTTGTGCTATTTCTTAATGGTTTTGTAGTTAATTATTTTACACAGCATGAGTTAAGCATTGAGCACCAAATTACCTTTTCTTGTTCTATTATGATTTACGGAAGAATATAATGCTGGTCTGATCTTGTGCCGATCGATGACATATGGATTTTTTTACTACATAAGCAAATTGGTATATTCAATTATCAAGCCATTCTTGTGAGCGCCATACTGTCATCTGGATAACCCATTGAAATAATTTACCGCAGATCAGCATAGTATGAGTTTCACAGAGTAAATGACATTTATATGGCTTGATGAGGTTAGCTAAAATACATGGTTCCGATAAGTTGAGATTTTGCTTCACTAAGAGGTACTACATGACATCCTAATCGGTGCATACAATATAAATTAAGGTTGCAAATCACGTAAACATTTGGGCAGGTGAGGAAGAGGAAGAGAATAATGAATGGAATTGCTGCCAATATAATGACAGGTTATTCTATATTTGTTTTACCCATTGCAAGCTATACTCATATTAGTTGTGAGCTTAAAACATCATATTTGCCATGCTCATCTTTTTGCGCTAAAAAAATTTCTCAACTCCCGTAGCAATGCACAGGCACGGACCTAGTGTTTTCAAAAGACATTTAGATGACCACAGAGCAGCACGTTCCTTTAGGCAGCAGACCATGAGGAGCCGAGCAGAAGGTGATCACAACAGGCAGGCAAACGGTCGGCTGCAACTGGCACTGGCAAAATAAGTGTACCCCTCTTGCTCCTAGGCACCCTTTCTTGAACTACAAATTACAACAATTGCACAGTATTGTTATTAAGATGTGATGTATATAAAAATAGACAGAATTCCTTTTTTAACACCACTAAAGTCACTGGTTCCTTTCTTGGCCCTCTATAATATTTTGTTCCATATCCGGCCATGATTTCAACTCCAATTTGATACTCCATCCTTTTTTTATCTATAAACCATTAAATGGCATGTGAAAAGACCATTTTGCCCCTTTGAAGGAGGTGGGTCCCACCGCAGCTAACTTTCTCCCACCTCTACTCATCATCTCTAGATAGACCTTGCGCATTTGGCGCACCTCGAGTCACTTTTCATCAACCGGCGTGCCACCTATTCTACTCCTACTCCGCCGTGGCCGTCGGATTCGCGGCGGCGCTACTACCAGATCACTTGACCATGCTCACGGCACCCTGAGGTGCTCCAGGTTGTCCCCGATGAGGTGTTCCGGCTCTACACCACGCGCCCCGGGAGTTCTTGGGCCTATTAACGCCAGTGTACCAGCCGGCCATCGGCAATCTGGAGGCGGCCAAGCTTCGCGGGTGGCAACCTGCAGCCACCGCCCGCGCGGTGGAAGGAGGTAGTGCAACACCAGCGTCGATTCCCCACCAAGCACCTGCGGGAGGAAGCTGGTGGGCGCATGCAACTTCTCGCATGGGCTCTGTGCGGCGAATGGTGGCGCTATAGGTGTGCGTAAGGCGACGTTCAGGACGGCACGTGACAGGGACATGTGTCGGTGTTTCTTAGCGTCATCACTAACTTGGATGTGTGTTAATTCCCTTGGTAGCGGCGTCAGGAAAATGCCATTGGTATATCTTAATGAGTACAAAGGGATGCACAAGCGCACAGATATACTGTTGTAGCATTTCACCCATATATATTCATGGGTATTGTTATTTATTTTTTCCCAAAGGATGGCATGATGTAGAGAGTTTACTGGATGCATAAAGACACCATGAGCAAGTAATAGACTATCTTTCATTCAGGGGTAAGTTGATAAAGAGAGGATAAATGGGGTAATGTGACATACACAAGCCAATCTTAAGAATAAAGAATAAAACAAATAAACCAAAGGTTAGGGGGGAGCATAGGCACAAAAGGGTTGTACTAGTGGTATCTACTCAAGATTAGCAAGGGCTATACAACACAAGGTTACATTAGTACTAAGCATTCAACAACAGTGAGACTGCCCAGTACTGGTCTATCAGCAACCTGGAACAACACTTTAGACTCCCACACCACATCCGAACGTGGGGGAGTACAAATTAAAAGGACGGATAGTGTTGTCACCACAAGCCGCCTACCCCGACAAACCATGGGATGCAGTCAAGTTCGATAGATCCTTCATTCTCGGAGCACCACGCTTGTGCACGATATCACTATTCTAGCCCCTCTGGCACTCCCACCATTATGATGCCAGGCGTTAGACTAGAGCAAGCCCGAAAGCACACCAAACCGATATTGAGGCTTAAGACTAAGCTAAACAAGATTATATAACTCACGTAAGCATAAGACAAGGTGTATCACACTATCAAGATAGAAAGAATACCATGTGTAGCGACAAGTAGAATACAAAGCCATACCTAAAGCTGAGGATTGCTTAGCGACTCCGAGTATGACTTGGATTCGCTAAAGAAGATAAATAGCCTAGCTGCACTAAACTAAGGAGTACAAGTCACAATTGTAGAGAGGGATAGAGGCATCAAGTGTGGTGTATATTGAGAGGACTCATCCTCCTTTTATACTTTTCGAGGGCGGTTCATGGGTGTCTGTGTTTTTTACCACCGGCTAGTGATTCTCATGGATTGCGCATTTAGGGGGCGGATGGTATGCACGAAGACACAAGGTTTATAATGGTTCGGGCCACCGGGAGGCGTAATACCCTATGTCTAGTTCACATCAACTCGTGTATCATGCAACAATTTGCATTAGGGGGTTACAAATGGGCGAGAGAGGGATCGATGCCCCAAGTCTCTGATGTGAGCATGGATGTGCTGATCTAGCGTCTGGTCGGGGTGGCCAAGGAGCTCTGATCGAACATAGACATGTGGTGTCCAGGCCAGAGAGTGATGTTCGTGTGTGTGTGGGGGGGGATCTCTTCCAGCCCTCCCATGGGGGGTCCGTCTCCTCCCTTTTATACATTAAGGGAGGGCACAATGCATAACGGAGAGATAGATAGATAGATAGAGAGAGAGTCAACTTGTTGTGGCCCCTACGGTTCTGACATTGTAGTCCTCCCCCGCAGGCGGGCTCGCCTTCTTGCTGCGTGGTTCGCGGGGTGGAGAACGTGGAGTCGTCCTTGTCATAGAGCGACACACCCCTGCCTTACTCCTACCATGTCGTAGACCATGACGGGGGCGTGCGCCACTGTTTGCTGTGTGAGGGCATGTCTTTGTCGCCTGCCAACCCATGGCGCTTGCCAGTCCGTGCGGTGCGGGTCATGGTGTGCCCTTTTCTTAGTCGGGCGCACTCCCTTTGATGGGATGTTGGTCGGGCGAGGCGGAGTCCCAACCTCTAGTCGGGCGAGGCGGGACCCCAGACTTTGGTCGGGCGAGACAGACTCTTCCCGGAGGTTGTTGACCGCTTGGTCGGGGTTGAAATGCTTTCCTTAATCGGCCCGCTTGTTTGCTAATCCCCGTTCTTCGGGTATCCCTAATATTGATACCCGACAGTAGCCCCCGAGCCCTTGCCGGCCGGGATCTTAACCGAATCTCGCAAGGGGCCCGTCCGCATTTGATTCTCTTCCGAGACATTCTATCTCCCATCTTGGTGCGCGCGAGCGCACCTAGTGGGTGTAGCCCCCGAGCCTCTGGGCAAATTAGAGATTCACGCAGAGGGTTATCTCGCTCTGGGTGCTTCATCCGCGCTAGTCGGGAACAGTCGAGAGTCGGTGTTGACGGTCCTTTAGTGCAAAATATGACCGCCAACTAGACTCAATAATAAAGAAAATTTACACACCTTACTCTCATATTTGTATCACTAACCTAGTTCCACAACTATTTTGGATATTTGTCTATTTCAGATGAGCAAGAGAGGAATAAGATGAAAACACGCAGTAGACGCCACAAGAATACACAGAAGATCGCATCCGGCATCACCCACTTACAAAGAGGCCCCACCTGACAGAGCAAATGGGCGCGCCAAGCAAAGTACACGTCATGGTCAACACCTGGGCCCACCTGTCAGCCACCAGGAGGAAGGAGCACCTGGGGGAGCCCAGGGGTCGGCCGAACATGGACAAGCTCCCGTCCAGGTGCATTTCGAGGAGGAGTAGCTGCCATGTTTCCTAATCACCTTCGATACGGGGAGATGGTGAGAATCCTCCTCCAGCACTATAAATAGGTCTCCTCTCCCCCTCATTCAACACACACACACACACACACACACACACACACTTCAACACACTCTCCAAGGAGGTTCTCTCTCTTGCTCTTAGGCTAGTGGAGCTAGGCTAGTACTCTTCCCTTATCAAGTGCAAGTCATCCTTGGAGTCGGCGATCAATCCTCGGCTCTCGATATGACTTTGTATTCAACTTGTCATCTTTCTATTCATTATATAGAGCTTTGCCATGGTTGTTATGTTATCTCTATAGTTTGTCAATCTATGCTTCGGTTTATCATGAGTTATGCTAAGGATATGGTTAGGCTAGATGATCCGGGTACGGATATTAGTTCTTTGTGCTTTTGGGCTTGTTTTAGCGTTTTACTTGTCCATCCGAAGGGTGGGAGACCTAGTGATGAGAACCCATGGGGGATTTCTCGATCTTTCGGTGAGGACAAACTGGATAACTCGATTTGAGGGGAAGATGAGACATTGGCGGTCCGACTTCAGCAATCCAGAAGCGTTGTGCCTTAGTAACCGATACACCTCCTCCCTAGTCGCCACGCTCTTGCGATGTGCGACATCGTCCACGAGGGCACCCATCCTGCAAGCAAATCGAAGAACTCGCAAGAACAAGTAAACAAGCACTGGAATCGCAAGGGAAAATCAAGAACTCAGTCTAGATTGATCGAATATGGGGCTCCGAATACACGAAGTCGGGCGGCGGGGATCAGCATGCGCGCTAAGTCGATGAAGCGATGAGCTTGGCTCCGACTTGCCCATTGCTCTGAATGCTGAAGGAGCCACAACTGAAGATATTGCAGACATGCACGAGACAATATCCTCACGATGTAGCCGCCACCAACACCAGACAGGAATGACCGCCCGCTCTCTCTCTCTCTCTCTCTCTCTCGAAGCCCCTCTCTCGGCGACTGCAAAGGCGGCGAGAGTTCCATGTTCTCCAGCCGGCGGATTCGCCGTTCCCCTCTGCCTTCGATGGCCTTGCTGGTCTCAGAGGTGAGGGGAACGTGCGCATTCTTGCCCGACGGTGTAGATTAGGGTCCCTTAGGGTTAGGGTTTGGTCTTCTCGTCGCGCTTTGTGTGGTGGAGGCGGCGCAACAACTGTGGAATAAGGTCCTCCATCCCTCTCTCCACCTCGCCGTCACTCGCTCTAGTGCCGGTGATGGGCTTATGGGTTTCTGCTCATCGGATTTGGAGCTCTAGATCTTGACGAACCCTGTGCAGGAGTCTGCTGCCGTCAGGCTTGGCCAGCAGCGCTACGCGAGGTGACCAGCGGGGTTCGCGGATGTTAGGTATGATGGCCAGGTTCTTCCTTCTCCCATCCTCCGATGGGATTGCCAGGTCAAGACTCAGGTCAGCGCGGGGCGCGTCCCTGGCCGATGGCTTTTCACTGTGTTCTTCTCGTCCATGGCAGGATTCTTCTGCAGCTCTTGTCAAAGCCTTGTGCGATGGCGCTTTTCTAGGCATGTGGATGGAGGCTGCTCTTCGTGTTTTCTTCAGGCGATTGCTCGGCGGTGGATTTCGGCGATCGACAGCGACTCCGATGGATGCAGAGGCTCTTAGACTAGCCACAATGGTGGCTTTCATCGATGCTTCAATAAGGAGGAGAGAGAGAGAGGGGGTCTGGGCACCGAGGCAACCACTGCAACACCGATGCTAGAATCCAGAATAAAAGGCACCGAGGCATGTGGGTGCACCGAGGCTAACAACGGTGGTGGCCTGGGTGATGGATTAGTCTGAAAAATCAGCCTCACTACTACTCAGCATCGATGCCTCCGCTGTGTGCATCGGGGCAAGTGGCGCGGGTGCAGGTTGTTTCAGCATCGGGGCCACTGCGGGTAGTCTTAAGGACCATATTGTAATATTTTGGTTTGTTTGGGGCCTTTGTGAAGTTTGGCTGGGACAGCTGTCCCCACGTTATCCTTTGTGTATGCCTGTGTCTGTGTATGCGTATCTATATGTTTTTTAAGGTCTGTACATTGTCTTTACATCTGAATACAGACGCGTATTTTCTATCAAAAAGAAAAAGAAGATTAAGACGCGTAAAATTCTGAATGACGATGATGGTGAATGCCTGACAGCTCCCCGGCTACGGCCTCCAGCGGATCCGCCGCCGCGCGCAGTTCCAACTCACGCGCGAGCAGTTCCGGCCATCACGGCCACGGAGGACGTTGCTGGCAGTTGTCACCGGCCCCTCGCTCCGCGTCCGCGTCCACGTGTGGTCGCCGACCCTCCTCCGCGTGAGGTAACTGGCCTGCCTCCGCGCTTGACGAGGCGACCGGAACCACGAGCGCGTCGGGCGCCTCCTGCATCCACATCCGTGCCGTCGCAGATCCTCTTCACGGCGAGGTTCCTCTCTCCCTCCGATCCACTTCTCTTACCATGCTAGCATTTATCATGGGAGGCATTGACTGTGCTTACAATAAAAACTAGAATTGGCTGAAGATCACATGGCCAAAGAGGAAAACTTGAAAAGTGAATCAACTCACAAAGTTGAAATCCGTTTTGCCTTTTTGCAATGAGCCGCAATGGAAGTCGAAGCTGCCTGGCTCTCACCAGCGGGCACGGCTCCGCTAGGATCCCCGCGGCTTTGCTCCTCACGATGTGCTTGCTTTTTTTGCATAAGCAAAATTTATTATGGCCTCTTTTGGTATTAGAGCATGACTAATATAATGGATTTATTCACCAATAGCATCTCGTGTTAGGGAGGAGATGATGAACACATGATCATTATAGCTATTTTAATTTGTCATAATAAGGTTTCATGGCCATCTGAAAGTGCTACATGCCACCTGAAAATTACTTCTCAGCGAAATAGGAAGATCCTGATTAGCGACTGTAATTTGACATGATACGAACAGTGACTTGTACCCGAGGCCTTGGATGCATGCGCACTCATAGACTTAAATTGATTCATGCTTTTCAGTCTGCAGTGAGGATTCATGCCCATCTGAAAGACTGAAAGTGCTACATGCTACATGAAAATTACTTCTGAACCAAATAGGGAGAATCGATGTTAAATTCAGTTGTAACCAGTGCAGTCTAGATGAGCGAAGGATATATGCAAGAGAATGAGCTGTGTATACAAAGTGAAGTTAACTTGGAGCCAAACTGACAATCAGCAGTTACAAACTAGATTAATACTCTATTCAACTTGATTTAGTATTCAGCAGGAAGGCAATAGTTGTGACTGAAGCTTCTATATGATCAAGGCTTGTTTTCTCACTATAATTGATCAGATAGCATGGCCATCAAACCAATGGCCTGGCCATCTGTGGACCCACCTCCTCATTGTCTTCCCCATCCTGCATGGCCATTGGACTCAAACTGATCCAAAAATAAGTCTTCAATTTCTTTTTTTGTGCGTGCAGGATATTCTAGATTTCGGGAGCAGCGTTCTGAGGTAACCGCAATCTCCATCTAATTTTACTGTTTGTTGGTCTGTAGTTTTGCAGCTGCTCATTATCTATATGCAAGATGTAGTTTGCTACATCACTTTTATTTTGCTGTAGAGATTCAACTCAACTTTTTACATCAATAGCAACTAAATGGCTAAAATTAGATTTTATTTGGCCTCCTGGTTCTATCAAAATGTTCAGCTGCCCCTTAATGCAAATAATTTCCAATTTGCTTCAAATTCATAGTATATTTATCATAGGTGGGTTACCTGCATTGTTTCTCAGCACGTAAACAACTACACCAAGCCTTTCTGATACATGACCATGTTTCTAGCATAATGATGCATACAGAACAGCTGCTATAGTTTTTGCTAATTCAGTGTTATGTGTTAGAGTATAATAGTCAAGGGTAGTTTAGTCTTTTCCTATTCTAGGGTTTGGGTGCTCCCATGTACTATATATATATCCCCATTTGGGGCTGGTTAATCCATCCAACATTTCAGCCTCCATTCTTATTTGTAACATGGTATCACAGCTACGGTTGAACTCCAAGATCCGGTAGTCACCCGCCGTCGTCTCTGTTGCGCCGTCCCCGGGAGGATCGATCTTCCCTCCCGGGGGCGGCATCTCCAGTAGCCCCAAACCCATTTCTTTTCCGTAGATTGAGTCGCAGCAGAGTAGCAGCAGCAGCGAGTATCCATTTTTTTTCCCTCATCCGGCGCATCCGTCCACTCTAACATTATGCACTTCGCTCCCCTGTTTGATTGTGACCTTTTTAGACATGCATGTCTCCCACCAAGAAAACTAAAATGATAACTGAATATTGGAGTAGTAGTTTGCCTAAATGGGATTTTGTCTACCCTCAAGCTGGCTCCGTGAGAATGTTCAGCTGGTCCTGAATGTGTTTTATCGCCCATTTTCTTCAAAGTTAAAACTAATCATAAACCAGCTGAAACACGACTGAATTGTAAAAAAAAAAAAAAGCCATGAACCAGCCAAGATTAAGCAACTGTAGGGCATGGTGAACTGTGTGATGTCTCCAGCCTCTGTATGCATGTGTGTTTACTTGGATGCATATGCACTCTCTGTATTAGGAATTTGTCTTCACTGCATGCTTGCTTAGATGCCCGCCCTTGTGCTGATGTGCTAATCCAGAGCTTGATGTGTTCATCCTCTCTGCCCCCACGGCTTTGAACCACAGACAACAGAAGGTAAGCAATCCCCTACTTTTCCATTTACAGTAGCTAATAAATTTGGCCGATTCAAAGAATTACAATGCCTGATTAGAATTCTGTTAGTGCCGGAGCATATGTTGAAGATAAGAAAATCTTGACTTCTGCTCGGTACATTGCATATCTGGAAGATCGGAGCTTTTTTTAGCATTAGTCAGTCCTGTAAGTTTTTTTTTTGAAGAATTTGCGGGAGCTATGCTTTTTCATTTAAGTAGAGGGAGAAGAACCAAGTTCACAGTGCTTACACTGATGATATTACATAAATTAAGAAGTTCTCAAACTCTAGAAAACATAAATTAAGCATTGAAAGAGGAAATCTCTGGTCGTCCGCAGGCCATAGCCCTGCAATGCATCTCCACTTTAATTTCCTGCAA
>Ga0314759_1000045_pt1 | contig 9856 bp, 2 predicted proteins | sample G5R1MT_50_FD_207787 | JGI IMG/M metagenome (GOLD analysis project Ga0314759, IMG submission 207787) | Metatranscriptome of switchgrass phyllosphere microbial communities from Michigan, USA - G5R1_NF_28AUG2017_LR1 (Metagenome... | ecosystem: Host-associated > Plants > Phyllosphere >...
AGAAAAAGTTAACTAATACAAGAGAATAAGATAAAAGTATAAGAGAAACCCCTTAAGGGAAACTACTCTTATAATATAAGTTTTGATAAACTAAAATCTAATCTAAAGACATAAATATAAAATAAAATAAAATTTCTGCAAAAATTTTGTAAAAACGGATCAATTATAAAATAAAATATTAAGCTCTGCCTAAAGTAATTAATCTTTAGGCTCTTCTGTTGTAAAGTCTCCTGTTTTTCGATCCAGGATGTCAATTAATTCGCGCAATTTTGACAACTCAGCATTGACGAATGATTCAGATACGACTTTTAATGGAGGATACCTCTTTGAAGGCTCCCCAATTAAAGTAATGGATGTTTCAGAGTCCAAATCATGCTCTGCTACGAAATTTGATCTTGATGGTTCACTATCAAAGTCCGGTATATAAGGAATTAGTTGATACCCACGCTTGCATAACCACCAGTTTCGTAATTCTGGGGCTACATATGCCAAGTCAGGTTTGATGTACTCTGGTATGTCATTAGCCGAAATTTGTTCGCACTTACCACAGTGGGCATTAACTCGCTCTGGTCCAAGCTGTGTGAGCAGATGAATTTCTCGAAGCTTAAGCTTCAGATCTTCAAGTTGTTCAGATAAAATCTTCACACTTTCTTTCAGAACTGAAACTTCTTCTTTGAGAGCATCAATCCACTTCTGTTCATCATAAGTATGAGCTCGAACCTCAATAGGAATCACATTTTCGACGCTTGATTCCTGTGCAGCGTCAAGTTGACTATCTTCAGCCGTAGTCTTAGCTGTATAAATAATATCATGGAGAATACCCATTAATGGTGTCCCTAGGAAGAATCCAAATTCAAAGTCATCACGACCTGCTCTATATATTCTTCCAAAGTGATTGCCTTTAGATGGTGCAGTTAGCTGTAAGGTCATGCACGAAACATGTCCAAATTCCTCTGCACTTCCCGCAAAGTAATACTTGACATCTTTAATTTGGTATTCATTAAAGAGACAATGATAATTCGAATAATAAGGAATCTCAAGAGAAGCTACACCTTCATTACTGATATAAATAGGCATATGATTCTCAGTGAAATCCGCCATATACGTCTGGTCAGTTGCCCCACCAGACACAAAGGTAGTCATAAATTCAGTTATCGCATCACCAGCAACAGCTTCTGGGAAATCGTATCCAACAAATAACGTACGCGGAAATGGGGCCGCTGTGGGATCCACTTCTACAAACGCTATCTTAAGTCTTATTCCTCCTCTACGAAAAGCATAAAGAGGATAAAACTTGTTTATCCACGAAATCCCAAACTTGTTTCCTTGTAACGGTTGCGCATCTATCTCATAATCCTTTACTAAATGATCAGGGTACAGTTTCAGTCCAAGTTGTGTACTTGTAGATGGTTCCAATCCAGATATAGCGATTACGTCAGACGACATACCAGCATACCTCTTAACAAGTTGACGAACGGATGTCACAAGCTCCCCGGCAAGTGTTGCTGATGCGGTTTTAGATCTTTTAATCGCTTTATTATTAATGGAAAATACTCTCTCTTCAGCAGGGTCAAACCAGCCAATAGTCTTGTCTCCGACATGAGCCCGAGTGAGCAAAGATGGAGGAGCAGCGTCATTAACAACGGGAGCAGCTGAATATCCTAATGTTGGTGCAGCGAACTCTAAATCAGGCATCCCACTCATTTCCACCAGTGTTACAATAGTATTAACGACTGTGGGAGGGGCTACCAATTCAGTGTTCACGAAGATAACAATATCTCCTATAGCATACTTCTCCACGTCATCAGTTGGTAAATCGTCCCATGAGTTACCGTATGGTGTTTTTGCCATTTGTAGGTAATGAACAAATGGTACAGTAAACTCATATTGACTATTCTCGGCAAGGTCCCACGTTTGAGACAAACAATTGGCATAATCGATGGCACGTGTTGTATTTGTCGACTTGTGAAAAGGGACAAATCTAACAGTTAGACGTCCAGAATGGAATTGAGTTTTCACAAACTTGAAAGTGTATTTCAAGCTACCACGCCAAAATTTAAAATGGTTTGCCAGATAAGACACAGGTGTATGACAATGAAATTCAGTGGATTCAACTGGGTACGATCGAAAGTACCCTGCATATACTGGTAGTCTAAACAGCTCAGTTTCAACAGTTTGTGATTCTAACCATTTAAATGAACCAATATATGCCGGTTTAGTTACGATGTTAGTAAAAGCCATTTCATCTATTGAAGATCCAGCCCATCCATTCATAGGATCTAATGCATTCACACGAGCAATAGCCATAGAATAGCCATTGTCTTCTCCATCAGCAGGCATAAAATCACCTGTTAAACGCTGGGCAATAGGAGTTGAATCCTTGACAGATGTTGGCTTGCTAAACCCCAATGTGTTGGCAATACCACTAACTGTGTTGGCCACCATTGCTACAGGAGCAGCATATTCACCCAAACCAGGAACGGCACTAAATTTACTGGCAACCGAAGCTATTGCTCCAGACACCTGACCAACTGTTCCAGTTTTCGCATTCTGTTGAGCTTCCATATGTGCCTTGGTATGTTTTGCAAACTTTGGGTTAAATGCCACTGGGTGTGCCGGTATCAGGGTAGTGGCAGGCGGTTTGTGATCTATTTCGACTCCATTAGGGAAGCGAATATCAACGTCTTTGTAATAAGCAAAGGCCCTAATACTCACTTCACCAGTTGCAGCCACATCCTCAAGTTGGGCATATGGTACAACAACGAGACTCCAAATGTCAGTATTACCATTCCCTTTTATCATATCAAAGAATAAATTCGGACCAATATGGGGAAGATGTAATTCCGCCATCCTATGCTGACTAATATCTAGTTCAACATGAGGCAACTGGGTTATTTGAGTCGCTCCACGAAAATGCGATTTCTTTGCATTCGCCAGTCTTTGTGGATAGGGAAAAGCAATAACACGAAGGATTCCAGCCTGAAAGGGTTGAGCTTGTACTTGTATTCGAAATACAAGATCCCCCCTAAAATACTTGAAACCCTTCATCTTATCATAAGCCATTGTGGTAGCCTTACTTCCACCAGATATAAAGTCAGTCGGAAAGTTAAATGTCTTTGCCAGGCCTCCTCTCCAAGTAAATGAGAGTATACTAGGCTCTTCCAAGATATTTCCATCTAATGCACCATCAGTTGCCTTCCATTTTGCTGTTCCAAAATCCATTGGACGACATAGAAAATCCTTCACTGTGTGTGATTTGATATCCTCAACAGATGATCTCATCATTTCAAAAAGACCACTAGTCTCTTTCTCATCACGCACAGCATTCTCTTTAACTATGTCTCCTTCTTCCTTGAACAACATAATCTGTTGCAACTTCAGGTTAGCAGATCCACCCTTCTTTCCTTCAGCCTTAATCTGATCCACTTTTGGTGTTTCCTCTTTCTGATCCGGTATAGTATTATTAACGGTCACGGTTGATTCAATCTCAGATTCCTCTGTTGAAGGCGCGTTCTGAGTTACGCCTGTTGCTAATTCACTATTTGTCGCAGGTGATGGGTAATTCCGGTCTGTCACGTATGACTTCCAATAGACCACCCTGTCTATTAACCGTAGTGCTCCTGTCTGTTTCTTTACGGGATTGCCGCGTGCTGTCAGATTATTATTCCCTAAATAGGGCAGCACTTCGCTATGTGGTGCAGTTTGTAGTGCCAAAGAGTCACAATAGACACTACACGGCTCTTCCACAGAGGCTAACAGTTGTAGCATAGCCACATCATTCCGAATCCAATACTCCATATATTCTTCATAGCAAACACCTGTTCTTAAACGGGCCTGTGCTCGCGACCGAAGAGCATTATATATGACTGGCACCCATTTATTGAAGACTTCCTTTCCGTGCAAAGATAACTCCATAAAAGCTACCTCAACGCGTTCAACAAGCTGCAATTCAACCTCAGCTCCCATCTTAACCCAGTTAACCATTTCAAGAATGGTTTCCAAGGTCAATGGTGGAATGTATCGGTTCATCACAGCACAGTGAACAAACTTGCGCTTGAGATAATTAATATCGAATAAAGTCTTTTCACTAGAATCCAAACTCTTCAATTCGTCGGTGTAAGTCATAGACAATACATCTTTGTATGCTTTCATGATATTCTCCATCGTGAATCCTATCTCCCCAGCATACTCTGATTTGTTAAGTACATTATCGTCACCATATGCCTGCATAAAAACATGAAGATTAAATTCAGGCATACCCAATCCAGTTATATGTCTCCAAACCATACGCATAGATATAATGTTATAGACAGAATTTATGACGGCAGTAAACGGATTGCCAGATGGTAATGACTTATTCCATTGGTACACATTTCCATTATAAATGTGCACCCCATTGACTATTTCAACAAATAATGTTTTCCTAATCAACTGGTTACTGTCTCCATAAAATTCATTAGCCATATCACAAAACTTCCACAATATCTCAGATGACAAAGAACCGTCGTAATTCGAGAAATCTCCTGCTATCACCGCAGTTCCCTTGGTTTGTAACAAAAGTGCTAACTTATGCCACTCATCAGAGAACACGTTGATACCAACAGAAATCTCATTATCAAGGCGGTTCTTCATAATCCACGCAACAAAACCTAAGAAATACATTCTCATGGCAAGGCTATAATGCTGTGGACAAACGGAGAATACACGAGTTTTTCCAGCCTTAACTTTCTCAATCGGTCGTAGCTCATCTTTCAAGCAATCAATCCAGATAACTGGTTGGCGCTCTCCACGACTCGCACTATCGATCAAGGATAAAGTTGCAGACCGCAATTCCTCGTACATTCTCCCTTTGTACACATCATCTTTGCCCAACCATGTCTCTTTTCCAGGTTTCTTCAAATCTCGTGAAAATATCCATGGGTACCCAGCAGATGTATTGCGGGGTAAGGCACGTATGTATTCTTCAGTGTCAATGCCACGAACTGCTTCCTCGAAAGTCATCACACGTTTATAAAATTGTATTGAGTCCCCACAATATGAAATATTGAGTTTTCTCTTTACATCTTCATAAGCTAAATGCAATGACTTTTGGGGAACCAGAACTGAGGGCAGGCCACACTTCTCCAGTCCCTTAACAAGAGGGTCAAACTCTATGCCATCCTTTTCAAACGGTCTAATTTTAGCTGGTAACTTAGTACTAGGTAAAATCTTTCCAAACAAATCAGATCGCATAAACTTTGACTTTCCTGCTGATGGGGCTGGAGCAGCAGTGCCAATTGGGTGGAAGTTACCCTGTGGCAATGGTATAGTCTCATTTTCAAATATTGGTTTTAAGTCAAAATGTGCAATAGTAGCCTCTTTCTTAAAATACGTTAGAGATTCCAAAAGATCCTCTTTCGTAATTGAAGCGAAGTACGTATTATTGTCACATCCATTCGTTAAAATGCCAGCAATTTTTCCTGATATATACTTATTGTTCACTATGAGGGGATTCCCACAATCACCAGGTTGTGTTGTGATTGGGACAGCGATAGCATTGATATTATAGACTACCTCTTTCTTCTCACCCACATAGGCATAAATTGGAGTTCCATATACTGTAGCTTCGCCAGAATTTATCTTCAACACATTAGGGTCTATGTCAACTCGAGAACGAAACTGACATTTACCATAATCCAATCGAGAGAAATCCGGCGCGCTCATCCAGTTCTTAACAAGATCCTTATGTTTTGGCATGATTCTTCCACAATCAAACAAAAACATATCTTTAGTGTTATATGGAGCCTGTAGTGTGTCATCAACAATATGGATACCATTTAATACACCAGTCTGACCATCTTCATCATCTATTTGCACTTCAATCCCTTCTGGATTGGTTCCGTTAGTTAAAACGAGACGTCCTCCAGGATTTTCACGCATTATGATAGTATAATGATAAGGAATCATCATAATACTCCCTCTAATCATCATTCCATATCCTAACCTATACTTAGACTTATTATCATTATAATAATAGGTCAAGTTGTAAGTGGATGGAATACTCTTATAAAGAATATTCTGAGAATCTAGGTCAGAATGTGGTTCAACTTCCAAATCCAAAGTGCCTTCTTCATTCACCATATGAATTTCAAACTCATTGACTGATTCTATTCGCCACACAGCTCCATCGACATTAACTTTGACTTTGCATACTACATCAGGTTTTAAACTACGTAGTAGTGCCATGGTCTCAGTTAACTTCAATTGAAGCTTTATGGTTCCATCCTCCACATCAATAGGCGTTGAACGAATCTTGGCATACTTAGGCTTTGCTCCTTTATGCTGTTTATGTCCTTGATGTTCTTCGTCCGGTGAATGAATTCGTTTCCAGTGCTTTGCTGCGCCTTTGTATTGCTTATGTCCCTGATGTTCTTCATCTGGTGAGTGAGCGTTCGTCGCACACGCACGACGTATTGCCTCTTCAATTGTCTTATTAGGATATACTAAAGAGTCCAATACTTCTTGCATGGGAGGCGAATCCTCAGCCATCAGATTGCTCCACAGACGGGCTCCAAACCAAGCATATGTAGTATCAGTGGCCTTGACTGGTGTCTTCTTCAATTTGGAATACATAAAGTATCCAGCAAAAAGGAGAACACCAGTTAAAGCGAGACCTAAAACTAACGGATGTTGTTCTAATTTTTCCTTAGCTATCCGAAAATAGTCCAGCAGTCCGTTTACGTGTACATATGCCAGACCAATACGCTCTTCACTGGTTGATGGTTCCACGCTAAATGTATCATATCCTTTCCATGCATTATGTAGAGCAATTCCAAGTCGACGCCAATAAGGAAGCTTTGATGAATGTGCCTCAACGCGCTGTCCGTGCAGTCGTCTGATATACTCGTAACAGGCGGCTGCCCAGGCAACATGATGTGGAACACCATCATCAACCAACAAAGCCCATCGTTGTAACATTCGGTTTGCATCCAATCCATTAATTCCATAAATACTGTCCTTATGGTAATAATAGAACCAATTAACTTCTCTTGGGTGGTTACATTCTAACTTATGAACTAGTTCATCCATTAATGGCACAACGTGATACCTAAACATTCTGACATCGCGATTTTCAGCATGAGTTTCAATCTCATCCATCTCTTCACGAGTCAAACTGTCAGGCACATCTAGTCCATATGCAAACCATGAATTGTATACAACAGGTAAACCTAAATAAGATTGTCTCTCACTACTATCTACTTCCAAATAGGCAGGTGGGAAGTCAAACTCATCATCAGTATCACTGTCATAATCACTATCCATTGGTTCTTCCTCATCAGATATTTCACGTATCTCTTCATATGGTTCCATCATATGGTGGGCAGTTGTTAAATCACCCCCAAGAAAAGGATTATTTCTATCATCGTTGGTAAATATGTCGTCACAATCTGTATGATATCGCACTTTCTCAAAAGCGTGTTTTAACTCTCGATCTAAACATTTGGTAGGCATCCCGGGTAAATCTCCAGCATAATCATTAAGAAAATTCTTAAGCTTATGAGATTTCTCCTTCTCTCCAACCAAATCCTTACATACCATATCTCTCATTGTAGCAAATGAATGGTTAGCCATCCACGATTCTTTTCTCGGATCATACTGAATAAAATCCCAAACATCCAAATTCAAGGGATTACCATCCTTTGGAAGTTTAGTTTTATCCAGTCTCTTCAAATCATCTCGATACTGCTGCTTCACATTCACTGTGAACATATGAGAGATACGATTTCGAATAGCTTCGGGAGATATCAACGATTGTACACGTATCTGCATGTCATTTGAAGTCAAAATCAACAGTTTACCATTAAAGCGAGTGTTAGCTTTCTCCTGCAATGTTGCCATATGCAAAGAGAATGTAAACTGATTGACACCTTTAATCAATTCATATAATTCCAAATTAGGATTCGATTTGGAATCTACTCGTTGTCCGAAATCGTCGTAAATGACAACAGGCTGGTCAGCGTAACCATCCCAAAACTCCTGATCTACAGATCTTGAGTAGATCAGGGATTGCCATTTACCATCAGAAACATCATATCCCATTGCTTTCAATGCATCAATAGCGAGTGGATAAACACACTGGGTCTTTCCTACTCCTGATTCACCAGCTAGATATACACACAAGGGCTTCACGCGAATTCCTTGTGCATACACTGGTGAACCATGAGCCTCCTTCTGAAGATTCATCAATGCACTGGACATAACATTTCTAATAGCCACATTAACACTGCTGTTCATCAGTGGAGCTCGTTTCATGAAATTGACACCTTGTGAGAACAATTCATCAATTTCATGACACGCCTTCAAATCGTATTTCAATGTTTCTATGGCTTCACGACTTGTATACTTATTTACTTTGGATATCCATTCAGATACTTCTTCTTCACCTCCATCCATGGATAAGACCTTATAACCCAATTGTTGTTTTATTAGTTTACTAATCTTACTCCATGATCCAGAAATGTATCCCATCATCTTTTCAAATCCAAAGATCGCTTTTGGTACTCTATCCATCTTAGTTAGAAAAGCTGTGAAATCTTTATCGGATGGTAATGATTTCACAAAGACAATAGAGGCCACTGCAAAGATACCTTTTAAAACCCACGATGTAGTTGCGGAATCTATTATGGCATCAGAATGTGGTCTTACCTGTTGAGCTTCCATTACTTGGTCAAATCCTCCTTTCAACAGTCCATTTCCTTTAGCTAAGTGATATCGATACTCAGTTCCCATAGTAGAGAAGAAGTTTCCACACCACGTCACTAACTTTGACCAAGTCTCAGTATGCGCACCAAGAATGTAAAGAACATAAAGGATAATAAAACTAAACATTGTTTTGATAAACTTATATTTTAAACATAAAACTATAAGAATAATCATAACAATGAATAGAGTTATCTCCAATACTGTCTCCTTCATATTCTTGTACTGAGCTTCGACGGCGGTCTTCACGTCGGCAACAACTCCATTCAACGCGGATGATAACGCAGTTTGCAATGCTGATTCACCCAATGGTAAAGCTTGAGTAGCTTTAGCAAAGAATCCCTCAGCAGAGTTCACTAAACGTTGAATGGACTCGGATTTATCAAAACCAAGATCAAGATTAATGTGCGCATTGGTTTCGTGAAAGGTTTGCTCCTCATTTTTACGTGCTCGCTGATCCTTGCGAATAAGAGTCGCATTACGCAGAGCCTTTCTCTCTTGTTTGATATTATAACTAAGAGTTTTACTACGCAATGGCTTACGAGCCCGATGAGAAGAAGAATAATGACCGGAGTAATCATTATCTTCTGATGAATTTAGCTGATACCCAACAAATTGGTGTTTGCTGAATATTGTCATGATTGTTTGTTTGTTTTGTTTTGTTTGCTACTACTTGACTTAACTTACTTCGTAGACTTTTGCTTTCGTACCCCCAAGAAGACTTAACCTGAGGTCTGCTTTCGTATCCCTTAGAAGACTTAACTAAAGGTGCTTGTTCTTTACACGTAACGACTACTTGACTTAACTTACTTCGCCGTCTAAGATGTACGGAGTTGAGAACAGTTGAGAGTGCACGTACAAATATCGAGTTTATAGTTCTAGACTTACGAATTAAAAACTGTAGTACTTGACTTAACTTACTTCCTACAGATCGCATAGAAATCCCTTTCGACACAGAGTTCTGTTTGATAAATTACGGTTTATCGTCCTAATTGAAATACTTATTATATTTAATACAATTGTTATATAAATACTACTAGGCTTACCACGCATGTGTTTGTCACCTAGATTTATGTAATTATTTGTAGTAAATACGCATGGGTATTACAATCAGGAC
>Ga0314759_1000047_pt1 | contig 9592 bp, 6 predicted proteins | sample G5R1MT_50_FD_207787 | JGI IMG/M metagenome (GOLD analysis project Ga0314759, IMG submission 207787) | Metatranscriptome of switchgrass phyllosphere microbial communities from Michigan, USA - G5R1_NF_28AUG2017_LR1 (Metagenome... | ecosystem: Host-associated > Plants > Phyllosphere >...
GGGAAAGGGAAAGGGAAAGGGAAAGGGAAAGGGAAAGGGAAAGGGAAAGGGAAAGGGAAAGGGAAAGGGAAAGGGAAAGAGAAAAGGGAAAGGGGAAAAGGGAAAGGGAAAAGGGAAAGGGAAAAGGGAAAGGGGGAAAGATACTAGAGGCCTCGTAAAACCTTGGAATAAAGGAACCTTTTGTGAATCTTATATTTCTTCTCCATAGTGGTTAGCTAATGGTGAATTTTTGAAAGTGGCGTTAAATAAAGCTAAACCTTAATGTAAATTTATACCGTCGTTTAGGTAGTTACAAGTTAAAATACAAAGAACATAACTTTGTAGTAACGCAACTGCTAACTCTAAAGCAGTAAATGCAAGCATTACTCCTAAAGGTATTACCGAAGCTATAACCATAAATGATTTAGAGTTTAGCATAGTTGCGCAGGCTGCCCCGATAATTTTAAGAATTACGTGACCAGCAATCAAGTTAGCACCAAGCCGTATTGCTAAACTAGCTAATCTAGTTGTATACGATATGAATTCTATTATAGTTAATATAGGTGCAAGGGCGATCGGTGTTCCTCCCGGTAAAAATAATGAAAAGAAGTTTAATTTATGTCTTACTAATCCTTCAATAGTCATAGCTGTGAAAATAGGGAAACTTAGGGCTAAAGTTATAGCAATATGGCTAGTAATAGTAAATGTGTAAGGCATTAAACCTAACACGTTAAAACAAGTAGTAGCTATAAATAAGCAAGCTACAACACCAAAATACTCTCTGGAGTTAGGGTTTAATTGTTCTTTAACTAGTTGGAAAGAGTTGGCAATAACAAGAAATCTGGTAGTTCTCCAATATCCTGAACTGATTTTTTGTTCATTGGATCCCCCTAATCCTAAAGTTAAACATATAATTAAACTTAAAATACCACTAACTAAAAAATTAGTTACAAATCCTCCTAATACAGGGTAAATTTGAAATTGGTCTAAAGGTGAAGAAATCGTCATAGTTAAGGGAAAAGCTTCTAAATTAAACATGGCGAACTTTGTTAAGGATTGCATCGATGCATCCACCTGGATTTAGAAAATCTTTTTCAAGAGTTTTCTGTTTTATTTTGTTATTTCTCTAACCGTCCCGCCTTGATTTCTTTTTTTTTCGAATTTGCTAGTGGCTAGAAATAGTTAACCTAAATTCTAGGCCACCCCTTAATTAGGCAAAACCATGACAAGTGGTTAGATAAACCCAAAGCCATTATAATTTATAAAAACTGGCTTTATGCAAAATAACTTTTGCGTAAACACTAAAAAAAAAAGGGGCTTCGGGTCCTGCGACGAAGTTACCGTTCTGTTTTTTTTTACGCAAGAAATCGAAATGGTTCCTATAAATGTTTACGCTTAAACGTAAATAAGGTAACCTAATTTGTTGGCACTGCGTAATAGTAATAGTAATAATAAATTTTTAAACTTAAAATTTAAGCTTTATACGACCTGGCACGAGATTTTTTAAATGGCAATTTAACAAGATGTGAAAAAAAAAGGTCTATACCACTATGAAAAATTAGCACCACTAGACCACCAGTAACATATTGTAAATACAAAAAGAAATACTAAATCCACAAAGTGATAATATAGTATGGCCAGCTCTAGCCCCAGACAAGAAAAAGAAGAAAAGTGGTAGCTAGCTAACCGGTATAAACCAATAGATAAAAATATTATACCAACAATCATGTGTAACCCGTGTAAACCCGTCAGCATGTAAAAACTTGACCCGTAAACACTATCCGCTATAGTAAACCCAGCCGTATAGTATTCCATTACCATTAAACCACAGAAAATAACGGCTAAAGCTATAGTTATAATTAAAGCTTTAAGGCTCTCTCTGTATGATCCTTTAATAACGGCATGGTGGGCCCAAGTAACGCTCACACCCGACGATAGTAAAACTAAAGCATTCAATAGAGGCACTACCCACGGGTCTATTGGATCTATACCTGCAGGGGGCCACGTACAACCTAATTCAACATTAGGGCTTAAACTTGAGTGTAACATTGCCCAAAAAAAAGCAATAAATAAAAATATTTCGGAAACTACAAATAAAGCGAACCCCAGTTTTAGCCCTCTTATAACTGGGTTTGTGTGGTGACCTTGGAACCCTTCTCTAATAACGTCCCTCCACCAACATATGGCACTGGCCACTAAAAATGTAAAACCGGCAATTAATAAATAATGACCTCCAGCAAAATTGTTGAAACACATTGCTGCCCCTATTGCCATTGTAAATAAACTAAATGAACTAAAAAGAGGCCAAGGTGACAGATCTACTAGGTGATATAGCGTGGAAGGGTTTAACCTTTGATGGCTACCTGCCGCCGGTAAATTTTTTAAATTTGGTTTTAAAACTAACATTTGTAAATATAAGAAAATTAATTAAAAATAGTCATTCCCAGGTATTCCGAAAAAATACCTAAAAATGATGTAGCTTATAACGTCTTCTAAATAAAATAAAAAATTAAGTAAGTTTTTTTGTTTTATTTAGAAAAAGTTTCTCTACAGTGCCGTCCCGAATTATTCCGAGATAGTTTTCGGCACTAAGCTTCCATGCTTAGTTTAAGCAAAAAATTTTACCAACCCTAACCCTTTATTTTTTAAAGAAAGAGTCGTGGGGTGGGTTTGTATATAACTTGTTTACTAATAATGTAGCTTTACGTTCCGCTATGTATATTATTAAATTTTACAGATAAAGCTTCCGCCCTGATTGGAATCTAATTAGGAAACTAGTTGAAACTTTTTTTCTAAAAAGGCACCTAACAAGTTAGGAAAACAATCAATTTAGGGTAAAAGAGAGTAATTTATCAATTACCTAATATAACTTAACTATAGTTTAATAAATGACACCCAGAAAATTTTACGCAAAACCTAGTTAGCTCGCTTAACAACAATTTCAACCAAACTTTAGAAATCTCAGTTAACCTTTAAGTAGGGGCCATTCTATAGCTTATATAAAGCTATGGTATTTTCAGATAAAAAAACAGGGGCTCCTTTTATAACTTTATAACTTTATTTATAACTTTCCTTGTTTTCCTTATTATCATTACTTTTCTAACTAAAGCTTGTTAAAAAAAAACAAGGTTATAAAAAGGGTTATACGAATGTCCCTGTTATAGTTTATGCTTACTTATTTGAGAAAACTATGATTATTTGTCGTTATATTCTAACTAAAATTTTGCTGGGGTGAAAATGTAAAATGAATAAACTAGAAAATCACACCTCTACGTAGAATCTTAGTTTTAGTTAAAACTCGGTGTAGCGTTGAAAAACGCCGTTATTTCTAAATGGTTAAATCTTAGCTCTTAACTTGTTTTTGTCAAAAGAGCCTTTGTAGTTTTATACTGACTCTAATGCTTCTTTACTAAATTCATACAATATACCTATAGCTAATATAAGAATAAAAATAGAAGCTATAATAAATCCCGTTTCTTTTATCTGGTAATGGTCAACTGCAATTAAAGGAAACAAATATAAAACTTCAAGATCAAATAGTATGAATAGCAAACTAACTAAATAATATCTAATGTCAAACTTATGTCGTGAATGCCCAAAAGGCTCAAACCCACATTCATAAGGAGACAGTTTTTCGGCATCAGGTTTTTTAACAGCTAAAAGAAAACTAATTGTAATTAAAGCCACTGATAAAAGAACTGCAAAAGCTATCATAACCGCTATAGGGTCCCACCAAGAAAGATTGGATATCGGTTGTTTCATATTAGAAGTTTCCGACACGAAATGGTCGTAAGGAACGCCATAAAAACTTGAAAAAACCCAAAATCGTTGGTTCCGGTTACCTGATAGTAAAGTTTTTACCCATACGTAAACGGTGGTTCTCATAAAATTTAATGTAGTATTCATAGTTATAATTGTAAAAATTTTGTTAATTAATTTAAATAGGTAATATAACTTTTACTAAATAAGTTACTTATTACCTATTTCGCTAAGTTATTAGCCTGCCGTTTATAGTTCATAAATAGCCACCCCTGGCCTCAAAGGTTTTTTATGAATGGTTCCTATTTAACCCGTCAAACATTTTTTACTAGAAATATTACTAAAATTTGTAAGATAATCGTAAACGGTTGATAGCCACGCCATTAAGGGCTTTTGGACCCAGCGGTATGGTACCCCCTCCTCTGTTTTTTAAGGTTTAGCTTCGCCTAATAACTAGCTCTGAGTTTTTTTAACGCTTACGCGCGTGTGAAAAGTTAAAACGATAGCACCTATCATTCCTACTAGTAAGATAAGGCTTAAAACTAATAACATTTCGTAACCCCATTCTTTGTAAAGCATTTCTCCGATATTAGACAAAGCTTTTGGTGCTTCGATTGGTGCAAATGTGGATTTAAGGTTTAAAGTAGGCACCGTGGAGTGCGCGGTGCTACCGGCTACGGTATTTAAATAATAAGAAGGTAAAGCTTCAACATAGCTCCCCATTTCAGGGTTCTTCATGGCTTCACGAAAACTCTCTAATGGGGCGGTATAGCTAAGATTACTATTTATAGATTTTATAAAAAAAGGGTAGCCTCTTGCCAAATCTAAAGATAAAGCTTGAGGTAGGAAATAAGCTTCTCTTAAATTAGAGAAAAGCTTCGAAAACACCAGCAAAAACAGCCCCCCTATTAATAAAGCCATAGGTTTCGTTGCTTTAAAAAAAGCTAAACTAGCCATCAAGTTTTCTCTTTGGATATTTAATAGCATAATTACAAATAAAAACAATATGACAATTGCACCTATGTAAATTATACAATATAATAAACCAATAAAGTCTTCACCGAGCAAGATAAATAATCCTATACCGTTAAGAAATGCCAAAATTAATGAAATTATCGCATTAATTGGCTTTAAGCTGGTAATCACTAACAGTCCCGATAATATGAGACCAGAACTAAAAACTCCTAATGCTAAACTTTTCATTTTGTTTTATTTTGTGTTGGCTCCGTAATACCTTTCCCTTTGGTATGTTTAGCTTTTAATCTAAAAGACCCGCTTAGGTTTTTCTTTATAGTTGTTAACAAAAAGATTTCTAAAAAGATTTTTAAAAATCTTAAAAAAAAAAAAGAAAACAACTAATTTTCTCTTCGGGAGGTTGGCCTTTAATTTTCATTTTTAAACGTAAATGCTTCTTATAAGCACCGTAAGATACGGTTAATTGGCTTTTGATCGATTTCGCAAAATCGCAAAATTCACCGCTTTCTTAATTTATACATAGAAATATATATAAATTAAATTAAAATGTGGGATTTAAGTTAAATAAAGTTATAAGCCACTTTATGTGGAGAACAGAGCGGGTAACTTAACTAAGTATAAAAATAAGTTTTTTAATAAAAATAGTATTCATAATGCTTAGATCAAACTAATTAACTAACTTGGCTTTTACAATGCTTTATAGTTAACTAGTTAATTTTTTTCTAAAGTTATTCCTGAAAAACGGGGACCGTATTATCATTTACGAAACTATTTTTATTATTTTTATCCGATTTTGATTTTGATTTTAGGAGTAGGGAAGGACCCCGTCGCAGGGTTCTTCACAGACCAGAGATAAACCGGCCAAATTAATAAAGTTAAAAAGCCGAGATGGAAATAGGGAAGTTTAAGTTTGCCCTATAAAAACTAACCACAAAGCCAATCAGGGTATTTTATTTTTGCGGAAAAACGAAAAACACAACGGCTAGGCTAGGTCCTCTTTTAACTATTTTTACACCTTTTCCTTCTAAATTTATATTATATACTTATAAAATTAGCTATCTCTTTAGAAAGGCCTCCAGGCTTCCGTAAAACCACAATGGTTTAAATTGTTTCAATCTATTACAATGTTTTCCAGTTTAATAGGGCTCTGTTTGCCCCCCTCGTGTAGCCGCATGGTAAGCTCCGCTTACCAATTAAACTACATGGTTGTTAGTTATTAAACTTTTATAACTTTCATTAAATTAGGTAATTTAATGATGGACCGATTCGAACGGCCGACTCGTAAATTAGAAGTTTACTACTCTACCTGCTGAGTTACACCATTACCTTGATAGGGGCTACCCCCTATTTTTTGATCAATAAACCGGGGAATCTGGCTGCGTTACTTTGGTTTTACGTAGTAAACGCTTTTGAGTATAAACTCAGGCTACCTTTTTTTCTATAGTAGGCCACTAAAATAGCTAAACCTATGGCAGACTCTGCTCCGGCAACCCCTAAAACTAGTAAAGCCAGAATTTGACCCATCCTGTCATCTAAAACAACGGACAAGGTAACTAAAATTATATTAACAGCTAAAAGCATTAATTCAATACTCATAAGCATATGAATTAAGCTAGTTCTGTTCATTATAATACCAAAAATACCAATCAACACAAGAAGGTATCCAACAAACATTATTTCTATTGTTAATGAGTTCATAGGCGAAGTTTAAGTTATTTATAGTTTTAAGCTCTAATAATTTTATCTAAAATCAAACAGGGTTGTGCCATAGTTTTCTGTCAAAACTTACACCGCCTCCATGAAGAAATAAGAAAGGGGGGCCTCGGGTTCTACAAAAGAAAACGACTTTTTTGTTTCTTATTTTTTTTTTAGATATTGCTAAATTCGATTAACCACCGTAGGTGGGTTTCATACTTTTTAATTAATAATACCTCATTTTATTTTACCCATTAAGCTAAGCGATTTAGTATAAGGCACGAATACGGGTTTATAGTTAAACAGGTGTGGGTTTACTGGGTAAACACCCTTTTCCTTTTTCATTAATTAAAGTTTAAAGTTTAAACTTAAGAAGTGAAACCAGAAAACATAAAACATAAAACATGAAAAGTTAAAGTTTAATGAAAACTAACTAACCTTCATTAGTGGCTTTCCCCACTCATTTTTATTTTACCCGTATACCGAACACCTTTTTCAAAATAAACAAAAGTTATTTAAAAATTTTGCCAGGATTGTTTAAAAGGCCAGCTAACTTTCAATCAACAACGAAGTTAGAATCTAGTTTTACTACATTTGTATTATATAAATCTGAAAATAAAAAGGAGTGGGTGGTACATTTATATTAGGACCGTACGAAACGTACGCCGCCCTTCCCCCACTCCTTTTTATTTTACGTGGAATTCTCGCAATTTAAGTTTAAAGTTAAGTTAGTAGTTAAATAATATAAATTTGTAAATACCCAAATAACAGATGGAGCCCGCAAACTAACTGGGGTTTTTATAACGATCGCCATGGCCATGAATAGTTATGGCTTCGCTATTTTTCCTAAATAATGGTTCCGATTTTTATGAGATTACAAATTTATAGCTTACTAGGTAACGTTTCTACAAAAACCTGTGGTTAATAAATAACTAAAATCCCATAATCCAGAATTTATTTGGGAAAATTTGGTTATTTATAAAAAAACCATGAGAATTCACGAAAATTGACTTTCGATAACTTAAGTTTAAATAATATATTTTAATATATTATTTAAAAACTAGTTAACTTGTATAAGGTAAAGGTAAAGGTAAAGGTAAAGGTAAAAGTAAAGGTAAAGGTAAAGGTAAAGGTAAAGGTAAAGGTAAAGGTTGAATTTGATGTCGAGGTATGTCGAGGTGCCTTGACATACCAATTTGTAATCGAGGCACCTTAGATTCTTATTTAGATTGGCTGGCCAAACCCGGATACGGGTTCCCGTCCCTCCTACTTATCAAACTTAATGGGGGGAACGGGTCGGGTGGTTTCTTATACCGTTTAGGAAAAACCAACTATAAGAAAAGAGCAGACCCTATGGCATGGTGTCGCGTATCTAAAAAGTAAAGAACAGAGTTAGGACATAGGCCTAAAAGAATTGTATAAGTCGCTAAAACCGCTAAAATTGAGAATTCTTTATACGTAAGATCTTTGAATAAAGTTATGTATGGAGTAGACTCACCGAAACAAAGTCTGTTAAACAACCAGATGTTATATGCGGCATTAGCAATCATCGAGATTGATATTATAAAGGTTAAAACCGGTTTTACACTCATAGTACCCGCTAACATTAGAAACTCACCAACAAAACCGGATGTTAATGGCACTGCTGAGTTAGCTAAAATAAATATAAAGAAAAAAGTAGAAAACAGAGGCATAAACATACTTAACCCTCTATAGTAGGTAAGAGTTCTCGTTTTATAACGAGAATATAAAACTCCTATTAAAAAAAATAATGCCGCAGATATAACTCCGTGGCTAAACATTTCGAAAATAGCCGCCTTCAAGGCTAAAAAGCTTAAACTAAAAATAGCAAAAATACACCCGTTCATATGAACAATTGAAGAGTATGCAATTATTCTTTTAATGTCTATCTGACGTAAACAGGAACCGCAAGCGTATATTTGGCTAACCACACTAAGAGTTAATATAAATGGTTGGAAATATAAAAAAGCTTCGGGGAAAATAGGAATTAACCATCTTAATATTCCGTAACCACCTAACTTCAATAGCAATGAAGCTAGTATCATAGAACCGGGTGTAGGTGCTATCGTGTGGGCCTCGGGTAACCATAAGTGTACAGGTATCATTGGCACCTTAACCGCAAATGCTATAAAAATAAACAAAAAAGATACTAAGCGCCCAACTTCGGCGCCAGATGATTCGTTATAAGAAATATTATTACAACTTAATACTAGAGAAAACCAATTCGTAGTACCTCTATCTAGGTAAAGAGCTATTAGCGCCAATAGCATTAATACCGACCCCCCTAAAGTGTATAAAAAGAATCTAGTGGCAGCCGAAGATCTGATTCTAGACACACCCGAACCCGTAGCACCTATTAGGAAAAACATGGGTATTAGCGTAGACTCAAATAAAGCATAAAACGAGATTGAGTCCAGAGTTACAAAAGCCCCCATTAGTAAAGCTTCAACTGCTAAAAGACTAGAAATCATTTCTGTTCTAGTTTCAGCCGCCAATATCGCAATTGGAGTTATTATAACCGTAAGAGCTAAAAATACTAAAGAAAGACCATCTAAGTTTATATCGGCTAAAAAGTGTAAAACAGAGTTAGAAAGGTCCACTCCAGGTAGCTTTACGTTATAACCCGTGGCCTCGGAAAAAGCTTCAACCCCGCTCGCCATGTTAGTTGTGTTGGGAATGGGCTCTAGGTTATCTGTGTAATAAACTGGCGTGCTCGATAGAGAAAATAAACTTAGCTGGTCTGCCTGATCTGGCAAAAACGTGGCTTTAGGGTCGTTCCCTATTTCACTATAAATAGCCATCCCCGGCCCTTTATTTGTTGCTACCAAAAGCACCATAAACCATAGCAAAGCACCCAAAGATGTTGCTAACCCTATAGTTTCAGCCGTTTTAGATTTGGTAATACCGTAAATTCCTAGTATAACCACAGAAGTGGTTAAGATTATACCCATTATTATTAAAAACATTATATTTATTAAATTATTGTGAAATATCACTAAAACAAGTAATTCTTGTTATTTTGTCCCACCCTCGTTGGATTAACTTAGAGCTCTGCCCTGCCCTATTCTGCTATTTAAGGGAGCTAAATTGTGGCACGGGAAGCCATGCTTTAAAAGTTAAAACTTTTCATTATTTAGAAGAGAATGGTTTAGTAATCTTAAAC
>Ga0314759_1000049_pt1 | contig 9278 bp, 5 predicted proteins | sample G5R1MT_50_FD_207787 | JGI IMG/M metagenome (GOLD analysis project Ga0314759, IMG submission 207787) | Metatranscriptome of switchgrass phyllosphere microbial communities from Michigan, USA - G5R1_NF_28AUG2017_LR1 (Metagenome... | ecosystem: Host-associated > Plants > Phyllosphere >...
AGATAACATACCAGTACTGGATGCTGGTCCAGAGAGTGCAGGCCAAATTTGCTGGTGATTTCATAAGCGCTGACGGCATTAGTAAGATCTTGTTCCTGACTTGAGAAGCATGCATGGACAGATCTGAAAGTTTACAACAAGCACTTGGTTATCAGATCCTAATAATCAGTATATCTTATTCGAGTAGGAGATCACAATATATTTGAAGCAAGCGAAGCAAGCTGAGGTGAAAGTTTAATAATTAAGAAAAACGATCAGAAATCATGTGGTAGTCGTCTATCGAATGGTATATAAACAAATTTGGAGATTGGCAGTTACTGATTAGCTGACACCTATCGAACGATATATGCATGAGCCTAAAAACTGTATCTTATGGCCGCCATGTGCCAATTAGCTACCCACCCAAATAAAAAGTTATGAGTAATGGGAAAGGTTGGCAGATCAATTATACTTGAACACATAAGGGCCTATACTATTTGTTCTATCAATTCATCACTACTTCTGCAGTGGCTGAAATGTGTTCCAAACTGATGATTTTGACCTGAATATATAAGAACATGATGGCAAGCAGTCCATGTAACAATTTTGAAAATGGTGGAAGATTGCATAATCTCAGGAAGTCATAGTAAATTTAAAACTGAAGGTAAAAGTATCATTTGCTTTATTAAGTCCTTCCCACCATTGGGCTTGCAAAGGGTTAAAATAATATCATACATGAATAAATGAATGGTACAAAGGTACGGACGTAAGGCATGCCTTGTTTACCTGGACCTCTAAACAAAAAAATGATACATTAACCCAACCAAAGTCAGGAAGGAGACTTAACTGTCTAAACATAAGGATGATTCATCTGTCGGCCTAACTGAACAGCATTGATAGAACTGCTAACACTTCCTTTCCGCAGTATCTGCATAGAAATGCTACATGCAGATACTGGTGTTTAAGTAGCTGCCATAACCATGGTTTCTATGTACTAAAAGTAGTCTCGCAATAAGCAAGTAACAATTTCCAGTCAATACAGTTAACCACATGATATATGTAATGTACATGACCACGATGACATTAAGATGAATGACAAAAACAAAGTACAGTTAATTTTAGGAGTGGTTGGTTGGAGGAGACACCCCTTCCAAGATAGGTCATAGGATTAATATTAGGATGCATAAGCTCAGTTTCATGTGTGTTATCCAGCAAGATAGTTATAGTATGACGGCACCCAAGGTAAGCAAATTGTAATCCATCACTGACCAATGATGATTAACTATGCAGGCAACCTCCTTTTATTAAAATTCCTTCCAACGAGCAACCAATGCAAGATGAGTCCAAAACTGTCTCTACATGCAGTATTTTCAACAGGCCGCCCAAGCACTATTAGAGTGTGTTTTTCTCACAGACTGCTCATAAATCATTACGCTTAGCACAAAGCATGAAAAGTAAACTGAAACAAGCAAAGGTAAAATGCATAAATAATAGTAGACAAATGAAACCTACCAAAACAGCACATGCCGCAACCAGGAATCACATGACAGATTCAAATTAACCGAGATGCCAACAGAGGCCTCACCAACACTGCTGGTCATCCCAGCTATCTCCCCGGGAGGGTCCTATGAAGCTTTCTTCTTTCAACAACAGCAACTACTTGTCAGCTCCCTTCCGAGTGCCAAGGTCATGGTGATAGAATCGGCAAGGTGCAGCGGACACGCATATGGTACCATTGCTGGGCAAGCTGCTGCCTAAATCATTAGAAAAGCTCATCAGACTGAATTCACAGTGAGCATAGCCAATGATGTATAAGATGAGTGTGTGCTTTCCCTCAAAAAAGGAATTTCCATGCTATCGTTCCTGACACGACGCAGATACAATATAGGACCATTATCCTATATAAACCAAGATAAGAAAAGAGCACTTTGTTATTGTGCTTTGTAAAAAAACATCCGATAAACATGGCAACAGTGAAGCAGTAGAAAGGCTCCAAAGCACACAAAATAGAATAGATAGAAAGAAACGTAGGAAATCGAAGCAATGGCCCTAAGCTAGGATACACAGGATATGGAAAAGGAAAGAAACCAAAAGCCAAACCAAATATTTTAAGTCTGGTTGCATATCGTAGATGCCTGCATAAGGTAGGACAAAAGCAAATAGCAACTACTGATGCATCATCAATGTGTACTTGCAACCAACTAAGAAGAAACTGCAACCTGCACTATGAAGGGCTGAAGGCTCTTCCTATTTATTGCAGCAAAGCTCAAGAGGTAAAAAAAGGTTGGATACCTGAACTCAGAATCTCTGAAATTTCTTTTTCATCACGAACATAAGATTTGGTTAATATTGTTGGTCTTATCTTCACTGATATAAGACTGTTGTGGTCTTCTGAAGTTAATATTGTTGGCATTGCCTCCTTCTAATCCCTGATAAAAAACCTTGGCCAGTACAGGTAAGGTAGGATCCAAACTAACCCCTTCAGGGATAAAACCAAGCTTCACAAAGTCCAAAACAACTACATCACAATCACGATGAATAAGGATCGCTATTGGTTCGATCATTCCACACTTTTGATCATCTGTCAGTTTTGTTAGGAGTGCAAAGAAAAAGTACATATTTTTAATCATTTTTCATGAGATTAAAACCTGACCAAAACAAACATAGCAAAAGTAGGCTGATCGAAGAGCTAAGGGCACAATTAATTTTTTGAACTTAGTCATCAGAATTCTTGCTAACAGCGATAGAAATAGGCTATTAGATGCTACTGAAATGGCATGCACTTTTCTTCTGCTAAACATAGGCTGATCGAAGAGCTAAGGGCACAATTAATTTTTTGAACTTAGTCAGCAGAATTCTTGCTAACAGCGATAGAAATAGGCTATTAGATGCTACTGAAATGCCCTGCACTTTTCTTCTGCTAAACATAAAAATATAAAATATAGAGATGTTCACATATACATCATTACGACATTTTGATAATGGCATGGAAACTCACAGCTGAAGTGCACTATGACCATGTGACGCTGAATATAGAAGTGAGGAAAGTCAATTATTAACCTTAATCAGCAATAGGTCCAAGTAACTAACTATATATGACTATATCAGACCTCTACAACGTATCGAGTTAATTCACTATTACACACTTAAATGTTAAATATCACACTGATCATAAAATGGCCATAAGCTAGGATACACAGGATATGGAATAGGAAAGAAACCAAAAGTCAAAACAAATATTTTAAGAGTGGTTGCACATCCTAAGTTTATGCATAAAGTAGGACAAAAGGAAATAGTACCTTCTGATTAATCATGCATCATCAAGGTGTACATGGAACCAACGAAGAAGAAACTGCAACCTGCACTATGATGGGCTGAAGGCACTTCATAGTTGTTGCAGTCAAGCTCGGATGGTAAAAAAGGGTTGGTTTCGTGAACTCCGAATTTCTGAATTTTCTTTGTCATTATGAACATGAGATTGTTTCCTCTTTGGTCAACTACCTGCTGACTGGGCATATTACATAGCACCTGAACTGATTGGATTTTTCTGTGACTTCGAACTGAATGGTAAGGCAAAAAGAGAATCTGATCTTCATGCATCCTAATACTTGACATCTGCATAATCAGCATGATAGAGTCATTATCATATATATTACAGAAGCTAATACTTGGCATCTGCATAATGAGCATAAGAGACATTGGCATATATATTACAGAAGCCCATGTATAGAGTACACATATAGGATGGGAGAAGCCCATCTATAGAGTACACATATAGGATAGGCAAAAAGAATGTATGCAAAATAGGACCTTGTGATAGAAACAAATGCTATAGAGCATGATCTAAAAACTTGTGCTTGTAGCAGTTTAAAACCAGCTCATATAAAACCAGCACTATTTGCAGCTGCAGTAAACTGGCTTGGGTGACTTCGTAGCTGAGTTCCTTGATTTAATTGAGGCTGAGCCATGCCCAGACCGCCCGATTGCATACGTCCAGGCAGCAGCTGCCTATTATGAAATCGTTTCCACAAGGCTTGGTTGTACTGCATTTGTAGTTGATCAGGGACATATAAAAGGTCCAAAAATTTAAGTTCAGTCTAAAGAGCTATTTTAGATAAGAGGGAAGCATTAATTGCCTGTAGTTTTAGATATGCATGCCCCTGTAAACCTTGTAGCTGAGGAAGTGTACTGCACTCTCTACAGCTTAAAATGTGGATTCAGAACAAGATCAAGAAAGGAAGCATGTGTTACAGAATATCTATAAAACTAAAGTGCATCAATGAAAGCCTATTTTTACCTGCGCTAGCAAGACAGCTGCTGCTGGCCTCAGCTGCTATTGAGATGCTTGTATCAGCTTTTACCTCTGTTTTTGTGGTGTTAGATGCTTTTGGGGGAAGGAGTATTCATCATATTGGTGCCTGACCGAGGAGAGGTACCATATGGCATTGGAGGAGTGGACATATTCTCAAGTTAGGGGTTTCAGTGGTTTCAGGTGATGGTGCAGGTCTCCCAAGTAGCTGTTCTCCGGGTGCCTGCAAGTAATATGAAATTATAAAGGCAACAAATTTGAATCCGAGACAGAAATATCAAACTTTTATCTGAGCTTGGTTACCATCATTTTCTATGATACATAACAATTCTATCAACAGCATGGGGAGATGATTCGTGTCATGAAACACAGAACTAACCATGCCACTCAATCAGTTTTTTAAGATGTTTTAAACCAAAAAAGCAATGACAATAATAGATGGTCCTCTTCTAGTGATGATGATAATTTAGTTATAATTATGTAACAACTTATAGAATTGAAGAAACCTGAATCTGAATTCCCTGGTTGTAGACACAATTAGGTGAAAATGTTGCTGTATTTTTTTGGGATAACTACTTGTTAATAAAAAAAAGTAAGTAGATGTTTTTTTTGTGAAATACATCTCTAGTTGAAAAGGCAAAGAGTTAAGCATACACGGAACTTTTACGTCACAAATCTCAATTAATACGGCATAGAGTTAAACATAGGAGGAACTTTTACATAACAAATCTTCACTATGAATGGTCAAGATTTTAGCAATCGAGGAAAAACACTGATCCTAACACAATAGGAGGTTTTGGTCTATGGCACATGAAAATAGACATTTCACTGATGCCGGAACTCAAGAGAAGCTTCTGAACTGAATACACTGGACAGGATTTCTTAAAAATCAATTTGAAGCGTAGGGAAGCTTACAGATTCTGAAACGCCCTCTCTCTATGAGGCAGCAGATGGTGACTAAATTGTAAAGACAATAATTTTTTCAGGCCATATCATATAACATTATAGTCACTAAGTTTAAGAATGGCATGAGACCAATCTTCTGAACCTACCCATCTGTAAACCAACCAGTCGCCCTGGTGTGCAAGATCAAAGCCTACGATATCATAAGCATCAGGGGAAGCAGAAGGGTCTTCGAAGCAGAAGCTGTTAAAAAGATTAATAAAAGAATCTTGTATACCGAAAATTCCAATAGTTCAAGGGCTGACGTAAATAGACAAGGCAAATCCCATTCTTACAGTCTCCTCGAAATCCCATTCTAATAAGAAGTACTAAACTGAGACTATTTTATTTAGCCTTATTAGCAACCAAACTTAAACTTGTTAAATTAACGGATTGGCTTGGCAATGCGCATTGGACAGTAAAACCAATTAATCATAACCATGCTTTAATTTTGGTAGGTACTTTGACTAATAATAAAGATACGGTAGTTTGGGAACTGGACAAGTCTAAGAGTTACACTACAAAATCTGTATACGGCAAAATTGGTAGGTACTATGACCGAATACATGGCATCATTTCTATGCCTACATTATTGTTTCAGCAAGATACAGAAAACACATCATTTAGCATTGAAGAACAGAAATATAAAGCATCCATATATCACAGCTTTCATGACAAGACACTTTTTTAACTCATCTATGCCAAACAAACTTTACCAAAACTTACTGTCAACAATTTCTGATTGTAAAGAAAAGAATGTAATATGCTTCTTACAGAGATATTAGTATCTAATATTAAAATGAGAAGATGTGGAGTATTAAAAGGAGTGAAAAATTATAATAAACAGAATACCTTCGATTCGTCGGAGTCTACAGTCCGGAATCCTCAAACTATGCCAGCCAATCCAGCTTGTCCTAGAAGTTCACCTCAGTGAGATTCTTGATCTCCAGGACCACGTCACTACAGGCACTCATCTTGCCTATTTCATCATAATGTTACAGTACAAATCACCTCCATGTAATATGGTAGAAATTTATCTCTATAAGACAGGCCAATTAGCATTTGCAAATGCTTGCATGTATAGGGATTATTAACAAATTCAACATCTGGGCATTTTCCAAGTTAATTATTGAAGTCAGTCTAATAAAGACATCTATTTGTGTACTCACGGCCTGAACAGAGGTAATATTATGGCTTGTGGTCTGATATGTAAAACTCACATTAGATGGACTCTTCACTTGCAGCTATGGTCAGACTGCAAACTAAACAAAATCCCTGTGTTACAAATAGCATAGCCTATAAGTTAGAATTTCTTATTGCCAGCCTAACAACCACGAATTGGCCTGCCAAGAAACAAAATCTATATGTGAAACAAACTACACTGAAATTGACAGTAAATAGTAAAATCTAACAAGAAACAATCAAGAACTGGCTTGACCAAATCTAACAAGAAACAACAATATTTGCACTTTCTTGTTGGCAAATCTGGAAGGCAAGAAACGCGGCTGTCTTCAGAAACGAGACCCTGAGCGTTGTTCAAGTTCTGCAGGCTTGCAAAGCAACAGCTGAGCAATGGCGTTTAAGATTCAAGAAAAAGAAAAAACACATTGCGGAAAAATGGTGTGAAATATTTCAAGCGGCGATACAGGCATAGCTCATGCACCGATGGTTCTGTTCTTGGTTTTGTTTATGATTTTGTAAAGTCTTCTGCCTGACACTCAGGCAGAGGAGAGAGTTGTAAATGTAACTTCTTCTTTACGGGCCGTTTTGGGGCCAATGATATAAATATTCAGGTGGGGATCAACTCCCCCCCGGTGAACCCTCAAATGAAAAGAAAAAAAAGTGGCTTGACCAATCATACGTACTAGGAACACTCGGAGGAAAAAAAAACATGCATCTGGGATGGCAATACACACAATGTAGAAGCTAACCTTTAAGAGCATTTTACCAATCAGGAACCAGATCAAGCCAAATGTATAGGTTTGGTCAAAACTGCAAATACATAGAATGACAATTGTGTTTCAGCACTGGATAAGAAAAGAAATAATTTTGTAAATTTTTTTATGAAAATTTAATTATTTGTAACAATATGTGCATATAGATAGAGGACACACACAAATAGCATAGTAGCAGTTGCTAACCTATTCACTGGACTCATATAGCCCCATGATGGAAACTACCACATTCTCAAAACAGACTCTTGACTCAATAGCAAGCTTATTCACTGGGCACTTGGCTACAGGTTGCAAACAGGCTTACCCAATGCAGGACAACTATTAGTTGTGTGCCAAACAAACCCAAATTGATCAAATTACCAAATCATTCATGGAGGTACTGAGCAAGCAGAGAAACAATCATTTTTTAACACAGCCATCACATTGCATATTTTAAAGCATTTATGAGTATTTCACATGAAAAGATACAATGTATATTGATCCTGTCAAACCATTACAAATAGTTCACTGCGCATATCATGCATCCGCTTGGTCCTGTCAATAAAAAAAACAGGCGTGCAGCTCACGATGGATTTTCAATCTTTACTTTGTGCATGAACAGACTGAGGAGAGCATTGCCGACATTCTGATTTCTAGCAAAATAATGAAATAAACATGCAAGTAGATTTTGCAAGCAATGCCCATAAGCAGTACTTAATCAGTTAGCAGCAATAAAAATGATGTCCGCAAACAAAAGAGAATCCATGACTTACATCCAACAGCACCCCTGCCTTTCAGTCCCAAGAAAACACAAGTAATAGTTTGCACATCAAACAACAGTGCTGCCTTTGAATCCTAGAAAAAAAACATAAGCAGCAGTTGCAGATTGAGAAAAAAAAACATATTGCACTGAGATAGTAAATGGAATATTTCAGTTCCCCTTACAAGTCATCCCACGTTAGCATCTGTTTCAAATAAATGAAAAGATTGATCTTTTATCTAAAGACACGAGCTCATACAGGAACAGAGCAGACTAACTACTGAATCTGAGCAAGACTGGTACTATAAAGACGAAATATCTGTCACCTTGATTGAACAGCCTGCCGCTGATACAAGAAGGCCCGAGCTTCTGTTGCTCCTGCAGCAACCCCTCCAGATACAGAAAAAGGACACAATTCTGGCGACGTTCCAACAACACCAGGGGGGCATCGGGGACATTGCCCTGGCCGGGAGAAGCATTTGCCCGTGGCCGTCAGCGCCTCCATGGGTTGGACATAAATGAATTATGGAAACTATATACTATGTTGCAAGTGAATTACATGCTCCCTTGGCAAGGAATTTGGTTCCTTTCTTTTTTTTTTTTGAATGAACTGGAAGGGCCGAGGCCCCTACAGGATTTTATTACTAAAATGAAAGTTGAAGCAAGATACAAAACAGCAGAATCAGCAAAGGAATTTGGTTCCTCGATCTCCAACAGGCACGGCTCACACACTACAAAGCAAGGCGACCTCCAACAGGCACGGCTCACAACCTGGCCAACACGGCTCCACAATCAAAGATACTAACAGCCTTCAGCCAAATGTAACAACTCTGGCCTAACCCGGTCGCAATCAACAAAGTAATTTTGTTCATCGATCTCCCTTTCCCCCGTCCAAAAAGTGATGACCTCATCGTAGGTAGTATCGCCGAAGATGTTGAGGGCGGCGAAGGACTTTCCCTTGTTGCGCTGCTTGTCGAGGAGCTCGCGCGCGTTCTTCTTGAAGATGGGGAAGCGAGTGGTCTTGTCACACGCCACCTCGTGGTACGCGGCCCAGCGCTCGTACATCGCCCACATGGAATCATCCGACGCGAGGTCTTCCTCGGTGTAGATGAAGCTCGCCTGTGTCGGTGCCAGTAGCACCATGGCGGCCACGACCAGCGCGACGACGCAGAGTGCTGCTGATCTCGCCGCCATTTCTATTCACCACCAGTGATTCGTGCCGCGCAGCGCAGATTGAACCTTGATGTAGGCCCTGTTTGGGAGAGCTTTTCTGAAACTCGCTTATAAGCTGAGCAGGCTTATCTGATAAGCCGTGATCTGGAAAATCTGCTGTCCAGAATAAGCAAGGCGTTTG
>Ga0314759_1000060_pt1 | contig 8542 bp, 5 predicted proteins | sample G5R1MT_50_FD_207787 | JGI IMG/M metagenome (GOLD analysis project Ga0314759, IMG submission 207787) | Metatranscriptome of switchgrass phyllosphere microbial communities from Michigan, USA - G5R1_NF_28AUG2017_LR1 (Metagenome... | ecosystem: Host-associated > Plants > Phyllosphere >...
CCACACATGACTATATTTAGAAGAATTTTATTTCTAAAACAATATTATTGTGTTCCAGTATATTTGTTCTAGAACAATTATTTCAGATGGAACAATTTTATTGTAAGGCTGGAACAATTGTTCCATCATGGATGAAACAGTTTTATTGTGAAGCTGGAAAAATTGTTTCATGAAACAATTGTTCCATCGTGAACAATTTTATTGTGAAGCTGGAACAATTGTTTCACCGTGAACAATTTTATTGTGAAGCTGGAACAATTGTTCCATAAAAAATGTTCCAACTTTACAATGAAGTGGTTTCATTGTTAGTTTTCTGCTTTCTGGTTGATTCAGCTCAGTGACTTTCTCTCTGTTGTCAGGTTGTCACCATTCCCTTTCTGATCGGATTGCTGGTTGATTGTCTACTGATATCACCCTTCGTGGACAATGAAGTTCCAGTTCTCGATTTCTTCTGTACTTGGTTCCTGGGGTTGCAATTGCTGAAATTCTGGACTAAGTTGGTGAGCAGCAACCTTTTCTTGTTGCTTTCTTGATCTTGTAGCTTGAAACTTTTGGATCAGCAAAAATATTCCATAACCTGTAAGGTGGTTTTAGCTAATTATGCATATTACTACTCTTTGATTTGATTGGGTTATAATCAGGTTCACTAATTAGCGATGCAACTACTTTGGTTTAATTATTTCTGAAGGTTCACTTGACAAGGGTTGCACCTTTCCTGGCCTATGTCATCGATCAAAGGTGGGATCAGAAGCAAACTCAGGCAAGGGAGGATGGGTTTTCAGGGCTCAGAGCAATGTGGGTGTTGCGAGATATATTGATGCCGATCATCGTGAAGCTCCTGTCTGCTCTCTGTGTTCCTTATGTGCTTGCAAAAGGTGTCGCCTCAGTATTTGGCTACTCTGCTACCGTGAACTCTGCAGTGATTCGTTTTGCATGGCTAGGGAGCCTCGCCATGTGTGTGCTCTGTTATATAGCCAAATTACTCTGCAGGCTCGTCGTCAGACTCCACGATTCTATCAGGGATGAGCGGTATCTCGTCGAGCAGAGGTTGCAGAACTATACTGACAATATGTAGCCCAACTCAAGATTCACCCAGTCTCTATTGTTAAACAAGGTTAGGGTCAGATAACCGGATCTTTTCCTGGAACATATACAAGCTACTATTCTGTTTTTGCAGAGTGATATAGGCATCAACTATGAACTATTATATAGTGCGAAAAGCAAGAAGCGAGACCTAGTACTGGTTGGTGGTTTTACTGCCCTGGAGGATACAGCACCTCCAGATTTGTAAATATCTTTTAGAGTAAGACAAAAGGCTGCATGTAACCGTGATCTCAAGTAAGACAAGGATACTTGCAGAACAGACTTGTACGGGGACCAAAATTCCGCTTGAACAGCGAGTTATGCAAGTCTTACCTCGAAACAAAACTGCATCAAAGCTTGCGTGGCCAGGAGTGTTTCTTTGTCCTTCGATGGAAATTACGAAACTATTTTAGGCTACTTTGAGTTACCTTTTCCTTAATATCTTGATTTTTTGCCTCGGACTGTAAGCTACACAGAAAAGTGATCGAAATCAATCAAGGTAGAAATTTCATAATTTTTAGTTTTTCGTATAAAATGCGACATTCCTTTAGGCCAAGCTAGTGCTGTAGCAAGGAATGAACTAAAATGGTTGCCGTGTTAACTAGCTCGGAGTGCAGCTGAGTGCGTGATGACATGAGACCCAACCCAACCTAAAGGGGTGCAGCTGCCTGCCTGCGTGATGACGATGGATGGCAAATGGAAGATCTTTAATTTCTTACCTTGCCTGCAGTGCAGGCATACCTTAACCACCACTGCACTACGTCTGAGGATTAAGCTATCTATCCAGCAAAATCATTCCAAACTTGCCCCACTCAGCAGAACTGGACAGATTCAAGCTAACAAGCATCATCCATCCATCACTCCTGCTCCACTTGATATGCTCAATATCCTTCCCGGCCATTTCATCAGTTGCCTTTATATATGTATATAAATAAAGGGATACAAACCCACATCGATCCATCTCCATCCCGAATCGATCGATCGATCGATCCAAACACCCATTCATCCAGCAAGTACTTCTCTTCTTCTAGCAGCAGCAGCAGCAGCAGCACAGCCGCTTCCTCCTCAAGCCTTCCGTTACCAAGTCGGTCTGAGTTGCAACTGGTTTAAGTCTAGTTAATGTGTGTGTTCGGTTGCAACCAAGTCGGTCTGAGTTGCAACTGGTTTAAGTCTAGTTGCAATGGATCGGTCTAAGTTGCAACCAGTTTGGTCTGAGTTACAACTGTTTCGCGTCCAGTTGCAATCAGTTCAGTCTAGTTGCAATTAGTCTATTCTTCTAGTTACAATCGATGTAGTCTCTCGGTTGCAACTGTAGGGTGGGTGCATTTTGTACAAAAAATACACATTGTTGCATTTTAGCCTCGTGTGTGTGTCTACACACAAACTTGTAAGCATGTAAATCTAACTTGTAAGTATGTTCAAATAGTTTCTCAAACACTCAAGATAAATTATTAAATGCATGTAATTACATTAAGGAACGGATAGACCAGTCTCGATCCCAAAACAAAGTAAAACTGCATAGGGAAAAAAAGAACAGCCACTTGGCTAATGGTCTAGTCTCGACCGACACATGTCACAGACTAATACTAATGAGTGAACTTGTTAAACTTTAACTTTTAGCACTTCACTTATGCTCAAATATGATGCATATACACTATCCAATATATCTGCTAGATAGAATTGTCCTAGAACCAATCTCGTAAAAAATATCAACCAAGCAAGTTATTTATTATGATAACAATAGGAGTTGTAAATTCATTTGAAGAACCTCAGGATTTATAATCAGATGACAGTCAATACAAGATGTTACCGTACCTCTATAAGTAGCTACCCTTTTTCCCACTGTCTTTTCTAATAATCCTTGTGCTCTATTCACCAGGTGCACTATTGGCTATCATTAGTCATGCGCCAAATAACAAAACACTCGGGATGTTACAGGTTGATGCTATGACTATAGACCTACGTTCAAAGAACAACAAAAGTCTGGTTGCCTACAAAGTTCACAGTTTAACGTGACAGAACATTTTGACCATTTTGTAGGGCTTTGCTACTGGACTCATGCTGAGCATGTCTTTCTTTGACTTGGCTTATGATGCTGTCAATGCAATTGGTTTTCTGAAAGGAAACCTTTGGGTAAGAATAGACAGATCTTCGATTGGCATTTGCAAACTCTTTTTAAAATTTTTGACTTGTGGATTGTAGTTTTTCGCTGGAGCACTGCTATTTTCAACAATTGCTGATGTTTTCCCTGAGCCAGATTGTAATTTGACAGATCAAAATGACAAACAGGTCCACTTTCCCTCAATTTGTTCAGTTAGTCACATTTGAATGGGAAAGCTAATATATGATTTTCTGCTCTGTATCATTTGGAAAAGATGGTTGGTGACAGCATAGCAGGAAAGCAACTTATGATGAGACACCATCGAAGAGTGATCTTTAGCGTAGTTGTCACAGCAATTGGTAAGCCTTAAACAAGCCCAACGTACTTTGGTAGATCCATAAATAATATATTCTAATAAGAAAACTATTTGCATATTTTGTTGCTATCTTTGTATACAATAATTTATACATTCTATCAATATCCAGATTTATTGGGTTAAACTTTGAAATGAAATATGAAATTGATAAAATAAAACATACCATGTGTGTGTGGTAACATTAATATCATTAATAAGTATGTCATAATGATTAGAATAAAATCAATAACAGTGATACAAACATGACATTTTTTAGTATTTATGCACAAATCAACATCTCACCATAGATGTTTATTAATTTGTATATAATATTTTCGTTCTCAATAAAACATGTTGGCTTTAAATAATTTAAAAGAAGTAGGATTATGATAGAACATAATATATTGTCTAGGGCCTGTTGAACGAAAAATGTAGCACAAAACACTTTCTTTATATGTCATATTGTACATGTACATATAATTTAGCAAGTGATTCCAGCAGTAAATTTTCAGGTCACATTCAATGAAAATAAAATGTTGTTAGTTTCAATTTTGGTGGATCTGATTAAATATCAAAATAACATCATTTTTTTATGGAATTTCACATAGATGATAAATGTAAAATTATTCAAGCTTATGAAACTGCATAGCTAATAATTTCTATTGGGGGGATGCATGTGTACATGTAACAATATTCCTCTCCCTGCAAGTTTAATTGATTTTAATAATTGCATCAAAAAAATCAACAGTTGCCGGTGTGAGTTTGCAAAATTTCCCCGTGGGTACAGCTGCATTTCTTGGAACAACAAAGGTATTGTTCATTGTTTCCCATGTTTATGACTTGATATTTCTTTGTACATGGTCAATGTTGTAACTAGGTATTTTACTTGCCAAAAAAAGTTGCAACTATTTCTGACAACCAAATGCCGTTGTTAATTGAATAAATATAAGGGATGAGTACTCATCCCTTTTTTCTTTTGAATTATCAGTTGATGATTACAAGATTAATTAAATATTGTATAAAAGTAACCTAATATTGAAATAATTAACCTTCCAACTATAAGGATTCATACAGGTATTATTTCCCATATAATTTCTGTATCGTGTTAATCATGTCAATCACATTCCGGCCAATTTCATAGTAACTTTTAGTTAAAGAAACTATTTTAATCCATGGACAATGGTAGAAACACAATCAATTACTGTTCATCAACTGTGAACAGGTACCGTTGCATTCTCAATATTTGGATGAGGCCCCATTTGCCTGAGGCCGTAGTTTCTTTTTATCGTGTTTGTGACTCTAAGCATGACTTTAGAGAAATGGAACCAAAATAGGAGCTTCTCTCTCTGATGTAACTAGGTTGCTACGAACAGCAAGGGTGGACATATACTCACCCTAAGGAGGCTCTGAGCAACCATTTTAGGTGGTGGTGGACTATTCCTTGCTTAATCTCAAATATAATGTTTCTGTCGAGCTCTCGAGTCAACACTAATAACAAACCCTTCTATCACTCCTAACAAATAGCTTTTGCTCAACCAACTCAACAACTCAGGACCATGGATATATAAGACTAACTCAAAAAAACTAAGACGACACTCGAGTCTAATAACTCAAGCCATGAACGTCAGCTACTCCTTTGATATGCCTCTAGTTCTTGTGTTGCCAAAGAAAGTGTCCGCAACAATCCCGTCATTTATTGCATGCGCTAAAGGGGAGCCGGGGAGCCAGGCTTATCCGAAGCTCAGCCTCAGAACCCAAAGCATTTATATATCCGTCTTTTTTTTAGCTTATTTTGTAATTAGCCCAGGCTTCAAAGCTGGGCCAAGTGGGTTCCAAGTGCCAAACCTGAGTGTTTGTTATTAACTATTGTATAACTATGTACTCAGGGTTTAGGAGTAAATGTTGAATGGCTAACTAATCTTACCTACTTATCAGGGCTTCCGTGTTGGTTTGAATTTTGCTCTTGCTATAGCTCTACACTACATTCCCGAGGTAATTGAGTCTACACTGCTTGTGAAACATTCCCATGCTTTTGGTGGGTGTAGTACTATGGCTTTGTTTAGGCGCACCCAAAATTCCAAAACTTTTTTGAAATTGGGCCACTATTTAGAATTATGCAACTAAACAGGCCTTTGTAAAGTTTTGGATGTAAAGATTTGGTCCTAGGGGTGTAAAGTTTTTGAAGTACATGAACACACATTTAAAGTATTAAACATAGACTAATAACAAAACAAATTATAGATTCTGCCTATAAACTACAAGACAAATTTATTAAGCCTATTAATCTATCATTAGCAAATATTTACTGTAGCATCACATTGTCAAATAATCATGGCGCAATTGGCCTCAAAAGATTTGTCTCGCAATTTATATGCAAACTATGCAATTGATTTTTGTTGTCCACATTTAATACTTCATGCATGTGTCCAAATATTTGATATAAAGTTTACAGCCATTTGGAATGTAAAGTTTATAGCCATTTGGAATGTAAAATTTTTGCATCTAAACTACCTACTCCCTCCTTCCACTTTTATAAGGCACACACGTATATCAAGATTCAAACTTTTCTATCTTTGACTAATAATTTGACTATTAACTTTTTATATTTATAATGTAAATTTTATATGATTGGATTCGTAATCAAATAAAATTACAATGATTATAAGTTTATGGCCATAGCTGATATAATATATGATAAATAAATAGTCAAAGTGTTATCTAGAAGATCGTGTTATGTTCCACTATGTCTTATAAAAGTGGAAGGAGAGTGTACTTTATATCCCCATTCCGAAGTGCAAACATGTATGCATATATGTGTGTATGTACACACGCGCGCGCGCGCACACACACACAAGTCAATGTGCTAATATCTGTTGCGTCTGCTTTCATTCACCCCCGGCCCAGGGTATTTCAGTAGCTCTCCCAGCGTACTTTGCCACTAGCAGGTATGATTGTATAACTTTTTACAGAATTATTATGACCCCTTCATTTTTACATATGTTATACCAAAGTGCTGAATCACAAATTCTATCATATAATAACTACTAAATGCATGACAAACAGTCAAATAAATATGACTTGACACTTATCTGCAAAATAAATTAATAATCTTTACACTTTTTGAAATACTAACTTTTCATGTTTCTGGTGCAGCAAATGGCAAGCCTTCAAACTAGCAACACTATCGGGCTTTGCAGAGCCACTGGGTGTAATTATTGTGGGTAGGTTATTTGCCTATTTTAATTTATTCTTCAGAAACTACTTTGCTTAAACCATTAGTACTGTAAATAAAATCTGAACCGAACATGTACCTTAACCATAAAATAACACAGATGTTTGTGACAGTTTATTATTGACTTCAAACGGAGGTGTGGAGATCCAATAATGAACAACAGAACATGATAATATACATACCTTTGTCTTATACTTAATTAGCAAAATAAAAAGGCCTCGAGCAACTGATGTAGAGGCTAAAGTTCCTTTGTGTTCTTCTAGCTCCAATGAAGACCTAAAGTTTTTGTAGTATAAACTAAAGAGCACCATCTATATATGAAGCATTCTGTAATCCCAATTTCAAAATCCTAATGAATCATCATCATTAGCATAAGCAAAGATAGCAGTCACTAATCTAGCAATGCTAGAAGAACATTGGTCCTAATCGATGAGACATCTATTTGTGACTAGTGACTACTATCTGGCCGGTAGAAAAATTGCTCAAATCATGATGCGAGAGATGCATTAAAAAGTATATACTAATTAACTAGGATTTACACGAGGAACTTAGGCGTTAAAAAATGCCACAATGCACTAGTGAACGAAATTTAATTCAATGTTCAGTTAATATATATGAAGAAAAGTTTGGTTCCAAATGTTAAAACTTTACAAATGGCAACACATCATTATATCAAAAAGTTATTGAGTTTCATATAGTTATTTATGTTGTACCTCAATGCAATTAATGTGAAATCAAATTCCTTTCAGCATACATATTCCCAAGCAATTTGAATCCTGAAATATTGGAAGGTCTACTTGGATTAGGTAACTACAATTTTGTTAAAAAACATTTCCTTTTAAAAACTAAAAGTATTCACTCAATTGATATTTTTATTTTTTTTCAGTGGGAGGAGTGATGGCTTTTCTAACATTGTATGAAATGCTACCATTAGCATTTGAATATGCTGGACGCAAGGATGCTGTTAAAGCAGTATTTGTTGGCATGGCCTTTATGTCAATGAGGTGTGCCATGCTTCTCATATGGAATAAGCATACACAGACATCTCAAACTACATATAGTAGGATGAGAATGTGACCTGGTTAGTTTGATAAACATAGTAATTATGTATCTCTTTCTTTTGCAGCTTGTATTTCCTAGATGTTAGCCTCCCAAAGGAGATGAGTACTTAACATGATTTGCACAAAAACCAATTGATGATATGGTCAAGAGCATTACAACATGGGTGTGGCAAACAAGGTATTTTACAAATGCTTCATATAATTATCATTCTTTGCTAAGAGGAAGTAAAATCAATTATCATAATTTTTTGAAAAAATATTAAGTTTTGTGTTTACTAGAAACTGTAGCTTCATAAACTATAGAGGCATCTATTTGAACTTTTAAACCCATAGAGATTACTGCAGACAGAGATCCATTATTGCTTTCATGGTTGAAATAACATCGAAATGCTAAATAATGCTTGTATGAATCTGCTACAATGTTTCACTTTTCAGTGTTACTGTGCACTAAAATTATTAGGATATCATAAAAATAATAGTTCGAGATATCTTATCTTATGGTAGCTAACTAGCTAAGAAAAGTGAAAGACATTTAACATGTACCTCAAATATTTTCATATCTATGTTTGATATTGGTTGCTGAGGTCCAGGAACAGGAAATGGATTTTTTGGCAAGCTATTCGTGTGAGGAGGTTGGCCTGTATATGGAGGAATACTGAAAGAACCAGCAAGCGGTTGTGGTTGCAATGAATTGTTAGGTAATGTACTCA
>Ga0314759_1000061_pt1 | contig 8539 bp, 10 predicted proteins | sample G5R1MT_50_FD_207787 | JGI IMG/M metagenome (GOLD analysis project Ga0314759, IMG submission 207787) | Metatranscriptome of switchgrass phyllosphere microbial communities from Michigan, USA - G5R1_NF_28AUG2017_LR1 (Metagenome... | ecosystem: Host-associated > Plants > Phyllosphere >...
TCAGGTGCAAACCAACATCTTCGTGCAAACTTCAATTTGGGCCACCGGATCAACATCCAAGGCTAGTTTGGCGGGTCCCCATTCCAGGCTAGTTTGGCGCCCGGTACCCACCGTGTCCTCGCCGGGTGTTGTTCTAGCGGCCCCTGCTTCCTCAGTACCTGGGCGGCTTGCATCGATGGCTTTCAATGGACGGCTCTGGCTCTGGGCATCGTCGGTGACGCACCTGCAGGCGGCGCAGCAATCATGGCCTCCCACCCTCGACGCCGCTTCCTTCCCCTACGGACTCCGGTGACTCAAAGTCTTACACCTCCATGGAGGAGGATTGTCGGAGGCCATACTGCCACTGGTGACCGGTTTCCACCGCCGCGTCGCATGATCAGCCGATTGGTGGTCATCGCTCAGAGGGAGGAACGTTTGGCTGGGTGTGCACTCAGCCTCTCGGTGATTGCTGACAATCCAGGAAGCCTCTCGGAGTCCATCCTACCTGCTATTGCTCAACGGTTCGAGATCGAGGAATCCTTGCTGTCAATCCACAATCTTGGACCAGCCAGCTTCCTCTTGATCTCACCGGATGACATCACGGCTACTAGAATTCTCAATGATGGCAGGCCCTTGTCCATCCCTCCTGGTCGCCTCTATGCCATGCGTTGGTCGTGTTTCTTCAGTTCGTCGGCTGCTCTCTTCTCTTCGGCAGTGGAAGTGGAAATTCGCGGCATACCGGCGCATGCCTTGGATCTTGAGACGGCCTCACAGCTGCTGAGCGATTGCTGTGTTCCCTGTGTAGTCCACCTAGATACGGCCATTTAGTGGGAGGTGTTCCGAGTTGCGGCTTGATGTTCCTGGCCGAATAGCATTCCTTCGGCGGTCGAGCTCGTAATCCCTGAAGCTAAGGTGGCTGGGGAGCTTGACGAACAGGCACAACACTCTCTCTGTTACCCGGTGCGGGGATCGCTGTGAGGAATCTTGGCACCCAATCCGCTGTGGAGGTACCTCCGCCCCCTCCTGTTGATGCTTGTTAAGGGTATAAATGTCAATGTACCTAGTCTAGGGTTTGGGGTCTCCCTTCTTGTACTATATATAGCCCAAAAGGCCTCTTCCTCAATACACAGATAGCATTTCTTCCTAATCGTAATATGGTAACAGAGCTCTAGGTTGAGATCCGTGTGCCACCCTTCATCGTCGTCGCTGCGCTGCCCCTGGGAGCTTCGTCTTGCTCTTGGGGGCGGCATCTCCAAGCCCCAAACCCATTCTCTTTTGTAGATCGAGTCGCAGCAGCAGAGAGCAGCAGTAGTACCTATTTTTTCCCCCTTCCGGTGCCTCGTCCTGGCCGTCGCGGTCCTCCTCCGTCCGCCGGCCGCCGTCGCGGCCGCCTCAGATCCGCCCGTCGAGGATCCATCGTTGCTCCGCCGGCCTCCTCTCCCGCCGCCGTCGCGGTGGGACTGCTCTTTCCGCACTGCCGCCCGTCGTCGCGGCCGTCCTCGTCCTCGACCGCGCCAGATCCGCGGCGGGAGCGGCCCGCCGCCGCCCAACGTCGTCGATTCGCGGCCGTCCGTCATGGATCCGCCCATCGCGGGTCCACCGGCCGTCTATCGTCGTCGCCGTTGCAGCTCTCCATCCGCGGCCTGTCGCTGCCGCTGTCTGCTACTACCTGCCGCCGCCCGTCGTCGTCCATTTGCGGCGGCCCGCCGTCAAGTCGCCGCCCGTCCTGTACCCGCCGTCCCTATGCGCCGCCGTCGCGGCCTCTGCCCGCCCCTGTTCGTCGCCTCTGCTCTGCTTTGCTGCTGTTCTGCAGCAAGGCACTGGGGGGCGGTGCTCTGCTTTGCCGATTGCTCCGTGCAGGTTGTCGCGCCCCTGTCCGTGCCGTCCACTCGTGCGCCGCGCGGCCGCTCGTTGCCGGCCGCCGTCGTGGCCACCTCCCTCGCCTGCCGCTGCGGCTCCTCCGCGTCGACTCCAACTCGAGCCGCGCCGTCATTTCGTGTTCTGCCCGTCAGGTCAAAGCATGCTCGTGCTTTTCTAGAGAGGAGCTGCAGCTCACGTATCCTTTTGGGCTACTGCGGTCCTGCTTTTGGGCCACAAATTGCTTCTTTTGGGCCTATTTAGAGTGTATCTTGAGCTCCTGCACGCAATTGCTGATCTCTTTAGCCTGTGGCTGCTATCTGTTGCTGTCTTGAGTCCATTAGTTGAATGTCCAGTTCCGCTGCGTCCATCCAAGTCTGCTGCTAGTGTGTCTTTTGCTTTTGCTGCTATCTGCCTGCTACTGCTGCCTGCTAGTGTCAACTATATCAAGTCATTTTTATTTGTCTCATCTTCTAGCAGTATCAATCCAAGTCCACGTATATTTCTCCAGTTTGTCAAAGCCGTGCGAGTCCACTAATTCATTGTCAGATCAGTCAATCTTCTTTTTATGGTAAGCTGAGTCCCATCGATTTAGCTAATCTCATCATCATCATTGTGGTGCGACAATGCCCTCTTGGTCCCTTTCGGAGCCGTTTTGCTCCACGTCATGATCAGTGGCCGTCTATTTGTCGTCATCGCCTTCCTGTCTCACCACTTGCCGTTTTGCAGTGGTGCTTTCTTTCTTTGGCTGGTTGGACACATCTCACTATTCTTGTCGTGTTTAAAGTCTCCAAAGCAAGATTCATGTTTGAAGAGTCGACGTACTAGTTTGTGAAGACTTGAGGTATTCGCTGAAGTACGGTTGTGAAGGCGATACCCTCTTGTGGAGGAGATCCTTTTCTACATCGACATGTTCAAGAGTTGCACGCTTCGACGACATCTTTGATTTTCGGACTTTGGATGTATCATTTTCTTTTTGTTGAGTCTAGTGCTTAGTATCAACTCTCCAAATGCAACGTCATTGCATTCACATTGCATTTGAGGGGGGTGTTAAGGGTATAAATGTCAATGTACCTAGTCTAGGGTTTGGGGTCTCCCTTCTTGTACTATATATAGCCCAAAGGGCCTCTTCCTCAATACGCAGATAGCATTTCTTCGTAATCGTAACAATGCTGACCGACGATGTCGCCGGCGGTGGGTTCGGCGCTCTCCGGCTACTACACCAACTCCGGCGGCGAGTAGCGACGCGGGCCATCCCGCCCTGGCCCGCCACGCCTAGGTCCACTCGTAGCTGGGGGCCCCGGCCGGCGGCGGTGGCTCCTGTGACCGAGGCGCCGCTTCGCCTTCTAGTCCGCGCATTGATGTCCCTCAGGCGACACCATACGGGAGCAACGTGGCGGTCGAGAAGGCTGCAGCAATCCTCGACGCCTCGGGTCTTTCACGCTCGTTGATGGCGACGACCCGGGTCCATCCCGCCCTCTCGAAACCCCCCATGCACCTGCCCGTGGACCCCACACTTGGGGCCAATATGGACTCGCCTCCAGTGCCTTAGACCACCGTTGACGGCGCTCCTTTGGCTCCTACAACCACCTGGGTGTGCACGAATGTTCCTGATGCTGTGGCGTCCACGTCCACAGCTGCTGCATCTTCTCTGGAGGACACGACGACGGATGACACATTCCTCTTTCGCGCTGGCCCGGGTGCTGTTGGCTGCTGACAACAGACCTCTGGTGATTTCGACCACCGTTGATGGCATTCCTCTGGTGCAAGCGCTTGCCATGGATGGAGCTGATGCACCAATGGCAACCATGATGCTTGATGCTGATCCATCAGCTAGGGCGGGCGGGCCTTCGGTGCACACAACCACCGTTGATGGCACTCCCTGGGCCCCTGCGCTCTCCCTGGATGATGATGCTGCACCAGCCGGGATCTTGGCGGCGTCAGTTCTCTCGGCTAATGTGGCGGAGCCGGCAAGTCTTCCACCGCCTGCTCAGTTCGACCTGGACACCCCTCCGGCGCCTGGGGCTAGGCGATCTCCTTCTCGAGCTCTGACACTTCTACCTCGACTGCAACACCAGCCGCCTCTACACCGACGGATTTGGTGGGGATGATCATGCCTCCGTTGCTCTCGGCCACTGTGGATCGCACCCCTCTAGCCTTAGCAACCTTCGTGGCGTGCCCAGCTTCTCCGGATGTGGTTGTATCTTCGGCGGCTGCACCTTCCCCGGCGGGCGCAGATGGCGCTTCCCGCATGACCACGTCAGCCAAGTCTCTGCACCCATCACCCCTGGTGCAACCTTTCACTAAAACTTATACTTGGCGCTCGGTGCAGCAAACACCCTCCACTGCAGTTAGTAGGGAGTCTACTCCCATTCCCAGTTGCTGCCGGGCGGCTCTCCTGCAAGGCATGCCTGTCCGTCCTCACATTCGGCTCGGCGAGCATGTTCCATGACAAAAGTTTCTAAGGTGACATGTAGAATCCTTCCTACTCCGCGTGCTAGCCGTCTGAAGGCCAGGGCCTGCCCAGCTGCCCCCCCCCCCCATGACGTAGTCATCGTATTGCTGGTTTTGAACCAGAAACCCCTGGAGGTGGGGTGCCAAGCAGATCGAAGAAAAAAGTAATGAGGGCGCTGAACATCATTGGGCCTACGGAGGGGATTGACCAGAAAAGTTCCGAGGAATATAGCAAGATGTTCACCACCACTTCTTCGTTCCAGTCTGATATTCATGTTAAAGCATTGGCTGCTCTCTTTGGATGGGCAACGCCGGAAGATTCGGAGGAGATGGCTGGTTAGCCACTTTATTTTTCCAACCAGTGTGGTCGCAGTTTAAGTCTGGTCTAAGAATGAATCCTTCTAAGATCCTCTGCTGGAATGTTCGTGGGTTTAATTCGACATCGCGTCAAGATTCGGTACACACCCTCGTTAATTCATGTGTGGTCGATGTTGTTTGTTTGCAAGAAACAAAAATGTCACAGCTTTCCCGTGGCTCCTTGCTTTCTATACTTGGGTCGGATTTCTCTTTCTAGGAGTGCCCCTTTCACCTATTAAGTTGACAAAGAATCAGATCCAGCCACTAATTGACAAATTAGCTGATCGCCTAGCAAGTTGGAAGTCTGATCTGCTCACTAAGGCTGGAAGAAAAATCCTGGTACGGTCGGTACTCACCTCCATGACAATCTATTTACTTATGGCTTTAAACCTTCCTCCATGGGCGTTGAAGGCAATTGATAAATGCAGAAGAGGGTTTTTGTGGAAGGGTCGAAAAGACGTTAGAGGTGGGCATTGTCTCATCGCTTGGCCCAAAGTGACAAGGTCAATTAAACTCGGTGGTCTCAGCATTTCAAATCTGCAGCAACTCAGTTGGGCCCTCAATTTGCGCTGGCTTTGGTTGCAGAAAACGGAACCTGATAAGATTTGGAATTTCTTCCCTGTCCATGCTCCAAAGCAGGTCAGGGCATTCTTCTCAGTGGCCATTGTTTCTGAGGTAGGAAATGGAAAAAAATACTTGCTTTTGGTCAGATTGATGGCTGCATGGGCAAAGGTTGGATCAGCTGGTCCCTCATCTTTTTTCTGCAATAGCCCCGAGAGCTCGGAAAAGATCGGTGTTTGATTCCTTAACTGATGCACGATGGATCACCGATATAAAAGGGGCACTCACACTAGAAGTCCTAGCAGAATACCTTGAGTTATGGGAGGTCCTCTCTAATTTTTCCTTGCAAACAGAAGTGGAAGATGTGCATGTGGCAGTTTTCTACTACAAGTCAGTACACTACTAAATCAGCTTATGAAGCTCTCTCCATTGGAGCTACTGGTTTTGGCCCTTGGAAACTGATATGGAAGAGCTGGGCACCAGGCAAGTGCAAATTCTTTTTATGGACGGCTGCTCTTAACAGAATTTGGACAGCAGATCGCCTGGCCAGAAAGGGTCTCCCCCACCCGGCAGCCTGCCCTCTTTGTGATCAGTGTTAGAGTATATTTGGTAGGTTAGGATATGTCATCCCGGACTACCATATGTATCAGGGAGGTGTCTTGCCCAAGTCTCTGTATTCTATATATACCGCCCAAGGGGCTCAATGCAATATATCGACCACATTATACGCATCCTACTTTCCTACATGGTACCAGAGGGTCACGGTCCTGTGACCTAACTAGGCTTCCGCTACTGCCGCCGCTGCGCCGCCCTCGAGATTGATCTCCGCCGGGGGCAGCGCCTTCGTAGGATGCCCGGCAGATCCCTCGGATCTGTCGTTCCTGTTGTCGTCCAGCATAGCAAGGGGACCTACCTCGCCGCCAGGATTCGTCGCCGCCGCCGCCGCAAGATCGGGGGCGTCCGACGGTCGTGCGCCGCCCTTCTCCCGCCAGACCAGCCACGTCGCCTGCGGCCGCGGATGGACCCGCCAGGGTGGCGGCTCGACTCCGATGCCTTCGTCATCGTCACTGGGTTCTGGTGGCGCACCTGCCTAGTACCCATGGTCCTCCTGCTGACTTTTTTTCTTTTCCAATCTAAGATCGGTTTGCATCGCCCTGCCATTCGTCGTCGATCTTTGCCGACACCCCCGAAGGACGAGCTTGTTGCTACGCCCTTCCAGGTTGCAGCAACGATGCTCGTGATCAAGCCATTACCGCTGGTGTCGCCGCCTTCCAGCGGCGGCTCCAGCACCGACTCGCGGCCCCTCGGCACCACCGGTCGACCACCCGACGCCCTCGGCTGACCACTCGGCGCTTCCGTTCGGCCCCTCGGCGCCCCCCGGCACTGTCGCTTGGTGACTCAGCACCACCTACAATACTTGGTGCCTCTGTTCGGCCACTCGGTGCCACCCGGCACTGCCGCTCGGTGACTCAGCGCCACCTGCAGCTACCCGACGCCTCCGACTAGCCAATTGGCGCCTCCGACCACCGGTCGGCGACTCAGCGCCACTCGCGGTCACTCGCCTCTCCGGTAAACCACTCGGCGTCTTCGTTCGACTACTCGGCACTACCCGGGCTGCCGCGCCCTCCTCCACGTCTTCGACCACGTCCATCTCGACCTCGGCTACTTCGGCACTAAGGGGCTATCATCTGCATGACCTATTCCAGTCGAAGCATTCGCACCGGCGTTCCGACTGCTGGGGGATATCTCCATTGTTCTCCAGTCTGTCCGTTCGTGTTGCTACGGCTACGATTGCGGGGGGATGTTAGAGTATATTTGGTAGGTTAGGATATGCAATCCCGGACTGCCATATGTATCGCGAGGTGCTTGCCCCCCAAGTCTCTGTACTCTATATATACCGCCCAAGGGGCTCAATGCAATACGTCGACCACATTATACGCATCCTACTTTCTTACAATTAGGTTGAGGAAACTGCTGACCACCTGTTGGTGCATGTGTTTTCTCCCGTCAAGTTTGGTTCGCTGTTTTGCAAATGTTCAACCTGCAAACCTTGGCTCCACAGAATGATCTTTCATTCTTTGAGTGGTGGATGGCTGCTGGTTCTAGAGTAGATGGTCTGGTTAAGAAAGGTTTGGACTCCATAGTTATTTTGGGAGCATGGACCATCTAGAAGCACCTGATGTCTCTTGTGTTATTTTGGTTATCAAGGAAGAACTGCACCAATGGTCCTTTGCCGGGCTCGAGGAGTGTCACACCTCCTCGCCCTTGGACCTCATGTGGCCTAAGTTCTAGTTTTTAGCTCTTTTTGCTCAGGTCTCACCTTTTTCTAGGGTTTATGTAATAGCGTTACAGGGATCATTTGTATGGGTTTGGTATAGGCCCTAAACTGTACCACTTGGGGTTCTTCTTACCCCTTTCTTTTTTAGGAACTTATCTGGTGGAAACCACAACTTTCATGAAAACCCGTGTAAACCACGGCAAAAAAGTTGTCTAAATTCATCAAAAAAATCACACATATAGATGTGCAGCTCTCCTATGCTTTCGAGACAAAAAAAAAATCTGTCACTGTGGGCCAGTCAGAATAATTGTTCAATGTTGGACTTGTTTTAAATTGTAAAAATTACTATCTAAGTTCTAACGATTCTGTAGTCTGTGATGTTAATTGTTTTCAACAGTCTAAAGTTTCCTCTAAGTTATGTTTTTTTCTGCAAAAAAAACATTTTTTTATTGGATTTGAAAAAGTCATTTTCTTGCTAGGTCATCTGTAACATGCTTGGACCTCCATGCCTTTAATGTTGTGTCACGTGCCCTTCACACTGTTAATTTTTTCCCCTCTTGAACACATAGAAGAGCTGCATATCTTTGTATTAAAGAAGAAGAAGAAGAAGAAGAAGAAGAAAAGGGTAGTGTTGGAATATAAGTGAATTGCCCACCTCTCCCCATCAGCTTAAGCTTTTGGGTTGAACTGGTCGGTGCATGCAACTCAATAGGTAGAAACCCTTAGTTACACACACCCAAACTCACACCATTAGTTTTGGATTTAACATCTCAATATAACATACTTGTCAAGATACATTTATATATTTTGTAAAATTCTCCGGTTGTGTTGAATATCGATGTCAAGTTAGTTTATGATTCGTAATTTAATATTCTAATGTGACATGCGATGCTTTTGACCTAACATTGTTCTTACTGGGTTCAAACCAGATATTGAAGACTGGATTCTTCCATGCTGATCCTCATCCTGAAAACCTTGCTGTAGATAATGACGGTTCTTTAATATATTATGATTTTGGAATGATGGGTGAAATAAAATCATTCACTCGAGAGA
>Ga0314759_1000062_pt1 | contig 8521 bp, 7 predicted proteins | sample G5R1MT_50_FD_207787 | JGI IMG/M metagenome (GOLD analysis project Ga0314759, IMG submission 207787) | Metatranscriptome of switchgrass phyllosphere microbial communities from Michigan, USA - G5R1_NF_28AUG2017_LR1 (Metagenome... | ecosystem: Host-associated > Plants > Phyllosphere >...
CAGCTAAGGTGATTGCTGTTCAAAAGTGGCCTGTTCCAACTAACCTTAAAGAGTTGAGAGGGTTTTTGGGATTAGCTGGTTATTACAGAAGATTCATTAAGCACTATAGTCTGTTGAGTCGACCTCTCACTGAATTGTTGAAAAAGAATGTTCCATTTGTTTGGACACCAGTTACATAACAGGCCTTTGAGACTCTGAAACTGTCTTTGACTTTTGCTCCTGTCTTGGCCTTACCAGATTTTCAGCATGCTTTTGTTTTGGAAACTGATGCAAGTGACTTTGGCATAGGTGCAGTCCTCATGCAGAATAACCATCCTATTGCTTTTCTGAGTCAAGCACTCAGTACAAGAAATGCTGCACTGTCAACATATGAAAAGGAATGCTTGGCCATCATTCTTGCTGTGGAGAAGTGGAGATCCTATTTACAGGCTAGACCTTTCACTATCAAAACTGATCACAAAAGCTTGTTGCACCTGTCTGATCAGAAAATCCATACCAAGATTCAGCAAAAAGCTCTTCTGAAACTCATGGACTTGGATTTCACTATTGTCTACAAGCAAGGCCCCACTAACCAGGCAGCAGATGCACTATCTAGACAGCCTGGATTCTCACCCTTGTTGGCTATATCTCTGAGTACTCCTACTTGGTTGACCAATCTGACCACTGGCTATGTTGAGGATTCTCAGGCCCAATAACTCCTTACTGAACTCAGCTTGTGCTCTCCTAATGCTGCAGGGTTTGAGCTAACTAATGGCATCATCAAGTTTAAGAGCCGTGTTTGTGTAGGCAATAACACTTTGGCCCAGAATCACATTCTGCAAACCTTACATGACAGTGCTATTGGAGGACACTCTGGATTTCCAGCGACCTATCATCGAGTAAAACAGTTGTTTGCTTGGCCCAAAATGAAACAGTTCATCAGGGATTATGTCAGATCATGCACCACATGTCAACATGCCAAACCTGAACATGTCAAGTCACCAGGTTTGTTACAGCCTCTTCCCATTCCTGATCAAGCCTGGTCCATTGTTTGCATGGATTTTGTGGATGGTCTGCCCAGCTCACATGGTTATACTGTTATCATGGTGATTGTGGATAAACTTTCCAAATATGCCCATTTCCTTCCACTTGCTCATCCCTTTACAGCACTACAAGTAGCTCAGTTATACTTTGATCAGATCTATCGGCTCCATGGGCTTCCAAAGGCTATTATCTCTGACAGAGATAAGATTTTCACCAGCACTATTTGGCAGACCTTGTTCAAGCTCTCTGACACAGCCTTGTTGATGAGTTCGTCGTATCATCCTCAGACTGACGGTCAAACCGAACGCCTAAATCAATGTTTGGAGACCTTTCTTCGCTGTTTGGTCAGTTCTTGTCCTCGCAAATGGAAAGATTACTTACCACTGACCGAATTCTGGTACAATACAACTATGCATTCAGCTTTGGGTCGCTCTCCCTTTGAGGTCCTATATGGCCATCCTCCTAGGATGCTCGGTATCACCCCAGAGACAGTTTGTGATCTGCCTGACTTAGATGCCTGGCTCAAGGATCGTGCTAGTTTGACTCAGGTCATTCAGATGCAGCTTCAACGTGCTCAACATCGGATGAAACAACAGGCTGACAAGAATCTCTCTCAGCGGGAATTCAATGTTGGCGACATGGTTTATCTCAAGTTGCAACCATATGTGCAGGCTTCAGTCCCCCCTCGCAGTAACCGGAAATTATCCTTTCGGTTCTATGGACCCTTCCGAGTTCTGGCCAGAGTGGGTAAGGTTGCCTACAAATTGGAGCTTCCACCAACCTGTCGCATTCATCCTGTCATCCATGTTTCTCAACTCAAGCTCCATGTGCCACCATCAGTTTAGGTTAGCTCCACCCTACCGGCACACTCGGACTCTGTCACGCCCCTGTGCCCCATGGTGCTTACGTCGAGCTTTGGTTCCTCATGGTGGCGCCACATCTTCCCGAGTTTTGATCAGGTGGACATCTGCTCCTTCTCACCTGGATACTTGGGAAACTGAGACCCGGTGTCCTACTCAGGATCACGAATAACAGAAGACAAGAACATTCCGTTGCTTCCTCTCTGCTTTTCCTCTTGTTCTTCCCCTGCTGCCGCTTCTTTCTCGTTTCTTCTCCGAATCACCCTCTTTCTTCTCTCGGATTGCCTCTGGATGCTAACAATTGGTACTCAGAGCCGTCACCCACCGATCCCCCAAAATTTTTCTCCTGGTTCGTGCTAGTTTTCTTCCCGTTCCTGATCTGAACCCACCTCGGTGTTCTAGGTCTGCTCCGCCGCGTCACTCCCGACGCCGGCGTCCTCGCCCCGCCCATCGACTCCCAGTCGGCGGCGGCCACCGCATAACGCCGGTTAGCCGTTCCGGCGCCGTCGTCCATCTCCCTCTCGCGCCGCTTAGGTCTAGTCAAGGAACGGGCGTTCAGCACTGTGAGGTCGTCAACCGCGCGATCTGGCGCCGCGTAAGCCTACCAAGTTTGAAGGCCACATGACTACCGCCATGGATGACCTCACAAAGAAGTTTGAGAGCTTCGAATCGCTGATGACCCAAGCACTGGACAAGTTGTTGGCTCACTCTGAGTGCATGGAGTCGCGGCTTCTTCGCCTTGAATCAGCCCCGCCATCTGCTGCTCCTCCACGCTCGCAGAAAGCACCACCACAACCACCATCTCGTTGGGTCAATCCCTTTGACCTGAACATGGCTCCTCAGCTGGCGGCGCGCCCATCTGCGTCGGCCTCGGAGCGGCCCAGCGGGCACGGCAACGTCAACGGCCACCGGGATGATGGCGGTGGGATCCTCGGGGCCCATCCGCCACGCCCGGTCACGGGTATGCCCCTAGACCCTCCACTTTCCCACGATTCTGATTCTGAGGGGATTGGGGTGCTGTTCGTTCGAATCATGTTCCCAAGCTCAAATTCCCCGTGTTCGATGGCACAAATCCTCGTGTCTGGGTCGATCGTTGCGAGATGTTCTTCGAGCTGTATTCGGTCACCGAGTCCCTCAAAACTCGTTTCGCGGCTCTGAACTTCACGGGTGTTGCAACATCTTGGCTCCAAACATATGAGCTTCGTGGTCGCGTTACTAGTTGGAGTACCCTGTGCAAGGTTGTTTGCGATCGCTTTGATCTTGATCAGTATCAGACTTTCTTGCGCCAATTAGATTCCCTCAAGCAAACCGGCTCTATGACCGAGTACTATGAGCAGTTTGAGCACCTTTCCCATAGCATCCTGCTTTATAATTCCTCTTATGATGACACTTATTTCGTTACTCGATTTCTGGGAGGCTTACGGGACGACATTCGATCTATCATTGCTTTACATCGTCCTTCTTCTGTCGATACTGCTAGTGCCCTTGCCATTTTGCAGGAAGAAGAATTGGCCAAGAGCAAAGTTCAGTCCACTCTAAATCAGAGTCTCGTGAGCAGCATAAAGGTGTCCACAGAGTTGGATTTTCTCAGGATAAAACCAAACCCCGTCAAGAGAGCAAGCCAGTGGATGATCCCAAGAGGTCTGATAAACTGGACTTTTTGATGGCCTATCGTCGAGAGAAGGGACTTTGTTTCAAGTGTGGCGACAAGTGGAACAAACAACACAAATGTCCTCCCCAAGTTCCCTTGCATATTATTGAGGAGCTGCTGGAAGTAATTGATTATCCTGAGTACAGTGAATCTGATTCTGATGATATCACTACACCTGTTGGCAATTCTTTGATGGCCGTTTCAGATGACAGTCGGTCTCTGAAGAAACACAGACGAACGATGCAAGTTCAGAGGGCTGATTGGGAAACTGGAAGTTCTTATCCTTGTCGACTCTAGTAGTGAGTATTCCTTCGTCAGTGAGGACATTGTTAGCAAAGTGCAATATTCAGTTGATACAATACCTACAGAGCTCTATACAGTTGCTGATGGAGGATCTGTTTCTTCTACAAGAATGATTCCTCAGTTACAATGGTGGACCCAGGGATATTCTCTTGCTCAGGATAAGAGTCATCTAGCTTGGCAGTTTTGACATGATTCTTGGGGCTGATTGGCTGGAGAGCCATAGTCCTATGTGGGTCCACTGGGTGTTAAAGAAGATGAGATTCACTTATATGGGCAAGAAAATTCTGTTGCAAGGCATTACTGCTTCACCACCTTCTTGCAGAGCCATTGGAGCACACAAGCTGAAAGGCCTTTTTAAGAAGGAAAGCTGTGACACATATGGTCCAACTCAGGCAAGTGCTCCATGAGTCCCCACTGCATACAGTTGCTCCTATTGAGCATCTATGGCACCAGTGCCCTCCCTCTGTCCAAGATGTTCTTTTGAAATACTCAGCAGTTTTCCAAGATACAGATGGTTTACCACCAACTCAAAACTGGGACCATACTATTCCCTTAATTCCAGGGGCTCAGCCAGTAACCACAAGGGCTTACCGTTTTCCTCCTGATCAGAAGAATGAAATTGAGAAGAAGTTGCAGGAAATGCTCAGCAAAGGTATAATTCGACCCAGCTCAAGCCCATTTGCTTCTCCAGTACTGCTAGTGAGAAAAAAGGACGGCAGTTGGCGTTTTTGTGTGGACTACAGGAGGTTGAATTCTATCACAGTGAAGAACAAGCACCCTATGCCTGTGGTAGAAGAATTGTTAGATGAATTGGCTGGCTCATGTTGGTTTTCTAAGTTGGACCTACGTTCAGGGTACCACCAAATACGTGTGGCTGCACACGATATTCCAAAAACTGCTTTCAGAACTCATCATGGCTTCTATGAGTTTCTTGTTATGCCATTTGGGCTTACTAATGCCCCTGCTTCCTTTCAAGGCTTGATGAATGACATATTTGCACCATTTTTGAGGAAATTTGTCTAGGTTTTCATGGATGACATATTAATTTACAGTACCTCCCTAGACTCTCATGGGCAACACATTGTTGCTGTTCTTCAGATATTACAAGATCATCTACTATTTGCCAAAGCTTCCTAATGCTCCTTTGCTCAATCATCCCTGGAGTATCTTGGGCATATTATCTCTGATCAGGGGGTGGCCACTGATCCAGCTAAGGTGATTTCTATTCAGCAGTGGCCTGTTCCAACTAACCTTAAGGATTGAGAGGGTTTTTGGGATTATCTGGTTATTACAGAAGATTCATTCAGCACTATAGTTTACTGAGTCGGCCTCTCACTGAATTGCTGAAAAAGAATGTTCCCTTTGTCTGGACATCAGTTACTCAACAGGCCTTTGATACTCTGAAGATGGCTTTGACTTCTGCTCCTGTCTTAGCCTTACCAGATTTCCAGCATGATTTTGTTTTGGAGACTGATGCCAGTGAATTTGGCATAGGTGCAGTGTTGATGCAGAAGAATCATCCTATTGCTTTTCTCAGTCAAGCCCTCAGCACAAGGAATTCTGCACTTTCTACCTATGAAAAGAAATGTTTGGCCATCATTCTTGCTGTGGAGAAATGGAGATCCTACTTACAGGCCATACCATTCACCATTAAAACTGATCATAAAAGCTTGTTACATCTTACTGATCAGAGAATTCATACTAAGATTCAGCAAAAAGCACTTCTAAAGCTCATGGACTTGGATTTCACTATTGTCTACAAGTAAGGTCCCACTAATTTAGCAGCAGATGCTCTCTCTAGACAACCTGGATTTTCTCCCTTGTTGGCTATATCTCTGAGTACCCTGACTTGGTTGACTAATCTGACTACTGGCTATGCTGAAGATCCTGATGCTCAACAACTTCTCACTAAACTCAGCTTGTGTTCTCCTAATGCTGTTGGATTTGAGTTAACCAATGGCATCATCAGGTTTAAGGGGCGTGTTTGGGTGCGCAATAATTCTCTAGCCCAGAACCACATTCTGCATGCTTTACTCGAGTGAAACAACTCTTTGCTTGGCTCAAAATGAAGCAATTCATCAGAGATTATGTCAGAGCTTGTACTACATGCCAATAGGCCAAACCTGAACATGTTAAGTCTCCAGGTTTGTTACAGCCTCTACCCATTCCTGAGCAAGCTTGGTCAGTTGTTTGCATGGATTTTGTGGAGGGCTTGCCTAGCTCACATGGCTTTACTGTGATCATTGTGATTGTGGATAAACTGTCCAAGTATGCACATTTTCAACCACTCGCTCATCCCTTTACAGCTATGCAAGTAGCTCAATTATACTTTGATCAGATCTATCGATTACATGGACTACCAAAGGCTATTGTCTCTGATCGGGATAAGATTTTCACCAGCACTCTTTGGCAAACTTTGTTCAAATTATCTGATACAGCTCTGTTGATGAGTTCGTCGTATCACCCACAAACCGATGGTCAGACTGAACACCTTAATCAATGCCTGGAGACATTTCTTCGCTGTTTGGTCAGTTCTTGTCCTAGGAAGTGGAAAGTTTATTTGCCATTAGCCGAGTTTTGGTACAATACAACTCTGCACTCAGCTCTGGGTCGTTCTCCCTTTGAGGTCCTCTATGGCCACCCTCCCAGGTTGCTTGGTATTACTCCGGAGACTGTCTGTGATCTGCCTGACTTAGATGCTTGGCTCAAGGATCGTGCTGGTTTGACTCAGGTCATTCAGATGCAGCTCCAGCGTGCACAACACAGGATGAAACAACAGGCTAACAAGAATCGCTCTGAGAGGGAATTCAGCGTTGGTGACTTGGTGTACCTCAAGTTGCAACCATATGTTCAGGCTACAGTTGCCCCTCGCAGTAACCAGAAGCTGTCTTTCTGGTTTTATGGACCTTTCCGAGTTCTAGCCAGGGTGGGTAAGGTTGCATACAAATTGGAGCTTCCACCAGCATGTCGCATTCATCCTGTCATACGCGTTTCCCAGCTCAAGCTCCATGTTCCACCGTCAGTTCAGGTCAGCTCCACTCTACCTAATCATACGGACTCTGTCATGTCCCTGTGCCCCATGGTGCTTCTTCGTCGCACCTTGGTTCCTCACGGCGGTGCCACATCAGCCCGCGCTCTGATCAGGTGGACACTTGCTCCATCCCATCTGGATACTTGGGAAGATGAAGCTGATCTTCGTCGGCGTTTTCTTGATGCCCCGGCCTGGGGACAGGCTGTTTCTTATGGGGGAGGGAATGTCAGAGCTGTGTGATACTAGCGGGCTGTAGATGGTTTATCTAGCCCTGGCCCATTTCGTCGCCAGCTCATGTCGAGCTTGGGCTAGCCATTCGGCCTGTGACTGTGCCCTTTAAACGGTGACCTGGCATCCTGCCCTGGGGTAACGATCAATTAGGAGACAAGCACTTTCCGTTGCCTTCCTCTCTGTTCTTCTTCTCGTTCTTCCTCCGCTGCCATTTCTTCCTCGTTTCTTCTTCGAATCACCTTCTTCCCTTCCCCAATTGCCTCTGGATGCTAACATTCTGTCGCGGCCTCATGCCGTCGCAGTCTCGTACTCTCGCTTGCCTTTTTAGAAGACGTTGGCACCTCGAAGCATAAGCATCGTTTCTCTTTCTCTTTGATCCTATTGACACCAGATTTTGACGCGTGTCAAGGAAGAGTGTTGCAAAGGAGAAAATGTTCTGTATAGTATGATCGGTGGACTTGGAAGGGTAATCGTGTGTCACCATTGGAAATCTTGTTGACCGAAGAAAGGGAGGTTGACCAGATACTTTGGCTTCGGTTTGGCAGGAGTTATCTTATTTTAGAATTAGTTTTATTTTCTAGAATAGAATCGTGCTTTGCCGTAATCAGCTAGGACTATATTAGCGTGGGGTATAAATATGAACCCCCGGTCACTGAAAAAGATTGATACACATCCAAACAAATAAATTTTACTATTTGCAATTTATTTTCTCGTCAGCGACTTTGCCATCTTTTTTTTTTCTCTGCGAGTTCTTTCAAGCCAATCAAGGACGCCTCACATTCGAGTGACTTGGTTTGCTGGTAAGTCTTCGTTTACCGAGTAAATCTGAGCTTTGGCTTCCGGGCGCATCGTTGTGGCTTCGTTCAGATCTATTCAAAATTTACCGAATTTATCTAAGCTTTGATCTCGAGCGCATCGCTGTTTTCTCGTTTAGATCTATTCACAAACTATCCGGCTTAGTGATCTGTTTAATTGGCTGTAAGCTCCTTGTTTATCACGATAAATCTTGTAAAGCCGATTGCATTGAATCATAAGCTTAACTTTGTCTAGATCCATACATTCGTGGGTTTGTACATTGTTACCCGGCACGTGTCGGCTTTAGATCTATCCGTCTAGTTGCTTATCGGCATCGGTAGCTCATTGCCGATCCGTTGCAGATCGCTTTTATTACACACTTATCATACCCGATCTTTTGTCGTTTTCTATATCGGCAGGGCCTTGCCGATACCCCGCGTAAGAGTGATTCGGAAATCCAGCCGATACACTCTTGAATTTGACTGTTTGCTGTTTCTTTGTCAATTTACAGGTCAAATTGACTGGCATACTTGGTCTGCATTCTGAAGTTTGGCGAACAGTGCCTTCAGATTCCAGTGTGTTGATTTTGTCAACACCTTCCAAAAGGGTGAAACCCCCACCTCTAGA
>Ga0314759_1000063_pt1 | contig 8514 bp, 7 predicted proteins | sample G5R1MT_50_FD_207787 | JGI IMG/M metagenome (GOLD analysis project Ga0314759, IMG submission 207787) | Metatranscriptome of switchgrass phyllosphere microbial communities from Michigan, USA - G5R1_NF_28AUG2017_LR1 (Metagenome... | ecosystem: Host-associated > Plants > Phyllosphere >...
GCTGCCCCGGAGCAGCAGCACGCGCCCGAGGTCGCTCGCCGAGCCCGAGCTCCAGCCGCAGCACCTGCTCGCCAAGGTGAGGACCTGCTTTCTCTCCCAGTCTCCCTCCCTCGCTTGCGCCTCTCGTCCCCATGCACCCCCATTGCTTGGTCTGGTTGGTCTCCGTGCCGCCGCCTGCGCTGCGTTGAATCCTGGCGCTGTTTTCGATTGACTTGGTTGCCTTTGCGTTGCGTGTAAGAAACGTGCGGCTTTCGGTTTTTTCCCTTCCAAATTTTCAATTCTCGGATCTCTCGTTCTTGTGTTTTTTCTCCCTTCGTCTCTGTGAATTTTAGGCCCCTTTCATGGTTTGCTCGATTCGTTTGGCTCAGTCGTGGTAGGTGTAATGATCCCTGGTGGAGATCCTTCTCGCTCGTCTGATTCGGTGTATAATTTCCAGTATAATTCGATGCTGCTTTGCGGACGAATTCCTCTGATTTGTTTCTTGCCACATTTGCTCCTGTTATCCTGTATCAACCGGTAGACGACATCTGTGACACTGCCTAGTGGGACCGGGCAATGTATTTCCCATGCCAGAGGCGAGCAAAGCAAGGTTTTGTTTGTTGAAACTGGAAAGCCTACAAATCCGGGCTGGTGCAATGCACATGTGGTTCTCCGCCTGTTTGCATCTGTTGATAGTATCCTGTTCAACGGTGGGCATTTGACCACGACCGAGCACTGATTTGGGAGTAACGTGGGAAACTTCGGTTGTGACAGATAGTAGTTGGTCATATGTATTGGGTCTTGTTCAGAAGCTCATCATGCATGGGATCTGCTGAAACTGATTGCTTGTTGGTTCTGGTTCTTGTGCGATTATATTGGCATGTGTGTTCGTTACTCTGGAGATAGGACAAGGGAGGACCTGAGGGAATCACAACTTGTGTGATGGTGGGGGATCTTGATTCTCGAGGTTGTTTCTTCAAATTGTTTCAGTATTGACACATACTATGTGTTGTGGGGATCTGCTGCCAGGTTTGCCTGAGTCCCTGATCTTGACGAGGAGAGGCAGCCAGCGTGGCCACTAATTCTGTTGACTTATATACCAGCATTTTCTGACTAAATAGTGGTATTGACTAGTAAGAGGATACCGGCTAGGAAGGAAACCCAGGTTGATTGGGTATGGAAGGTTTACGTTTGACGTTTTCAAAGTCATTTGTCAGCTGCCACCTGCCAAACGCATAAAGCTGGTATGCGATCAGTGAAAGGTTGAACAGAATCAGCATGGTATTTGTAGATAGCGTTTCTGTCTTTTAGTCCTTATCGGCAAATGACTCCACATTGGTGACTACAAGAATAATTTGTATACATATCCATCAGGACCTCAGATAGTTTTTCTAGTTTCCTCCCCACTTGAATAATAGTGTTTGACTATTCTTGTATTCCTGTTGTTTCTATTACCATAATTTTTTTACTCATGGTTCATTTCTCAAACAGGATTTGAATACTAAGGATTTGGAAACAAACATCATTGTTCTCGTTCATGGTGGTGGCTTTGGTGCTTGGTGTTGGTACAAGACTATATCACTTCTTGAAGATAGTGGGTTCAAAGTTAATGCCATTGACTTAACGGGCTCAGGGATTCACTCTTATGACACAAACAAGATTAGCAGTCTTTCAGAGTATTCTGAACCACTTACATCTTACCTTAAAGGCTTAGGTGATGCTCAAAAGGTTAACCCTCTTTCCATATATCAATTGTAGATGCTTTGAATATTTAGAAACTTAAATTCTATTTGGGATGATGCAGTAGCCTAAAAAATGACTGTTGTCGTGTTGTGCATGATGCCCTTTCATTTTTTTCGAAGCGAGGCGTACCCCATTTCCATTACCAGAACGGAAATTCCAAGAGTTTACAGACATAGGACACAACGACAGCTAGAGAAAAGAGGAAAACTACGAGCCGGAGAACACAAGGTGAACTGAAGAGTGAAGGCGATACTTAGGTTTTGACTTTCAAAACCCAAGCACGCCTGGAGGATCACCTGCCGCTCTAGGCAAAGCCACAGACCGCAACAAGTTTAAACTACTTATTACAAAGTCAGGCAACCAGCCAGGAAGAAAGTGCACTGCAGAAACTAGATGTGAACGAAAAGGACCACCACATGATCGATCAAGCGTCTTCTTCTTCATCAGATTAGTCTTCTGTTGGAGCTGGCAGGTAGATTACTGGGCGAGGTTGTTGTGCTAACACCCTGTGAGCGCAGGCCAGCAGAATCTTCGCGCCTTCCACAATCTTGTCCTGTATCTCTGAACCATAAAGCCCTGCCCAGTAAGAAAGAAGAGCACAGATATGAATTACAATCTCAGCCGGATGTTTCAGCTTTTTGTTTTCAAAACAAGCCTCATTGCGGCGTTTCCAGATTGCCCAACAAATGGCAGCTAGGCAGAGTGTAAGTGGCAGTGCCACCAGGGAGTCAAGTGAGCATCCATTGCCTGTAATGATGCAAAGCAGAGGGAATATTGTTGGCCCTAAGGCATAAGCCAACTATCCCCCAAATTACTTTAGCTATGGAACATTGGAAGAAAAGATGGGTAATGGATTCAGGTTCTTGGCAAAAGGAGCAGGTAGGATCACCAGACCAGTGTCTTTTTAGCAAATTATCTTTAGTTAGAATTGCACCTTTTTCAACTAACCAGCAACAACAACAACAACAACATAGCCTTTTTTCACAAGCAAGTTGGGGTAGGTTTCAACTAACCAGCAAAAGATTTTAATTTTGTAAGGAAGCTTGGATTTCCAGATATGTTTGTAATGTAAACCAGAGGCATCAGAAGCCAGATGATTGTAAACAGTTTTGGTGGAAAACTTTCCAGATTTACTCCATTTCTAGGAGACCTCATCATCCCTATTGTCAAAATTATAAGAATAGACTTCATTCAAAATTTGTATCCAGAGATCAAACAAGAAAGGTGACAGCCATCTCCTGAAGTCAAGCTGTCCATTTTTATGTAGGACTTGGTGCACAGTAATGAATTTTTCATTACAAAGATCATAGAGAAAAGGTGCCCGAATACACAAAGGTTGATTATTAAGCCAAGAGTCTTCCCAAAAAAGGGTGTTTTTTCCATTGTTTACTTTCAAAGATCTTCCTTTGAGATAGATATGTCTTACACTCAATAAGTCTGTCCACACAGGGGAATCATCAATCTTATGCTTCACAGAACTAATTGTCCCATCTTTGAGATATTTAGCTTTGACAATGTCTTGCCAAAGCCCTTTTTCATTGTCTAATTTCCACCACCATTTACTTAAGAGGCTAACATTCATTTTCCTGATGCTCTTGATGCCCAAACCACCCCTATCTTTGCTTTGGCAAATGGTTTCCCATTTGATAAGGTGGTACTTACGTTTCAGACCATTGCCTTGCCAAAAGAAGGTTCTTCTTTGTTTGTCTAGTTTGTGAGTGATTGTTTTTGGTAAAAGATACATCGACATATGATATATGAAGGAACTTGATAAACTCGAGTTGATCAGTATGGTTCTGCCAGCAATGGACAGAGAACCAGCCTTCCATGTCATCAGTTTCTTCTCATTTTTCTCAACCAAAGGCTCCCAATCCTTAACATGTAGCCGACTAGGACTGACTGGAACCCCCAGGTATTTGATGGGGAAGGTACCAACTTGGCAATTAAAGATATCAGAATACTGCAAGTTCTTATTGTGATCTCCATGCACCAAAAGAACTTCACTTTTTGCAAAATTGATTTTCAGTCCAGACATTTGTTCATAGACATAGAGCAATAGTTTCATATCTCTGGCCATGTTTATATCATCTTTCAAGCAAATTATGGTGTCATCAGCGTATTGCAAGATGGCAACACCCTTTTCTACCAGATTGCTTGCAAGGCCACATAGAAGGCCATTATTTTGTGCCTGCCTTACCATTCTTGCAAGGCAGTCAGCAGCAAAATTAAACAACAGTGGGGACAGAGGGTCCCCCTGCCTGACCCCTTTGTAGCTTACAAAGTAGGGTCCTTCTTTATTGTTTAGTTTGACACATACTGTTCCTCCAGTGACTACTTGCTGAATCCAATCACACCAAGTTTCAGAAAAGCCCCATGCCTTTAAGCAGGAGAAGAGGAATGCCCAGTTAACTTTGTCATAGGCTTTCTCAAAGTCTAATTTCAAGACAACTCCAATTTCATTTTTCCTCTTGGTCTCATGTAAAACCTCATGAAGAGTAAGAATCCCATTCATTATGTTTCTACCTTTGAGAAATGCAGATTGAGTACTGAGAATAAGCTTGTCAATCACCTTTTCCAATCTTATGGTTAACACTTTGGTAATCCATTTGTAGAGACAATTCAAAAGGCAAATGGGTCTAAATTGCTGAATTTTGGTAGCATCCTGAACTTTGGGCAAAAGAGTGATAACCCCATAATTCAGCCTTTTCACATCTAACTTCCTATTGTGGAAATCATTGAAAAGATCTAAAATATCAGCTTTTATTATGTTCCAGCAGCTTTGATAAAATTCTACAGGTATCTTATCAGGACCAGCAGCCTTATTTTTTTCCATAAGGAATAATGCACTTTTGATTTCTTCCTCACTAAAGGGTTGTGTTAACTAGAGATTATCATTGTCATTGACCTTTTCCCAAGAATTCCATAATTCTGGATTGATGGGAAAAGAGTTACCAGAGGCTGGGCCAAACAGGTTCTTATAGTACTCAGTTGCATGAGAGAGCAAATTTGCATCACCTTCAATTATAGTATCACCAGCTTCCAGTGATATAATGGTGTTTCTTCTTTTTCTCCCATTGGCAACCCTATGAAAAAACTCAGTATTACTATCTCCCTCCAGGAGCCATTTGGTTTGAGATCTTTTGGCCCAATACAATTCTTCCATTTCATTAGATTTCATGAGGTGATGCAGAAGCTGAGATTTTCTCGACATCTGATCCAAGGACAAATAAGACTCCTCCTCAAGCTTTTCAAGATCCAAAAGTTCATTTTGTATATTAATTCTTTCCTTTCTTTGGAGCCCCTGCTTGTTAAACCCCCAGCCTTTGAAATGTTGCTCGAATCTTTTTAATTTGATTTGAATCCTATCAAGAGGTGTTGAAGCATAGCAGGGTTTCTCCCATATTTCTTGCATAGTAGGAATGAAATCTGATTCCTTTAGCCAAGCCAATTCAAATCTGAAGCTCAGTTTCTTTAGTGGGGTGTTTATTTGTGTAGATAAGATAAGAGGGTTGTGATCAGAAACTTCCCTTGGAAGCTTGTATACTAAAGCAGTAGGAAATAATTGTTCCCAAGATTTATGCACCAAGATTCTGTCCAACTTCTCAAGAGTAGGAATTTCACGATTATTAGACCAAGTGAATTTTCCACCAGTCATGTATAATTCCATTAAATATTGAGAAGAAATGATATAGTCGAACAGATCTGTGTGTTTATGAACACCAGTGTTATTATTTTTTCAGAAGCAAACCTAATAATGTTAAAATCACCTCCTACTAGGAGAGGTTCTTGGCTTCTATTGCAAAAGTTAGCCAATTCGGCTAGAAACTCATCCTTATTTTCTTCTTGAGCAGCCCCATAGACATTTAGAAAATTCCATTTTTTCTTGAGGGATTTATCCCACAAGTCCATTTGGAGCATGTATTTGCCTTCACAAAAAGAACCCACATCCATCTTGTCTGTATTGATCCCACTCAAAATACCACCAGATCTGCCCCTAGCAGGGATCCATTTCCATAAATAATGTTTATAAGGATCAAAATTTTCTAACATTCTTTCAGTTATATCCCCCACAATGGTTTCTTGCAAACCAATAAAATGGAATTGATGTTCTAGAATGAGATTTCTGAGGTAAGAGGAGACACCAGTTTTCCTGACGCCTCTGCAGTTCCATATTAAACCTTTCATTTTTTCATTTTTCCAGTATGTTTTTTCTTAGTAAGGAGTGACTCATGGATTCCATGAGGATCATCCCTCCCCTTCATCAGAGCACTAGGATTTTCCTTGTGCTTGGTTTTAGGAGGCTTCCTCCCAGATAAGCTTAACCTTCTCACTGATTTCCTGTTTCTCTTGGAAAGAACAGGAATAAAGTCATCATCTATAGCTAGACTACTTGATTCATCCTCACTATAATTAAAATCAGATTCAGATTGTTCCAAAATGTTCTCCACATGAGGTTCTAAAGTAGAATTATGAATGGGTGCAGTTGCTTTTTTATGGAGATCAAATCTAGCTTTTTCTAACTCTCTAAGCAGGTCAATAGACTGAAATTCAGTGTGATTAATAATAGCACCCATATCATTAGCTTTTTGAATAATAGTCTCATTGTCTAGAGCAGAAAAAGAGTTTTGGATAAGTAAGTCAATACCTTGTAGGGATCTTTTCTGAGAGGAGGAGTTGCCCATAGTCTTCTTGATGTCTTCCTGAATCCTCTCACTTGTCCTTCTTTCAGTTCTCTGAGCTTTCATCATCTCACAAGGGTTAAGTAATTCTTTCAGATTGATGTCCTGATTCTCCAGATTGTTGCCAGGCACCATGGTAGTCATGGGTTTACCGGATGAAGTACCTTCAGAGTGTATAGTGAACAAGCTATGTGACTTCATTGGATTAACACTGTATTCACATTCAGCCATCCCCAGATTCTCTCTTCTTGTAGAGGACTCAACATTATCCCCAATAATTTGATTCACTTGACCTTCAAAATCAGCACTGCTGCCACTATTGTCTGAGTATTCTTCCTCATTCTCGGGCACATAAGTGGCTGCAGGAATGGCCTCTTCAACTAAGTCAGCTACCATGTTCTTTTCAACAGACATACCTTTTGAAGCCAAATTCTTAGTAAAGGAAAATTTTCCAGGAGCAGAACCACAAAGCCTAGTGGAAGGATGTCCCACAGTACCAAAAACATATTTCTATGAGTCATCAGCAGCTTTTGTATCTTTGGCCTGTGGATTGTTCTCATGATAGACTTGCTGTTTACCTTGCAGAGTAGTATTGCCCAAATTCTGGCCATTTCCAGCTTTAGAACTAGAAGCATTAATGTTGATACTTTCAGTTCTTGGTTTTTTGGGGCTAGGATAAATATCAGGAATGTCAACTTCCCCAGCAGCAGTTTGATCACCCAGTTGTTCTTCTTGGGAATATTCTCTGTCAAAGAAAAAGTCATAGATGTAAAGGCCCAAAGTTCCTTCAGCAGATGGTGGTACTAACTCCACATTTCTGCAAGCAATTTTGATTCTCACATAATCTCTGCTGAATCTAGTCTGTTCATCAATAGCCATGGTTTTACCAACAAGTCCTCCAATCTTAGCAATAGTTCTCAAACCCCTTTGGTCCACTGGTATCCCCCTAACTTTGAACCAAGCTTGTTGTAACTGTCCTTTGGCAGAAGAAGCAGAGGTCCAAGGCTCAACTGAGAACTGTACATCAAGACCCTTAACACCCAGGTTGAACTTGCTTTATTCCAACACCATCTTTGCATTAGGGAATCTCATGGTGAATTTGTTGTCAGCTATCTTCCTAGCTGACCATTTCCAATGTTCACTACTAACCACTGACTTGAACTCATTCTCAAGTTGTTTAGAGGTGAGATCTCCCCTACTGACAGTGATGATAGCAGTACTAGATTTTTCCCTAGAAGTCTTAGGATCAATGTTCTCATCAATATAGAAGAAGCTTTGATTACTGACCTGAGCAGCACACAATTCAGGTCCTACATTCTAGAAGGGTTCTCTTTTGCAGTCTAAAGTAGTGTGGTTGGCAAACCCACAAAGTTCACATAACATATTTCTCCTACACTCCTCAGTAGTATGATTCTTCAGCCCACACACAGCGCAAGCAGCTTTTGTAGAACCAGGCCTGAATTGATTGTCAGTAGGTTGTGTCTTAAGATGAACTGGTTTGTTTCCTTCTCCTTGTTTACCCTCTTGCTGTTTCAGTATCTCACCAGATTCTTCATGTATGAAGGCTCCTTTCTGCTTGTCCTCTTTGGATAACCATCTTTCTTTATCTGAAGCTCTCTCAGTCTGATCAGGTTCAGAAGCTTTGCCCGCCGCACGATCCCAATTGCCAGATGAAGACCCGCCTGCGGATTCATTCTTCTTGGAAGAAGCATTATATGATCCAGATCCCTGCCAATCTGTAACACCCCGGGTGTTAATCACCTATAATTAAGGTTAGTCAAGGGGTTAACATGATCATTAGCATTAAACCTGCATGAACAAAACCACTAAATAAAATTTTGCTAGTAATTTAATCTAGGTGATGAGGAAATTTCGTTTAAAACGATTTGTAATAAAGGGTTCGAACCATTTTCAAAAATCAGAATCGACTCAATCTAGATTTTATCGCCTTGGAACTGGTTGGGCCCGGATAGTCCGGAAATATGTCCGGATAGTCCGGACCTGCCCGGACACTCCGAAATTACGTCCGGATACTCCGGACCAGGTGGTTGGACGTCTATAAATACCCGGCCCTGTACTCTTTTCTCTCTCATTTCTTTTTTCCTCCTCCAGC